>ERZ773067.1303-NODE-1303-length-13571-cov-8.116603_pt1 | contig 13571 bp, 8 predicted proteins | sample MGYA00580622_ERZ773067 | MGnify/ENA primary metagenome ERZ773067 (study PRJEB29015, sample SAMEA2737998) | human oral metagenome | biome: human oral; feature: human-associated habitat; material: dental | place: China | collected 2113 ...
CCGCACGCATCGCGGTCGCGATGACGTCGATGCGGCGATCCACGCCCTCCGCGCCCACGGCCTGCGCGCCAAGGATCTCGCCACCTGCGCCCACGTGCATGAGGATATGCACGGGCTGAGCACCGGGGAAATAGCCCGCGTGCTGATTGGCGTGTGTGTGCACCGTGAAGTACTGAGTGCCCGAGGCATCGAGCGCCTGGCGATTGGCACCGGTCATGGCGGCAGTGAGGCTCCCGATTCGGACGATGGCCGTTCCCTGGGGGCTCGGGATAGGTCGAGCGGCGGCCTCGCCGTGTTCGGCGTCGGCGATCACGTCGGCGATGAGACGTCCGCCGCGGTTCGCGGGACCGGCCAGCGCAACTGGACGGTCCTGGTCGCGGCCGATCGTACCGTCCCCGATCGCGTAGATATCGTCGGCGCTGGTGCGTCCGTGATCGTCGATGACTACGTAGCCCCGGCGGGTCTCGATGCCTGCTGCCTCCACAACTGCCGTGTCGGGGCGAACGCCGGCGGACAGGACGATGACGTCAGCCTGTAGGACGGTGCCGTCGGAGAGGGTCACGACATCGTTGTTGTCAGCGTGGGCGATGGCCTGGGCGGCGACGCCCGCGTGGACGTGCACGCCCAGGTTTCGCAGCTCTTGGGCGACCAGCGTTGCCATCTCGACCTCGAGCGGCGGCAGGACGTGCTCGGCGAGCTCGACGAGGTGGGTTTCGAAACCACGAGCGGCGAGGGCCTCGGCGGCCTCGATACCGATGAAGCCGGCACCGAGCACGATGGCGCGGGTGCCCGAGGCTTCGCGCAGGGCGAGAGCATCATCAACCGTGCGCAGAGTGCGCACGCGCGGGGAGTCGAGGCCGTCGATTGGCGGACGTGCGGCGAGCGCGCCGGGAGAGAGGATCAGGTAGTCGTAGGAAAGCGTGTAGGTGTTGCCCGCGCCCGTGTCGGTGACCGCGACGCAGTGGGCGTCAGGGTCAATCCCGGTGACCTCGGAGTTGATGCGCACATCCAGATTCAGGGCGGCCTTGAGGGATTGCGGGGTATGCAGGAGGAGCTTGGCGGGGTCGTCGATCTCGCCGCCGACGTAGTACGGGAGACCGCAGTTGGCGAAAGACACGTAGCTCCCCCGCTCCAGGACGATGATCTCGGCGTCCTCGGCGCGCCTGCGCAGGCGCGCCGCCGCGCTCATGCCACCCGCGACCCCTCCGACGACCACTACTCGCATGTTCGGCTCACTTTCTGTCTCTGTCCCAATGGCGAGACGTGCCCGCCGCGACACGATTGATAATACCCCCAGGGGTATCAGGAGGCAACGGTAACTCCGCGCCCAACCATCACAACATCGCGCCTCAGCACACAAGACCGGTAGCGTCCCGCATAGTGTGTAACCGTGTGGTGATCGGCCCGTTTGACATGCGTGCGGTCACCGCGTGATCCTTCGAGAAAGCTCTCCACTTCTCACTCGAAACGATGTGGAGGCACAACGATGACCGCTCCTCGCGTTATCGACCCCGCTGGCGGGGCAGCAGGCGGCGATCGCCGCAGGGACGCGGGCGCATCCGGAAGTTGAGCACAAACGCGAGGAGGGGGTCTCGACCCACGGCGCAACGTGTATTTTTGACGCATAGTATTCCTCGTAGGCACGAGGAGGAATATTATGCCCAACAAGGACATGATTGCAGTTATCCAGCGCGCAGCTGAAGCTCTCTCCCCCGCCATGTGGTCCGCGCATGGGGCAGCGCTTCAGGACGCCGATTCGCGTATGCGCGGCCTCGCGCACGAGAGATACCCTGCGCTGCGTCCGCTCGTCGCGCGCGAGTCTGCGTGAGCTCCTGATGGCCGATGAGATTCTTCCTCCGGGGTGGCGCATTGCCGGTAGGCCGCAGCAGATGGCGCAACTGATCATAGAGTCGGACGATGTCACTGCGCGATTCTTGAAGGAGTCGCCGACGGTTTTCCCCGGCGGGGTTCCAGCTGCGGGCAGGAATGGGGCACGACAGGCCTTTTGGCGACCCCCTCTCCTTGAGGTCGACAGCCCGATACCCCAGCTGAATCTTCTGCTCCTGTGGGACTACAACACCCCTGGCCGCGCGGATGACGGTTTCACCCTGCGCCTGGTTCACCCGAAGGGGCAGGGTAGGTACCTGGGCAAGACTCCTATCGATGCAAGCATTCCCCTGAGCGAGGACCTCAACTGGCTGAGTTCCTTGCGGTTCACTGATGCGCAAGAGAACGCGCAGGAGGACTTCTTTGCGCAGATCGACGCCGACGAGGCTGAGGGACATGGCTTCGCGGGCTAACTACTACGGTGGGCGTCTGGGGGTTCTCCTTGCCCTGGAGGGGATAACGCAGGCACAGGTAGCCGAGCGGCTTGGAGTATCGCAGGGAGCTGTCTCGAAGGTCATCCACGGCGTATCACCGCTTTCCGAGGACCTGGCTGTTCGGCTCGCTGCTGAATTCACCGTTCCCCTCTCATTCTTTGCGCGCGCGCCGCGCGCATCAGACGCTGCTGCGGTGACGTTCCGCAAGAAGGCGTCGACGAGGGCCTTTGAGGAGCGTAGGATCGGGGCGCTCGCGCAGCTTGCGGGGGACCTGTGGCGCGCAGCGTCGCAGCGTTCGGGATACTATCCGTTCACACCTCCCGACGTGCTGGACATGGATGCGGACGACGCAGCCACGGCGGTCCGTGAGGCCGCAGGATTAGGAGCGGACACCCCGGTCGCATCGATGACTCGCATGGTGGAGCGTATGGGTGTTGCGATCGTCGCAAACCTGGACCCACAGCGTTCCTATGGAACGACAATGGCGGGCGTATCGCGCCCCTCTGCCAGTGAGAATCGGCCCGTGATGGCAACCTTGGGGCCCGAGCGGGGCGACGTACAGCGTATGACGATCGCCCACGAGCTCGCTCATCTGCTCTTCGACCACGACCTGGCGACCCCTCCTCGTGCGAGGTCGCCACGTGAACGCATGGCCTTCGAATTCGCGGGAGCGCTCCTCCTGCCAGCGGCACCCATGCGCGCCTCAATTGGCGAGCGGTCGACAATTCCCGACTACATGCGCCTCAAGGCACGATTCGGGGTGTCACTCATGGCCATCGTGAAGCGCGCCGAAGGGCTACACCTGATCTCGCCCGGGCGCGCGAAGAGCATGTACGGACAGATCAACGCGCGCGGCTGGCGACTCAACGAACCCGTTGACGTCCCCGTCGAAAGGCCCTCACTCCTCACGCAGGCAACCGAACGCGCCTGGCCGGGCACCCCTCTCAAACGAGTCAGCGAAGCAACAGGCGTACCCACCACGCTTATCACCGCCTGGACAGGCACCAACTCCAACGCAGCCCACCAGCAGCAGGGCGCCGAGGTCATCAACCTCGCCGCTAGACGAGCGCTGCTCTCAACTACCTCACGATGACCCACCCCAAACCAAACTCCCGCGAGCCCCACATGGGCGCTCGAGGGAGCATTTTGCGCTGGGCGCATGAAAAGCGCCCGTTTGAGGCACGTTTTCGGCTGCTTAGGAGCGGAATCGTGTCTGAGCGCGGCGCTGCCACGCCTCGACAACCCCGCCGGGCAGGTCGATCTCCTCGGCGATGAGAGCCGGGCCCGGCCCGACGAGACTGCCGGCGCGTGGGTACAGGCCCAGGGCAATGAACCGGCGGGCGACACAGACACGACCTGCGCCGCAAACACCGCGATCGCGCCACCAGACGGAGCACGCGCATTCATTGCCGTGCCTCCACGCTCTCAATCTGAGGAATACACTCCACTGTTCGCTCGGTGTTGTTCTCCAGCTTTGAGCCGCGAGGCGCACCGTACCGTGGACGGTACTCTCAGCGCAACCGTGCACCCTCCCACGCATCGGAGCGAACCAACACCACCGCCAAGCCAGCGAGTACCAGGCCGGGAACAAGCAACCACTCGGGCCAGCCCCCTTGGTTCTCGAGGCCGCGCATACCCAGCCCCTTCACAAGGCCGAACGCCAAGGCCAGGCCACCATTCAACAATCGTCACAGCCACAAAGGCCGACGGGACGTGATATCCTTCTTCACGAGCAACCTTTTCGCCTGCTCTCGCGCCCCGGCGTTGCAAACGCTGGGGCGCATCTCTTTACCTTTTTCGCCGACGAACGTGATTCCTCGCGACGGCGCGGTCGGTCTACCAGGTGCTCGCCAGAATCCGAATCGGCGGGGTGAGTCTTCTCGAGCGGGTGCGGGTCGTGACTCCTGCGGTCAGACCCGCGCCGACATCGAGGGTGAGGCCGGGGGCGCGGTCAGGAGGGCAGCGGTGCCACGGGTCCACCTCGATAACGTCGTCGGAGCGCTAAGCTCCAGCGCATCATCGAGGATCTTCTCTTGACGCTCCCGAAAGGGATGAGGCTTCTGCCCATCCCGGACCCTCCAAGCAAGATCATGTCCGACATCTGAGGAGGATACCAACGCGGCCCCGGCCACTGGAAGACATCTTCCGGCGGCCGGGGCCGTTTTGTTGTACCCACCGCGTACCCCAGCCGAGGCGGGCATCGCTGCTATTGCAGGCGATGAGTGGGAATCTGTGGAGCTCAGGGGGCACGTGTCGAACTCGTGCCGACTCGCGATCACCTTTTGTTGGTGGCCATGGCAGCGTGAGGCGCGCTCAACCTCCTCGTCGGGGTAGAGGGCAAGCATCCCAGAGATTTCCTCAACCACCTTTCCTGCTACGCGTCAACGACCGCAATATTGTGGTGGCACCTCCACGTTCCGGAAAAGGAAATGACGGGCAGCCCAGCGGATGGGAAATCGTCCGAACCGTTGATATTCCAGTCGAACTCCACTCCGGTACAAATACTGTGACCATCTCAGGGAACACCCCATGGGCTCCTGATATTGATCGAGTGATTGTTCGCTAGCGACGTCTGTGGGTGGAGGAGAAAGCTATAGATCCCCTCCACCCACAGTCCGTTTTCACGAGAAAAGAACCCTATTTGACCTCAGGAAGGCGCCCCAGAGTTCCTCCTTCGATGAACTCTCCGGGCACCAGGATCGAGGCGTTGCGCGCCTCGGAACCGGCTAGGCGTTCCTGCGCGAGCAGCACGGTCTGCCTCGCCAATTCACGCACCGGTTGCGCAACCGTCGTCAGGTTCAAAAGCGGTGAAGAATACGGACCGGTCGCGTCAAAGCCCGTCACCGACACCTGCTCCGGGCAGGCAATCCCTCGCGACGCCAAGTGTTCCAAAATTTTCACCGCAATCAGATCACTTCCCGTAATGACCGCAGTACACCCGGCATCAATCGCCCGGTCAATGCCGTCGAAAAGATCCTCACCGTAGTCGCTGTGAGACGTCACGATATGTGGCTGGACGCCGTCGACAACCAGCTGGGTAATGAAGGTTGCGGTACGGGCATGCAGGGTGGCCGCGAGAGGGTGGCTGGTGGCGGTGACAGCAACTTTCCGGTGTCCATAGGCCACAACTTTTTGTGCCAGCATCGCTTCATACGCGGGATCGATGCGCACGGAATCAAATTCAGGGCGGGTTTCCCCACAGCCGATAGTAATGAGCGGGACGAAGGAAGCCGCATACTGCATGGCCTCGTTCGATACTCGACCAGAAGCAACGATAACCACGCCCACCCCGTGTCCCACGAGGTTGTTAATGGCCTGCATCTGGCCTTCTTCGCTGTCGCCTCCGGCGGTAATCAGCAGTTCTAACCCGAGTTCGTCGGTGTGCGCTTGGAGTTCTTCTGCAACTTTCCCATAGAAGCTGTGTCCAATGTTGCGCACCAAAAGGCCGACAGTGGTGGTGCTGGAACTGGCGATCCCAGCAGCACCGAGGTTTCGCACATATCCGAGGCGGGCGGCAGCTTGGCGCACAGCGACGCGCGCTTGGGAACTGACGGCGGGATGCCCAGAAAGTGCGCGGCTGGCAGTCGCCTGCGACACTCCCGCTGCTTGAGCCACATCAATGATGCTGGCTCGTTTCTTTCTGGGCATCCTCGAACATCCGCCTTTCAGTGAGTGGTGGGGTATTCCCCGACGTCAGCGCGGGGTTCCGACCGTCCAAGTATATAGAGGACGGAAGGAAAAAATACCGGCCTCTTGGTCTTGATCGACTTCGACAAGAGCGATCTGTGAGCACTCCATCGAATTGTCGGTTTTCAGAGCGTGAAGAGCATCAGCAAGCGCCCGATCCTCTTCGCTACTCGTCCCCGCAACCGCATAGGCCAGGCTGAAATGGGGGCCAAACGGCGGATCCGTGAGCGCCTCCCCCAGCCCCGCGTCAACGATGCTGTCACGCACAGCGTCGATCAGCCTCGTAAATGAGGGGTTCTCTGGGGAAATCACTTCCACTGCCCGTTCCTGGACGGCCGGCGGAGCGAAGGTCAACGTGAAGGGGGCGATCTGCGCCATGCGACGATCCATCTGCGAGCGCAGTTTCTCCCATTGGGCGTCACTGATCTCGTCTCGATACAGATCGAGGCGTTGCACCGTCACGTGGATGCACTCCGGCGGTTGGATACCGATCTGTGGGAGCGCTGACAGGGGTTTTTCCGCCTCGCGCACCAAGTCCCACAGGGGGGAATCCTCGGGGGGCGCGAGGTAGAAGTGGAGCGCACCATTTCCTCGGCGCCACCGCGTATCCTCACGATCAAAAAAGCGTCGCATGGTTCCGACCTTTTATTTCTCCGAGGAATCCGCGGGAATCACCCACAGGGACTCGCGCGAGATCACACAGGTGACCTTCTCTCCGGCAGCATGAAGTTCATTCATGCCGTGAGAACGGCCTTCGAGGGTGCCCGCCGCGGTGTCCAGGACGTAGGTGTTGACCGAGCCGTCGAAGGCTGCGGAGCGCACTGTGGCTTCCAGAACCACGTCTCTGCCCTCCCCTGCCTGCTCGTTCCCGGGTGCATCCAGGCCGACCGCGGTGTTTTCTGCTCGGACGACCAACTCCACGTGATCGCCAACACCAAGTCCGGGGACTCCCGCGGTGTCCAGATCACCCAGCGGGGTGGCCACCAGGTAGCGGTCGCCTCGTACCTCACTGACCGTGCCGGCCACGAAGGATGCAGTTCCCATGAAGGAGGCCACGAAGCGGTTCACCGGGCGATGGTAGATTTCACGCGGCTCCCCGACCTGCTCGATGGTGCCCGCGCTCATCACCACGATCATGTCGGACATGGTGAGAGCCTCGGACTGGTCGTGGGTCACGAAGATCGCGGTAAGTCCCAGACGCTGTTGGAGTGCACGGATTTCGCTGCGCATGCGCAGACGCAGGCGCGCATCCAGGTTCGAGAGGGGTTCGTCGAAGAGGATGATCTTCGGTTCCATGACGAGTGCTCGCGCCAGGGCAACGCGCTGCTGCTGGCCTCCGGACAGCTGATGCGGGTAGCGGTGAGCGTACTGTTCGATCCCCATGAGCGCCAGACCGTCAGCGATCCGCTGCTCACGTTCTGCGGCGGGGAGCTTCTGGTAGTTCAGACCGAATCCCACGTTGTCTTTCACCGTCAGGTGTGGGAAGAGCGCGTAGGACTGGAACACCATCGACATGGGGCGCTTTTCGGGCGGGACAGACACCAGGGACTGGCCGTCCAGGGTGATTTCGCCTTCCGTAACGTCCTCAAATCCGGCGATCATACGCAGGGTCGTGGTCTTCCCACAGCCGGACGGTCCCAGGAAGGTCACGAATTTTCCGGCCTCAATGTCGAGGTTGATGCTGTCAACAGCTCGGTGCTGCCCCTGCTTGGCATCGTAGATTTTGGTGACAGAGCGCAGCTGGAGTGCGCCTGCCTGCGTGTGGTGTTCAGTCGTCATTTCACTACCGTCCTGGTGGAGCGATTCAGTCGGTTAACAAGAAGGTTGGCGATCATCAAGATGATGAGCACGAGGCCGATGAGGAGGGTGCAGTAGGCGAAGGCGTGGCCGAAACGCCCGGCATCAACCTCGTCCAAGATCTGGGAGGTCATCACCTTGGTTTGAGGCGTCGTAATGAAGATGATCGCGGTGATCATGGTCATGGACTTGGTGATGCCGTAGGTGACGGCGGTGACGATGCCGGAACGCACCAGCGGAAGTGTCACTTTCACCAGGGTGGACACCTGGCTGGCTCCCAGGGATCGCGCGGCTTCTTCCACCTGCGGGTTGATCTGTTTGAGCGCGGAGATACAGGCCTGCTGGCCGGTGGGGATGGCGCGCGCAATGTAGACCAGGATGATGGCGATGGCGCCGCTTCCGACGGCCAAGCCACCTGCCAGAGTGGGCAGAATCTGTTTGCCGAACAGCCACGTGGGGTTGGAGTAGGCCAGGGCGAATCCCAGACCGAGGACGGTGCCGGGGATTGCTATACCGAGCATGCCCCAGAAATCCAAGATTTTACCGATCTTCGGGAACTTGCGGACGACCAACCACGCAATAATCAGCGCCATGACGGCTGCGATCGGAGCGGCGACCAGGGTCATCGACAGCGTTGTGACAATTGCGGAGGATCCCAGGCGCTGGACGTACCAGAAGTGTTCCATCGTGAAGGTGTTGTCAACGCCGAGGATCTTGACGAAGCTTCCCACGAAGAGCGTCATGTAGACGACGATGACGAAGACGATCCACCCGTAGACGGGGACGAGCATGGGGATCTTGACGCTGGACGCAGTGACCTCTTTGAGGGAGCCCACGGGCTTACCGGTCACGGTGATCACAGACTTACGGTTCGACCAGTATCTCTGAACGGCGAACACCGTGAGTGCGGGCAGGAGCAGCACCAGGGCAATTCCTGCGGCACTTGCGATGTCACCGCTTCCTGCGACGGCAAAGTAAATCTGACTGGCCAGGACTCGGAAGTCACCGCCCAGTACCAGGGGGTTTGCCAGGTCAGCGATGCCTTCAACGAAAAGCACAAGGAAGGAGGCCAGCATTGCGGGAACCACCATGGGGATGGTGACTTTCACCAGGGTACTCAGCGGCTGCGCTCCGAGGGTGGCGGATGCTTCGAACAGGGAGTTGTCGAAGTTTTCCATCATGCCGCGGATATTAAGGTAGGCCACGGGCGCGAAGGTCAGGGAGAGCACCATGACCAGACCCACCAGGCCGTAGATGTTGTTCTCGATGCCGAAGATTCCGTAGGTGATGATGCCGCGCTTACCGAACAGGGTGATGATGGCGGTGGCCGTCGCAAAGGGCGGGGAAATCGTGGGCAGGAGGGTCACCCAGTGCAGGAGCTTCTTCCCGGGGAAGGTGAGGAACACTTGGGCGAATGCGGTGACGAATCCGATGAAGGTTCCGACAATTCCGACGCACAGTCCCAGCACCAGGGTGTTCACCAGGGTGTCGACGTTGGCGCCGAAGGATTGGGTGATAGCTGCCAGCCCGCGTTCGGACACGCCGATACCGATGAGTCTGGCAACGGGGATTCCCAGGAGGAGAATCAGCCCGATAACGGTCACCGTGGTGATGAGGGCGACGGGGATGTCGAGCTGCCGACCTTTACGCAGCTGTGGAATGCTCATAGCTTGTCTCCAATGAAAACGGCAGGAGAGACGCACACGGGTTGCGCGAGTTCCTCAGTGGGTTCTCGCGCACCCCGTGGTCTCACTTGGCGGAGCTTGCTCCGGCGATCTGGCTTTCGAAGATGCCGATGTAGTTGGCGCGAGAGTCAGCTGCCTTGCGTACATCCCAGTCCACGTGCTTCACGACGTCCTGCTTGGGGACGTTCGGACCGACCTTGGCGTCAGGCAGGGTGGGTGCTGCGAAGGAGGGGACGTCCGCGTAGAGATCCTGAGCCTTGGTGGTCAGCAACCAGTCCATGTAGGCCTTGGCGCCTTCGGGGTTGCGTGCACCCGCGAGGACGGAGACTGCGCCCACTTCGTAGCCGGTGCCTTCCGAGGGGTAGGTGGTGACCAGGTCGGAATATCCGGCCTTGTTGGCCTTTTCGCAGTCGGAGTCGAGGGCGATGGCAACGGCCACCTCACCGCGTCCGGCCTGTTCGGTACCGGTTGCTGCGGACTTGGAGAACTGCATGATGCTGGGAACCAGTTCCTTGAAGTAGGAAATGGTCTTCTCCTGGTCGCCGTTGTTCAGGGTGGCGACGGTGTACATGGCCATGTAGCCAACGCCTGCGGTGGCAGGGTGCGGCATGGCAATGCGCCCCTTGAATTCGGGCTTGAGCAGGTCCTGCCAGGAGGTGGGAGCCTGTGCGCCGATGCGTTCGAGTTCCTTCTTGTTGGAGCAGAACGCAATGGAGTCGGTGTAGAAGCCGGACCAGATGCCTTCGGCGTTGTTGTACTGCGAGGGCAGTGCGGAGGCGTTCTTCGAGACGTACTTTTCGACCTTGCCCTTGTCGTTGGCGACGAGGTGGTTTTCGGCCTGGCCGCCGGACCAGACGTCGAATTCACCGGGGTTGGTTTCGAGGCGGGCGAGGACTTCGCCGGCACCCAGGCGAACGTATGTGGCCTTCTGACCGGTTTCCCTGGTGTAGGCGGTGACAATCGCCTGGCAGAAATCTTCCTGCTGGGAGCAGGCAATATTCAGGGTATCTGCCGAGGCGGAGCCTCCCTGGGTGCTCTGGCCTTCGGGGGCAGAGCAGGCGGCGAGAGAGAGTGCCAGGAGTGCGGCGGGGAGAGCAGCGTAGCGTGCGCGCATCATTGAGCCTTCCGTTGCAATATGTTGTCTATGCACAGTTCGGAGTTGTGGATACGTTTCCACACCGGAGATAGTAGAGCATTTGCGGCAATCTCGTCAAGAAATAGGGACTTGTCCCCCAAAGCTTCACCAAATCGTAATCTGCATACGTTTTCATACGGGAAGCAGATTTTCTGATGCCCTTTTCCGAAGAACTCTGGATTCATTCAGGACGCGTATATTCACGCGCGTATTCACACGCACATTGCGGCAAGAGAAGAAAAGCGCCACAATCACTGAGATCCTCAGGATTGTGGCGGAGATTGTGGAGATGGGGGGAATCGAACCCCCGTCCAATAGCCGACCCCGAATTCTTCTCCGAGCGCAGTCTACGAGTGTATTTCTCGGCCCCCGGCATCCGCGTAGACTCACCGCCGGATGGGCTCAGTTGATTGAGTGTCGGAGCCGCCCCACCAACATGGGCGGCACCCAGTGGCTCCCTAGACGACGCCAGACACCGGGCCGGAAGCAGCTCCCGGGCTGACGGACTAAAGGTTCAGGCTGCGATATCAGGCAGCGAGAACGTAGTCGGTGCGATTCTGTTCGGCACCTATTGGTTTGCACGCATCGTTAACGAGTTGAGCGCACATTCTCGGCTCGCTTCACTTCGATCGACGACCACTGTCGAAACCGATCATCCCCTCTTGAGTTTTCAACTCACCGACGCTCAGCCATTCCGCAGACCGTCGGACACACCAGTATATGGCACCCCTCCCCCGCCGTCAAGGGCGACAAGCAGGGACGCGCCCGCTCTCCCGCGAGTGGCGCGGGGAGGAGGGACACAGCTGTCGCTGGCCGGATCCCTCGCCGGAGAATCCGCGGCCCGAGGACGGGCCGGTCCCTAGAGGAGCTTCGTGGACTCCAGCTTCGCCACCATGCGTCGGTTGCTGCGCACCAGCAACGGCCGCAACGCCAGCCCCAGGAACGCGGCAAACAGAATGAAGGAGGCGAGGAACCACATGGCGTCCCCGTACTCGTGGCCCGAATAGCCGGCGATCGAGGCCCGCAGCGCCGTGATCGCATGCGTCGCGGGCAGGAACGGCGAGATCGCGGAGAAGAACGACGGCAGGATCACCAGGGGGAACGCTCCCCCGGCGCCCGAAATCTGCAGGACGAGGAGGAGCACCCCCAGCGCCTTGCCCGCGTTCCCGAACGTCGCGATCAACGTGTACATGAGGAAGGAGAACACGATGGCCGTCAGCCAGAGGGTGCCCATGAACTGCAGCGGGTGGACGTGCTGGACCTTCAGGAAGTACAGGTCACCCAGCCCCACGAGGGTCGCCTGGGCGAGCGCGATAGTCCCAAAGATCAGGTAGCGTCCCAGGTACCCGGCGGCCAGGCCGACGGGCTTGGTCGTGAGGGTCGCGCGCAGCGGATCCACCTCCGCCAGCCCCTCGACGACGTTGGAGTCCGTGACGTCCGAGCGCATGGACACGACCATGAGCACGGACCCGACCCACAGGGCCAGGATCGAGTACAGGGGTGCCATCTGGGAACCGAAGTTCGCGACCGGGTAGACCGGGGTCTTCTCCACGCCCACGGGGGCCGCGATGGCCGCCGCCAGGGCCTCGGGATTATTCCCGATGATCGTCCCGAGCGTCGTCAGGTCTCCCCCGGCAAGCACCTCGGAGATCGACGCGTGCAGGGAGTCGAGCTTTCCGGCCGCCTCGCGCAGGCTCGTGGCCGCGCCGGTCAGGTTCTCGCGCAGCAGGCTCAGGCCCGCACGCGCGCTTCCGCTCCCGTTCGAGGCGGTCGACGTCGCGCTCTCCAGGGACGTGCGGGCGGCGCTCAGGGAGGACTGGGCCGAGGCCAGGGTGGAGGCCAGCGATTCGAGCTGAGGCCGCAGGTTGGTCTCGTAGTCGGAGGACAGGCCATCGACCGCGGAGCGCGCCTGGGCGATAAGACCGTTAACCGCGGCGTGCCCGGCCTGTGCGTTCGCCACCTTGGAGTCCACGTCAAGGGCGGCGGCACGCAGCCCGTTCGCGACTGCGGTCAGCCGATCGGAGGTGGCCTGCAGGCGGTCCAGCGAGGACTGGGAGACGGGCGAGCCTGGCAGAGACGCGAGCGTCGACTTGATGGATGCGAAGCTGGCGGCCTGCGTGTCCAACACGGAGGCCTGAGAGCGCAGCGTCGAGGCCGCATCCGACGCGCTCGTTGAGCCATTCGCGTACACGTTGTCGACGGCACCCGACAGGGAGGCCAGCGAGGACTGCGACGAGGAGATCGCGTCGGACACCGACGACACCGCCGCCGAAGCAGCAGACCCAAGTCCGCTGGCCCCAGCCTGAGCGCTCGAGACCGCGGACTGCGCGGAGCCCTTCGCGCTCCCCAGCCCGTCCACGAGCGTCGTCGTCGAGTCGATGAGCGTCACCGAGGAGCCCACGAGCGAGGCGTAGGCATCCGCACTGTCCGCCGCCGTGCGCAGGCGCGAGGCAACCGTCTGCACGCGGTTGTCGAGCGCCGTCACCGTATTGACGGCCGTTGGCGAGGACAGCGCATTCCCGACCGACGTCGCCGTGTCGAAGGCGACCTCGGAGAGCGTCTGAACGAAGATCTGGTTAACCTGGGCGCTCACCGCCTCGGCGCCCTGGCCGGCGATCTTCGGCGAGATGCCGTTCTTCTTCTCGTTGACGTAGTAGGTCATCGGCGCGGAGGAGGCTCCCCCGTCGAAGAACGTGAGCATGTCCTGGGAGAAATCGGCGGGGATGACGATGGCCGCGTAGTACGCCCCCGAGCGCGTCCCCTCGATGGCCGCCTCCTGCGAGTCGATCACCCAGTCAAAGTTGTCGTTCTTGCGCAGCGCGGACACCACCGAGTCGCCGATGTTGATGTGCAGCGGCACCAGGTCCGACTTGTAGCCCGCGTCCGTGTTCGCGATCGCGATGCGCAGGCTCTTCGTGTTCCCGAACGGGTCCCACGACGCCGCCA
>ERZ773067.1309-NODE-1309-length-13553-cov-4.741443_pt1 | contig 13553 bp, 14 predicted proteins | sample MGYA00580622_ERZ773067 | MGnify/ENA primary metagenome ERZ773067 (study PRJEB29015, sample SAMEA2737998) | human oral metagenome | biome: human oral; feature: human-associated habitat; material: dental | place: China | collected 2113 ...
CGCTGATAAAATGAAGTCGCCCAGATTTGCACAGATGCGCTGGTTCTATCGAGGATTTGTCGACAACGAGAGGACAGCGCAGATGCGTGAAGATGGGTGGCTGAATTTATCCGTGGTTCCTCACATATTATGAAATATACAGGAACGACGTACCGCCCGCCCTACGAGGCGGATTCCCTTCTCGTGCAGGTGACGCAGGGGTGCAGCCACAACAGCTGCAGCTTCTGCACGATGTACCGCGATGTGCCCTTCGCCGTCGAAGAGCTCGCGCAGGTCGAGCACGATCTCTTGGAAGCGCGCGCCATGTACCAGGAGCTCAAAGCGCTGCGCCGCCTGCGCGAGGAAGAGCGCCTGCTCACCGCGCTCGAGCTTGAGCACACCTTCCTCCTCGGCATGCACACGAGCAACTCCGTGCCCCTCGCTGGCTATCTGTCCGACGACAAGGAGCGCCTGCTCACCGCGCTCTCTCGCGGCATCGCCGCCCTCGATGAGGATTTTCTCGCCGCGCGTCCCAAGCGCGGCTTTGAAGGACGCTACGTTTCCTAAGGAAGCGCTGCGAAAGGAGATTTTTATGGATTTTAGCAACGTGCTCGAAAAGCGCAGGAGCGTACGGAAGTTCGATGCGCGTCCCGGTTGCGGGGGCGTTTTCTCTGCTGTGCGTAAATCTGCTTTATTTTGCTGCGTAGCCGTCGGCGAAGCTCATGCACTTGCCCATGACATCGCCAGTCTTTACATATTCGTAGGTCGGCATCTCGAACAGGATTGGCTTGAGCTTGCGGTAGTCGATCTTCCCATCGTCGTTCAGAATGCTCTCCTCTGCAAAGGTATGCTCGATCTTGAGGATGAAGTTGTCGAAGGTTCCCGTTTCGTAGTTGTCCTCTACACTGCATTCCATCGTCAGAGGCGAAGCCGACAGCAGCGGTGCACCCGTCTTGCCCTGCATGAAATCAAAGACGGCGGACTTGTCCAGCTTCGTGCCGCTGACCTTGCCGATGTACGTCGCTCCGGGCAGGATCTCCTCCGTGACGATGTTCAAGGAAAGCACCTTATTCTCGCGGATTCCCTTGTTCGTATGGTGCGCCTTGACAGCGCTGATGAGGATGCGGTCATGACCGATGATGCCCACATGCCCAACGAGCATCCAGTTCGCCTTCCCGTCAACCATGGCTCCGACGACAACGAGCGGCGTCGGATAAAGCCCCAATACGGAACCGATGTCTTTTTTCATAAATGCAGCCTCCTGCTCCATCTTCTTTTCCCACTCGCGCACGGTGGAAACAGCCGCCTTGTCCGCTTCAAGAGCTTCAGAGAGCATTCAGATTCGTATCAGGATCGTAAACATCTTGAATACGGATCTGTTTGATAACACGGTTCTGATCAATCTCGATGACCAGCAAGCGCTGAAAAGGCTGCCCCTTGATGCCTGACGTTCCCCATAAATGCGGTGCGCCATAATGGCTCGGACCAATCTTTTTCAAATCGCTGAATATAGCGAGCGCTTCACCGATGTGCATTCCCACATGAATGCCGCTCGGCATGGAAACCGCCGGATTCGTTGTCGAGATGCTCATGACGTAGGTATTGTCTGCATCAAACTTCCTTCCAAAATAGAGCATGGAGTATCCCGTACCATAATATACGTTCTTTGTATCGCCCCATGTATTCCCCTGAAGCTCGTCTTCTCTATCAGGTTCCCCATATACATCCCTCACATGACTTTCCGTCACGCCCGGATATATGCCGCCCAGCGCCATATCATCCAGTTGGATGGGGCGCGCAGCCGCCCATGCGCCTGACGCTGCACCAAACAGGACAAAGGCACATACGACTGCCAGCGAAGCAAACTTTTTCAACACCATCTTCATCACCAATCACTGTTCGCATGCGCGGCTGCACGAAGATATTCGAGCTTGCCTGCGTCCCTTTTGTTTACGACAGAGCCAAATTTCGACGAGGGCATATAGTATTCGTCCGTATCCTTCTTATAGCGGAACACGATGGTATGCTGCGGCTCTACCGTCATCGCACCGTCGCTGCTGTTCCACCAAACGGAAAACGAGAGGAACGCGAAGTCTTCGTAGTCCTCACCCTCGCTCATGATGTATGCCGAACTCACATCGGCCACCGATTTCGCGTGAGAGCCGCTGTCCCATACGATAAAGTTTGGATCGCCGTCGTAGCTGTAGATGCCGGGAGCTACATCGGCTTCAGGCAGATCGGCAAAAGCCGTCGATGTGCAGATCGCAAGGCAAAATGCAAAAACAACAGCAAAAACTTGCTTACTGCAGTTCATGGAAACCACACCTTTTCGAGAAACTTTACAAAATAAACTGACTCAAATCGCGGTTGACGGCGATGTCCTTGAGCTTCTTGTCGACGTAGGCGGCATCGACGCGGACTTCCTTTTCTTCCATCTCGGGAGCGTCGAAGGAGAGATCCTCCAAGAGCTTTTCCAAGATCGTATGCAGGCGGCGTGCGCCGATGTTCTCGGTCTGGGCGTTGACGTCGCAGGCGAGCTGCGCGAGGCGCTCGATGGCGTCGTCCGCAAAGTCGAGCGCGATCCCCTCGGTCGCGAGAAGCGCCTTGTACTGCTTCAAAAGAGCGTTCTGCGGCTCGGTCAGGATGCGCTGGAAGTCTTCTTTCTGCAGCGACTTCAGCTCGACGCGAATCGGGAAGCGTCCCTGCAGCTCCGGAATGAGATCGGACGGCTTCGCCGTGTGGAAGGCTCCCGCCGCGATGAAGAGGATGTGGTCGGTCTTGATCGGGCCGTACTTCGTCATGACGGTCGAGCCTTCGACAATCGGCAGGATGTCGCGCTGCACGCCTTCACGCGAGACGTCGGGGCCTGAGCCCTGCCCCTTGACGGCGACCTTGTCGATCTCGTCGAGGAAAACGATGCCGCTCTTCTCCGCCGCGCGAATGGCGGCATCCTTGACCTCCTCCATATCGACGAGCTTCGCGGCCTCTTCTTGTTGAAAGAGCTTTCGTGCCGCCGCCACGGAGACTTTGCGCTTCTTCTGCTTCTTCGGCATGAGGTTCGCCATCATGTCCTGCAGATTGTCGCCCATGCTCTCAAGGCTCGAACCTGCGAACATGCCGACCATCGGCTTGCCCGAGTCCTCGATCTCGATCTCGATGACTTCTTTTTCCAGCTCGCCTTTCAAGAGGCGCTTTCTGACCCACTCGCGCCCCGCCGCATACTTCGGCTCCTTATTTTCCTCCGACGATTCCTTTTCCTCGTCATCAGATCCGCCGAAGAGCTTGCCCAAGGGGTTCTGCGACTTCTTCGGCTGCGGCACGAATACGTCGAGGATGCGCTCCTCGGCAAGCTCGGCTGCTCTTTCCTGCACCTTTTCCATGCGCTCCTGGCGCACCATGCGCACGGCCGTCTCGGCGAGGTCGCGCACGATGGACTCGACATCGCGTCCCACATAGCCGACTTCCGTGAACTTCGTCGCCTCGACCTTGATGAACGGCGCCTTGACGAGTCTCGCCAGACGACGCGCGATCTCGGTCTTGCCGACGCCCGTCGAGCCGATCATCAGAATGTTTTTCGGTATGACATCGTCCTGCATGGCGACGTCAAGCTGTCGACTGCGCCAGCGGTTTCTGAGCGCGATGGCAACGGCTCGCTTCGCTTCCTTCTGCCCGACGATGTAACGGTCAAGCTCCTCGACGATCTGGCGCGGCGTCTGCTCGTTCAGCATGCTCTCTTCCATTTCGACTTTTTCCTGCAAGTCAATCCAGCTCCTCTACCTTGATGTTGTGATTCGTAAAGACGCATATATCGGCGGCGAGCGTCAGGGCTTCCTTGGCGATTTCCGCCGCTTCCATGTCCGTGTGCTTGACGAGGGCGCGCGCCGCCGCGAGCGCGTAGAAACCGCCCGAGCCGATCGCCGCGACGTCGCCGTCCGGCTCGATGACCTCGCCGCCGCCCGAGATCATCAAAAGCGTCTCGGCATCGGCGACGAGAAGCAGCGCTTCGAGCTTCCGGAGCACGCGATCCGTGCGCCACTCTTTGGCAAGCTCGACCGAAGCGCGCATCAGGTTGCCGTTGAATTCCTCCAGTTTCGCCTCAAACTTCTCGAAGAGCGTGAAGGCGTCGGCGACCGAGCCGGCGAAGCCCGCGACGACCTTGCCGTGGTAAAGGCGGCGCACCTTGCGCGCCGTCGATTTCATGATGGCGCTCTGTCCGAACGTGACCTGCCCGTCGCCCGCAATCGCCGTCTTTCCCTTCTGACGCACGGCGACGATGGTCGTCGCGTGAAATGTCTGTTCCATAGCTTGTCCTCCTACTCCATCTCGCCGCGAAAATCTTCAAGCGCGCAAAGCGCACGCTCGGCGAGCATTTCCTTCTTGCGCTTCTTGTCGCGGATGCGTCCCTCCAAGGGAGGCAGCAGCCCGAAGTTGACGTTCATCGGCTGGAAGTGACGCGAATCCGCCTCCGTGATGTAGGCAGCGAGTGCGCCGTGGCACGTCTCGCGCGGAAACACGAACGGCCTCTTCCCCTTTGCGAGCCGCGCGGCATTGATTCCTGCGACAAGACCCGAGGCCGCTGACTCGACGTAGCCCTCGACGCCCGTCATCTGTCCGGCGAAGAGAAGTTCCGCCTCCTTCTTGAGCTGATACGTCGGCGCGAGAAGGCGCGGCGAATCGATGTATGTGTTGCGGTGCATGACGCCGTAGCGCATGAACTCGGCATTTTCCAGTCCCGGGATCATGCAGAAGACGCGCCGCTGCTCGCCCCATTTCAAATGCGTCTGAAAGCCCACGATGTTGTAGAGCGTGCCCGCCGCATTGTCCTGGCGAAGCTGCACGACGGCATGCGGGCGCACGCCCGTCTTCGGGTCTTCGAGGCCGACGGGCTTCAAAGGGCCGAAGAGCAGCGTGCTTTCCCCGCGCGAAGCCATGACCTCGACGGGCATGCAGCCCTCGAAGAACACAGGCTTTTCAAAACTGTGCAGCTCCGCTGTTTCCGCCATCGTCAGCGCCTGCCAGAAGGCGCGGTACTCCTCTTCTGTCATCGGGCAGTTGATGTAGGCAGGCTCGCCCTTGCCGTAGCGCGAAGCGCGATAGGCCTTCGTCATGTCGATGGATTCAAGCGTCACGATGGGAGCCGCCGCATCGTAAAAGTAAAAGGACGCATCGCCCATCATCTCGCGCAGGCAGGCGGCGAGCGCACCGTCGGTCAGAGGGCCGGACGCCACGATGGTCACGGCATCCTCTTCTCGCGGAATCGTCTCGACGCGCATCCGCACGACCTCGACGCGCGGGTGCGCCGTGAGCTTCTCAGTGATAAAGCGCGAGAATCCCTCACGATCGACGGCGAGCGCACCGCCCGCCGGCACGCGAGTCGCGTCCGCCGCTGCCATGACGAGAGAGCCGAGACGGCGCATCTCCTCCTTGAGGACGCCGACGGCGTTCTCAAGACCCGCGCCGCGCAGAGAATTGCTGCAGACGAGTTCGGCGAAGTCCGCCGTCTTATGCGCGGGACTTGAGTCGGCAGGGCGCATCTCATAGAGCGTGACCTGAACGCCGCTCTCAGCCGCCTGCCATGCAGCTTCGCTGCCCGCAAGTCCCGCGCCCACGACAATGACCTTCTTCACGTTGTTGCCTCCGCTTCCGCCGCCTTTTCCGCCGCTGCAGCTTCCTTCGCCTTCTTCGCTTCCAAGCGTGCGCGGCTCTTCTCAATCTCCTTGTTGATCGGGTGATCGATGCGCGTCTTGCATTCCTCGTTGCTGCAGTAGGGCAGGATTCTTCCGTTCTTGTAGCGATGGCGCAGCATGAAAGCGCCGCATTCCGGGCACTTTTCCGTCAATGGCTGATCCCATGTCACATAGTCGCACGCGGGATAATTTTCGCAGCCGTAGAACGCCTGCCCGCGCCTTGAGCGGCGCTCGACGATCCTGCCGCCGCACTTGGGGCACGGCACGCCCGTATCTTTCAAAAGCGGCTTCGTGTTGCGGCAGTCAGGAAAGCCCGGGCACGCGAGGAACTTGCCGTAGCGTCCCTGCTTGACGACCATGTTCCTGCCGCACTTCTCGCAGATGACGTCGGAAACCTCCTCGGGGATCTCGACCTCGCCAATCGCCTCATCTGCCTCTTCGAGCGTCTTTTCAAACGGCTCGTAAAAGCCGCGCAGAAGGTCGTTCTTGTCCACCTTTCCCTCGGCGATTTCGTCAAGCTCGTTTTCCAGCCCCGCCGTGAACTGCACGTCGACGATGTCCTTGAAATGTTCTTCGAGCATGTCGTTGACGAGGAAGCCGAGGTCGGTCGGCTGGAAATGCTTGTCCTGGCGCACGACGTAGCCGCGCGCCAAGATCGTCTCGATGATCGGCGCATAGGTGCTCGGACGGCCGATGTCCTCTTCCTCAAGCGTCTTGACGAGCGACGCCTCATTGTATCGCGGCGGCGGTTCCGTGAAGTGCTGCTCGGGCAGGAGATCCACGAGGGAAAGCGCTTCCCCTGCCGCAAGTTCGGGCAGGAGCACGTCCTTTTCCTTCTTGTTGTCGGCATAGACGGCGAGGAAGCCCGGGAACTTCAGCGTCGAGCCGGAAGCGCGCGCGATGTAGCGCTCGCCTGCCGCCACGCTGACGCTCACCGTATCGAAGACGGCGGGCGTCATCTGGCTCGCGACGAAGCGCTGCCAGATCAAGGTGTAGAGACGAATCTGCTCACGCGACAGATATTTTTCCATAAGCTCGGGCGTGTTCTCGACACTCGTCGGCCGAATCGCCTCGTGCGCGTCCTGCGCTTTCTTGCCCGCCGCATAGATATTGGGCTTTTCGGGCAGGTAATCCGCGCCGAACGACGTGCCGACGTAGCCGCGCACCTCATCGAGCGCAAGGTCGGAAAGGCGCGTCGAATCCGTGCGCATGTATGTGATGAGGCCGACGGGGCCGCGCCGACCGAGTTCGACGCCCTCATAGAGCTGCTGCGCGATCATCATCGTGCGGCGCGACGTGAAGCCGAGCTTCCTTGATGCGTCCTGCTGCATGCTGCTCGTCGTAAAGGGCGCGACAGGATTGCGCCTGCGCTCGCGCTTCTTGACCTCCTTGACCGAAAAGCTCTGCTTCGCCATATCCTTGACGAGAGCTGACGTTTCCTCTTTCGAGTGCAGCGCGAGCTTCTTGCCGTCAACGGTCGCGAGTTCAGCGGCAAACTGTGCGCCGCGCCCTTTCTTGAGCTTCATGCCGACCGTCCAGTATTCCTCGGGCACGAATGCCTGGATCTCCTTCTCGCGGTCGCATATAAGCTTGACCGTCACCGACTGCACGCGGCCGGCGGAAAGCCCCTTCTTGATCTTGCGCCAGAGGAGCGGGCTGAGCTTGTAGCCGACGATGCGGTCGAGCATGCGGCGTGCCTGCTGCGCGTCCACGCGGTCGAGGTTGATCGGGTACGGCTCCTTGACCGCTGCCTGTATGGCGGGCTTCGTGATCTCGTTGAAGACGATGCGGCAATTCTCGTTCGGATCGATATCCAGAATGTGCGCGAGATGCCAGGCGATCGCCTCACCTTCGCGGTCGGGATCGCTTGCCAGATAGATCTTGGCGGCGCGCTTCGCATCCTTCTTCAGCGCCTTGATGAGATCGCCCTTGCCGCGAATATTGATGTACTTCGGCGCAAAGTCGTTCTCAACGTCGATGCCGAACTGGCTCTTCGGAAGATCGCGCAGATGCCCCATGGACGCCCGCACCATGTATTTCTTGCCGAGATACTTCTCAATCGTCTTCGCCTTCGCCGGCGACTCGACAACGACCAAGGTCTGCGGAGCTTCCTTCTTCGCTGCAGTCTTTTTCGCCGCGGTCTTCTTCGCAACAGTCTTCTTCGCAGCAGTCTTCTTCGGCGCTGACTTTTTTGCGGCAGGCTTCTTCTCAGCGGCAGATGTCGTCGCGGCGGAATCCCTCGCAGCGGATTTCTTGGTCGCCGTCTTCTTCGCCGAAGCCTTCTTTACGGCAGACTTCTTCGCCGCCGGCTTTTCCACGGCGGCTGTCTTCGACGCGCCCTTTCCAGCGGCTCTCTTCCCCGCCTTTTCCTCCGCTTGCCCTGCGGCTTCCCTATTCTTTTCTTGCGGCGTCTTTTTCTGCGCTGTCGGCAAGATCGCCCCTCCTCAACTACTTAGATACTCAAACACTCTTCCCCTTGGCGCTGCGGATGTATGTGCGCATGGGCGTCTCTTCGACAAGACCCTTGACGCGCAGTCCCAGCAAGAGGAATGCGACGTTCGCGGCCTTGCCCTGCAGGCGGCAGATCAGCTCGTCGAGAGAAAGCGCCGCCTCACGCGAAAGGAGCGCGTAGACCGCCGCTTCCTCCTCAGTCAATTCCTGCGGGGGCGATGCGCTCGTTCGCGGTGCGCTGTCCTCGTACTCAGCGGCAACGTCCGCCGCCGATACGACAAGCCGCGCCCCCTGCTGAATCAGGCGATGGCAGCCACGGCTCGTCGCCGAGTAGATGCTGCCGGGCACGGCAAAGACGTCGCGCCCCTCGCTCAGGGCGAACTCCGCCGTGATCAAAGAGCCGCTCCGCTCTGCCGCCTCGACGACGATTGTACCGTGCGCAACGCCGCTGATGATGCGGTTTCGCGCAGGGAAAAAGGCCGCGAGCGGCGCCGTGCCCGGCGCATACTCGGAAATGACCGCGCCCTTCTCGGCAATCTCCGCCAGAAGCCGCGCATTCTCGCGCGGATAGGCGACATCGACGCCGCAGCCGAGCACGGCAACCGTCGCGCCCGCCTGCAAAGCGCCCTTGTGCGAGGCCGTGTCGATGCCGCGTGCCGCGCCGCTCACGACGACAAAACCGCGCTCGGCAAGACCGAGCGCGATGTCCTCCGCCGCCCCCTTGCCATAGGCGCTCGCGTGGCGTGCGCCGACCATGGCGACGGCGGGATGCTTCAGGCAATCGAGCGAGCCGCGGCAAAAGAGCGTCTGCGGCGGATTGTAGATCTCCTTCAAGCGAGCGGGATACGCCTCATCTGACGGGACGAAGAGCGAGATGCCGCCCTTTTCGCACGCAGCCGCAATCTTCTCGGGCAGAGCTTCATTCCTGCGGCAGAAATCGTACAGCGCCGCCGCACGCTCAGGCGAAAGATGCGCTGCACGAAGCGCCTCAGCGCGCGCGTGCCACGCGTCCTGCGCCGACCCAAAAGCGCGCACAAGGGAGGCCGCCACACGGCTCCCCACGCCCGGAGCACGGCAAAGAGCCGCGAGGAAGAATCGCTCCATGAAGTCACTCCTCTCCACCTCTTTGCGCCTTCATGCGTCACGAAAATCCCGCGAAGGTGTCCTTACGCCCTGCGCGTGACCTCGACCTCGACGTAGTCCAACGGCCCGTGGATGAGCACGGCATGCTTGCGTACGCGCGTCGTGACCTCGACGACCTGCGGGAACTTTTTCAAGATGCGGTCGCCCGTCTTCGCCGCGAGCGTCATCAAGAGGTTGACCTTCGTCTCCTCCACGGTGTCCTCGATCAGAGGATAGACTGCCGCTGCATCAATCGCACCATCTTCGATCCGATCCGTGTCGCAGGCCTTATCGTCGCGCGTCACCATCTCGACATCGACGTTGAGCTTCGCGCCCTGCTCCTTCTCATATTCATAAACGCCCTGAAAGCCATAAAACATCATGTTCATCATTCTGATCTTTGCCATGAAAATCCACTCCTTCTCCCACGTTTTACATCTCCAAAAGCGCCAGGATGTCGCGCGCCAAGACGTCAAGCCCCCACGGCTGACGCAGAAGCACGGCGGCAGCCGCACGGTACTGCGCGAGCGTCGCGAAGAGCAGGACATCCGTGCGCTCCTCGCTGAGGTCGACGGCATGGCGCGATACGGCGGCGTCCGCCCCCTTCGACAGGAACGTCTGCTTGACGACATTCGCCGCCTTCGTCGGCATGTCATGCACGCGGATCACGCAGAAGACAGCCTTGTCACGCATGATCGCGACGCCCGCCTCCGTGCAGCCGATCTCGCGCATCGCCGCCGCCGCCGTCTCCCTGCCCCAAGGCTCCATGCGCTCAAGCGCAAAACCTTTCCGCTCCACGAAATCCCCCCTTGCGCTTCATTTCCTCTCATTGTATCATAAAGAGAACGGAAACGGTACGAAAAATTTGCAAACTAGCGACAAACGGGGTGAACTCCATGAGCGACATCTTCCTGCTCTTCCTCATCTTCCTCATGCTCGCCTATACATTCTGGGACGAGCTTTTCACGCGGTAAGCGTACAGGACGGGGCTGTGCACACTGAAGTGCGCACAGCCCCGTCCTGCCGTTTCCGTGAGGATTCCAACACGATACATTCAAATATTCTTCAAATTGTGCACGCGTACTCCGCGCGCTTCGATCGCCGCTAGCTGCTTTTCCATCACTGCATCTTGCCTCTCGTTCCTGCACACATACGTCTTACTGCATCACCGCCTGCAGCTGCAGCAAATATTCCATCGTGCAGCCCGTCCTCTTGGAGATTTCCGGCAGCGGCACGTTCGCGCGCAGAAGAGGGAAAATCTGCAGCATCATCTGCTGCGTTTCCGCCTTTCCTTCAAGTCTGCCTTCAAGTTTTCCTTCAAGTTTTCCTTCAAGTTTTCCCTCAAGTTTTCCCTCACGAAATCCTTCTTTGCGTTCTTCCATCATTTTCATCGCGAAAGTCATATAACTCACCCTCTCCTGTTCTTCACTCTTGACTTTTTGTATCTCCTGCTCAATCTCCTGAACCAAGCTATTGTCTGAGACTACCCCATCGACGTATTGCAGGAATGCTATGATCTCGGCATCCACATCGCCGCTCACGCCTTTCGTGTTGAGGAAAATTTTTGTCGCGCCATCCTTCAGCCTTAAATCTTTGTTTTCCAAGCAAAGATTCTCAAACGTATAGATATAGCGACCTTCAGCAAAAGGATCAAACGGACAGATGAAGATGATGATCGTCTTGTTCAAATCATCGTAATCGGCTCCCGCTGCAAGAAGATCCGCATCCATCATCGACTGGTAATAACGCGTCCGTTTAAAGAGTGCGTCTCCTTCCAATCGCCGCACCTGCATCTCGATATTATATACCGTCTCTTTCTCATCACGCACATAAACATCCAAGCGGATGCCCTTGCTGCTGTACTGCGACTTCATGGATTTTTCGGTCTCAAGATAGCGAATTTCTCTAATCTTCATACGAAGCATGCGCTCTAGTAATTTTTTGCAAATGCGCTTGCGGCGCATGATAAGTTTGAACATATAGTCATCGCGAATCGTCAGTTCTTCCCACGGCTTAATGGCATATCTTTCCATCCCTTCACCTCCCGATCTGACTTCTTTCCTCTATTGTATCATGAACACCCGCGAGGTCAAGCCGAAGGATCCAATCGATTGGCTAAGTTTCTGTAAGGCGTAAGAACATATATCCTGAAAGTTTGCATGGATACGGCAAATCGCTGTTTCTTCTCAACCCTCCTCAGGCCAATCCTTGCAGGAAGTTCCTCATGATCTTCTCGCCGTCGGGCGTGAGGATGGACTCGGGATGGAACTGGATGCCCTCGATGGCATACTCCTTGTGGCGCACGCCCATGATCGTGCCGTCTTCCAGCTCGGCGGTGACGGCGAGGCAGTCGGGCAAGGATTCGCGCTCGATGATGAGCGAGTGGTAGCGGCCGACGGCCGCTTTCTCGGGCAGTCCTGCGTAAAGGCCTTGACCGTCGTGTAGGATGGGCGACGGCTTGCCGTGCACAATCTCCTTGGCACGCACGATGCGGCCACCGAAGACTTCGCCGATCGCCTGATGACCGAGGCAGATGCCGAGGAGCGGCACCTTGCCCTTCGCCGCTTCGATCAGCGCCTCAAGATTGCCCGCATCCTTCGGCAGCCCTGGCCCCGGCGAGAGGATTACGGCCTCGTAGTGCGCCGCCAGCACGTCCTCGGGCGTCACGGCATCGTTGCGCACGACCTCGACCTCTGCGCCGAGGGAAGCGAGTAGTTGGTAGATATTGTATGTGAATGAATCGTAGTTGTCAAAAAGCAACAACATCGTTTTCCACCTCCTCGACAACTTCAAACAGCGCCCGCGCCTTCTGCAGAATCTCCCGATATTCGTTTTCGGGCACGGAATCCGCGACGATGCCCGCACCCGCTTGGATCACGGCAGTTTCGTCGTTTTCGATGCGCATCGTGCGCAAGGTGATGCACATGTCCATATTGCCGTAGAAGTCCATATAGCCGACCGTGCCCGCATACGTGTCGCGCTTTACAGGCTCAAGCTCGCGGATGATCTCCATGGCGCGCAGCTTCGGCGCACCGCTGACCGTGCCTGCGGGAAACGCCGCCGCCAAGACGTCCAGAGGGCGGCATTCCTTCTTGAGCCGCCCGACGACCTCGGAGACCATGTGGAGCACATGGCTGAACTTCTCGATCTCCTTGAGCTTCGTCACGCGCACGCTGCCCGCCTCGCTGATGCGCCCGATGTCGCTTCTCGCGAGGTCGACGAGCATTGCGTGCTCAGCACACTCCTTCGCGTCCGCCTTGAGCTCGGCGGCGAGCGCCGCGTCCTCCTCGTCGTTCCTGCCGCGCCGGCGCGTGCCCGCAATCGGATAGGTGAAGATCTTGTCTCCCGCCACCTTCACGAGCATCTCGGGCGAAGCGCCGACGAGTTTGACGCTGCCGAAGTTCAGATAGAACATGTAGGGCGACGGATTGACCTGCCGCAGGCGGCGATAGAAGTGGAAGCTCGGCTTCGTGATCTTCTCGCGGAACTGGCGCGACGGCACGACTTGGAAGATGTCGCCGGCGAAGATATGCTCCTTCGCCTTTTCGACGGCGGCAATAAAATCACCGGAATCGCTTTCATACTTCGCGAGGAAGTCGAGCGGCTTCCTTCGCTTCGCAGCCGTTTTGGCGGCAGGCGCGACGGGCGCGCGCAGCCGTTCTGCGATCGTTTCCATCTTCCGCGCCGCCTCTTCGTACACAGCGTCCGCCGTTTCCTCCGTGACGCGCGCGAGATGGATGAGCCGCGCCGTATTTTTCAAGGCGTCGAAGACCACTAGGTGACGGCAGACCATGAACTGGCCGAGAAGCTCGTCTTCGCCGAGCGTCATTGTGCGCACGCGGTCGAAGGTCGCGGCGATTTCGTAGTTCAGATAGCCGACCATACCGCCGTTCGCCAGCGGCAGCTCCTCGTCCTCCACCGCAGGGCAGAAGCCTTCCATATATTTTTTGAGCGTTTCCTGCGGCGTGCCGTCGAGGCATTTCATCAAATCGTTTTCGCGGATCATTAGACGATTCTTGAAAACCTGCAGGCGAATGAACGGCTCGGCGCCGATGAACGAATAGCGCCCGAACTGCTGATGCGTCGTATCGACGGATTCGAGGATGAAGCCCTCCGCCTCACCGACGAGCTTGCAAAAGACGGAGACGGGCGTATCGAGATCCATGGAGAGCTCCGCCGTGACGGCGATGAGATTCGCCGCCTTTGCCAAATCCTTAAACCGCGCCAACGATGGCTGCAAAGTCATCATTTTCTGCACCCCCTCAGCCATGATACGCCGCATCGAGAGCCTGGCGCATCGCTGCGATCAAGTCC
>ERZ773067.1310-NODE-1310-length-13535-cov-18.757864_pt1 | contig 13535 bp, 25 predicted proteins | sample MGYA00580622_ERZ773067 | MGnify/ENA primary metagenome ERZ773067 (study PRJEB29015, sample SAMEA2737998) | human oral metagenome | biome: human oral; feature: human-associated habitat; material: dental | place: China | collected 2113 ...
GCCGCGCCGTCATCGGTATTGTAAATAATGATATTGTCCATGTAGCCTCCTTCCTGCCGCCTATGGGTAGCTTTTTCTTTCGATTTCCCAGCCATGTTTCAATCCACGCCACCCTCAATAGGACACGACATACAGACATCCTTGCCATGAAGATGCTTCCCTGTAATCCTCTGTATGTTGGTCATTAAATTAAAAAGAATAATCGTAGGCATTTTTTTCTAATTCATCATGATGCTCAGATGCGTAATTGCAAATTGTTTTGAACATCATATCACCCCATGTATTGGGTTGAATTTCATATACGAAATTATTATGGTATTCCTGTATTTTGTTTCCGTCCTTGTCATAGAAGGATATTATATGTGTCGTTTCGCTTCGATCTGGAATAGAATAAGTCTTATAGGAAATACTGTGATGTAGAGTAAAAAAATGAAAATCTTTGAAGTCTTCTGCGGCTATCTTGGCACCTTTTTCAGTATAAAATGCTTTTTCCCAAAAAGAAATTTTTGTAGTGTCGATCGTAGTTTTTGAATAGTCTAGTGGATCGTGCTTTATGTTATAGTGAATAAATAATTTGTCAAAGAAATATGCGCACTCATTATTTGAACTGATCCATTGCCAATTTTGCGCATACCCTACACTCGTCGATAAAGCAACAAGCGCAGCGATCAACAGCGAGAACACTTGCTTTTTCATGGCGATTACCCCCCTAATTAAACCCTACATAACTTAACCCAAAAACTAAGGATGCCATCCCTCAGCAAGGAAACGACTTACATAATATTCATCTAAATCATATCTATAAGCCATCAAACATTCGGCAAACTCATTCGCCTCGTGCTCTATACGGCTATTGGAGAAAGATAAGTGATGCATCGAAAATGCAGCATATCTCGGGTGACAGACAACATGACCGAGTTCATGACAAAGGACAGCGGCTTGCTGCCATTCTTCCAGATTTTTGTTGATCGCGATTGTCCTGCGACGCAAAACCTGCTTCCAGAACCCATTAACATTGGGGGGCAGATCGAGGAAGTAGACAATGCAATTCAGTTCCGTTGCCAAGCGGAACGGGTCGGACGTATCGTGCCTTCTCACCAAATTTCTCACGCGCAAAGGGGTGTTCACCGGCTTCACCTCTTTTATGGTGGTGATTATAGATAACAAAAAGACCTCTGCCGAAGCAGAAGCCTTTTTGTGTTACACCGTAACATTTCTCGTATTATTTGGGAGTCAAGCCCAATCTGTACGCATATATTACACGTTTTGGGATGGCTTGTCAAGGGATTCTGCTTCTATGTAATTTTGGTGAATCATTTTACATATTTTAGACATGATGTCTGGTGGAATACAAATATCATATAGATGGTCGTTCCGCTTTGTCGGTGTAATGATTCGTTGTTTACTGACCGTAACAATTTGATGTGTATCAACAATCGACCCCTTGTTCATCTTTTCGGCAAACGCGATGAGGGGATCTATTCGTCGATGCAGTTTCTGTTCAAACGCTTTCAAGAGCACGGGGATTTGTTTCATCTGTGTTTGTTCGTCCATAGATGAAAGTTTATGAACGCTATCAAGAATATCATACAGCACAGGAGAACCGAAGGATATATCAAGCTGCTTTGCCACTTTCAGGATAATCAGTTGTGAAATGGAGATTGGCAGTTCGTATTCCCAAGGCTTAATACCTTGCTCTATATGGCGCAGCTTTTTGGAAATCATAGGAACAATCGTTATAAGTCCGTCCTTCTTTCGATTGTCATTATCGAGGACAATACCGTAATGAGGGCCACCAAGCTCATGTCCGATGCGAAACCCGAGATTGATGAATACAACTTGCCCGCGTTGAAACCGAGGAAGATAGGAGGCGTTGAATGTTCTTTCGTTTCGGATGAACGTAAGATATTGCTTCAACCACATAATGAATTTTACAGAGAGATCATAATTGTTACGAATCATATCTTTTAGATATGCTGCATAGTCAAGAAAAACTTTGCGGCGATATTGCCTGAAATCTTCTTTATTTGATATATCGCGTAGGTGCTTCTTACTAAAACTCATACGGTACGCCCTCCATATGTCTCACGGGTCAATCCTTCTTACGTTTGTTTTTCTCTTTGACATCCCAGAAGATGAGTTCGAGCGCCTTTTTTACCTTTTCTTTGTCCTCTCCGTTGAGGATAACACCGTTATATGTGAGGTTATCATCATCGAGAACCGCCTCAAGCTGGCGGCGCGTGCGGGCGTCGATCTTCTGCCCCGTGGGGGACACGGTGGGCAGATCGTCGGATGCGGGGGCGGCGGATTCCTGTTCATCGTCGTCCCAACCCATAATGCTATTGGGGGATAGCTGCAAGACTTTAGCGAGCGATGCAATCGCTCCACGTTTCATGTTGGCAATTTCACCGCTCTCCCACCGCGAGATTGTCCCTTCACTCACACCGACTTTATCCGCGACCTCTTTCATGGTCATACCGAGGGCTATTCGCTTTTGCCGGATTAAATCTCTTATCTCCATGACATCACCGCCTTGTTGTGAAAACTTAATTCATTATACTCTGTTTCTTGCATTTTCGCAATATCTTTACCGAAAATGCTAAAAAACTTGCGCAGACGCATTGACTAAGAGTATCCAATGTGCTATATTGTACTTGCGTAGACGCAAGAAAGGAGGAAGATAGGCGTTGTTTGATAAAAACTTGTTCAAATTTCATGCGGGACGCGCCAATGCGTCAATGGAGACTATCGCCAATAAGCTAGGTATAAACGCCACCACGCTGTATAGAAAAATCAACGGTGAAAGCGACTTCACGCGCGGGGAAGTACAACTGCTACGCATGATTCTGGGACTCACCACGGATGAAGCCGATAGGATTTTTTTTGCCGAAAAACTTGCATAAACGCAAGAAAAACCAAGCGCCGCGCGTTGTCAGCATGAAAGGGGGTGACAGGGTGGAAGACATGAAGAAACTTTTGAGGGAAAGTGAGTTCTCACAACATCGGCTTGGTCTTTTGATTCAGACGAGGGTTAAATTTGCGGATGAACTGAAAATCCCACTAATACCGCTACAGCGCGAAAAGCTCCGCGTGCAATACGCAGAGCTTTTCGGGAAGATCGACGAGGTGATTGTGACCGAGGCGCGCGCACTATGTAGCCTGTACGACAACACCGCAGATATACAGGCTTCTGAGGCTAAATGCCTAACTGCGCTTTTGCGAGCGCTGAGCAGAGAGTCGTGACGACATCAAGAGAGGCACTTCCCCCGATGCCGGCAAGCTTCTTCTTTGCCTGTCCCCATACGTCATTGCTGCGGACGGAATCCAGGTATTCACATCCGCTGAAGGTCAATCGGTGAATGACAAAATAATCCGGGCTGCCAATACAAGAAGCGTCGATAGCGGAAATGAAGTCCGCGTCAATCAGCAGTTGTATATGGAAACCGATGATTTGCGGATTATCCGAAAGATCATCGAAATCACTGTTTTCAATTTCTGACTCTGCCTCTTCAATGCGAAGCAGCATATTACGCAGTAAGTCAAGATCACGTTTCATATCATCACCTCCTTTCCGTGCTGATTATACCACGGCGGAGATGAGGGCAACAACAACGAGAGGAGGTGAGGAGATGAAAACAAGAAAGGTGCAGAAGATCTCTCCGGGGTGGATTGTGTCGAAAGATAGCAAACGATACCAGCCTATTATCGAGGTCGAGGAGAAGATTCCTACGTTTTGGGATCGGGTGAAGGAACGATTTCGCGATCCTTTTGTCCAAGCGACACTTTTGACTGCTCTATGCAGTCCTCTCATCATCGCGGCAGTGTTTTTCATCGTCATGACACTTGGGCAGGAGCTTGTTGCTGTGATTCTATCGTCGGTTTCAATTTTTCTTTGTTTCCTGAGCATTTTCTTTTGGTCGTAAGACAGCAACTGTTTGCTCGTGTGGCAAGATCGGGAGCTTGATCTCAACGTCGAAGGAAAAATCTTTCGCCGGGGTATGTGCTGTGAGTGTTCCGAAAAACGGATGCGTTGGTATGTTGACAGCGAAAAAGATATACCCAATGACGATAGAGTACGGGGAGATTTTGACGGGTGGAATGATTTGTTCCTTGCCGATCGGAATGGTGTAAAACGCTCCATTGGGATATTGTGCGATGTAGTATTCTTCGGCGGCATGAACAAATGATTCGGATATTAGGTCAACCGAATTGTCTTGCTCTCGCAAAGAGAAATGGCTGATGGAGAGTGGATTGGAAGATAGATTTGCGATTTGCACATAGAGGCAAATTCGTGAATCTGTTCGGTACTGATCTGGGATAACGGGCTGAAAAATGATGTTCACGGATTCATGAGGAAACGTGATTTTGATCCGAGGTCGTCCACGCCGGATGTTATACCAGAAGGTAAATATTGAGAATGCAAATGCAAGGGTAGCGATGATGGCGGGGTAGAAGGCAGTAATTAGATCAGCCACAATAACACTTCCTTTCCGTGTCATTGTACCACGGAAGAAGCTGACATAAAAGCCGAAACGCCCCTTGGGGCGTCCGCAGGGAATGACCTCCCTGCGCTGATGATGGCAGGTCACGTCCCGCCGATATGAGGCGAATCATGGTAGATAGCAAATAAGGGCGGGGCGTGAATGCCGATAGGGGGTGAAGATATGCCAAGGAAAGCGGCGGATGCAGCGACACTTGACATCGTGAAAGTGCTCACAGATGCGGTAGAGAGGATCGCCGCAGAGAAGGTCGCTGAACAGTCAGAGGCGGCGACGCAGCGCATCATCGAGCATCTGCCAGAGGTTGTCTATCTGCCTCCGAAACCTGCGGAGGTGCCGCAAGAACGTCTGCTGAGCGTGGGGGAAGTTGCTGAGATCCTCGGATGCTCAACGGCGACTGTTGCCAAGAGGTTTGAGAGCGGCGATCTTGCGTTTGTGTTGGAACGCGGCTCGGAGAATCGAAAGGTGCCGTATAGCTGGGTGGTTGAGTACATCCACAGCTTGCCACGCTATACGGGCAAACTCAAAGAGAGAAAGGAGGTCAAAGCTCATGCGTGAGTTTTGCAAAGCCGTCATCATCGGCGGAGCGTTCGTCACGGTGGCAGCACTCTGTTCTGGGGCGTGTAACCCCTGGGATGATGGCGGGGCGGTGCTCGTTGAGGAGGTCTACACCGTGCGCCCCGGTGATACGCTCTGGGGAATCGCCGAGGAGTACCTCGCGAAGAATACGGCGACGCGCCGCTATATCTTGGAGTACAAGAGCGGCATCGAGGAGAACAATCCTTGGCTGCTCGAACGGCACGGGATGATCTATCCTGGGGATGAAATCAAGGTGACGTACTGGGTGAAGGAGGAGAAGAAATGAGGATATCGACATATCATGCAGATGGGTATTGTTGGAATTGCAGCAAGCAATGCAACAAGCGCATCGAGTTGTATCTCGGTGTTCCGAGTGCATTGTTCCATTTCTGCCGCCCGTGTGCAAGAAAAATGATGAAGGGGCTTTTGCGTGAACTCAACAAAAAGGAGAAGAAATGAAAATGAAAATGGAAATGGAAGTCAAGAAAGAAGCCGCAGCATTCGTGCTGCAGGGAAGCAGCTACAACGGCTGCGGCGAGCCCGTTGCGGTCTCTTACGCCACGTTGCGTGCGGCAAAGATTGGAGACAAGTGGGGCGGCTATGACAACCATAACTGCGGGCGAGCTGTCCGCAGCGAGTCCGCCGAAGTCGTCTACAAGACGGACGACGGGGTTGCAGTTCTCCGCCGAGAGTGGGGGACAACTGACTCGCCCGACCCGCAGGGCTGGGAGAAGACCCCCGAACTCGTCTGGTACGAGTTCGCATGATGGGCAAATGGGATGTTTGCCGTCAGATCGTCAACGGCATCTTGCCGATGTGGCGAGCATGCCGGACGGTTGACGGTGTGATGGAGATGGACCCCTGCACCTTTGGGACACAAGTAGAGGCGCAGCAAAGGGCACGGGAGCTCAACGCAAAAGAAAAGCGCCCAAAGCGGCGGCAACCGCTCTGAGCGCAGGGCAATAAAGCTATAACGTGAGTATATCACGGATGAGGAGGAAACGCAAATGCGTTACAAGGTGAATTTTACACTCGAAGGGGCGGTCGAAGTCGTTGCCTCATCTGAGGAGGAGGCAGAGGAGATCGTCGAGGATATGGAGCGTGGCGATCTGTTCAAGGTGTTTGACTTCGATGAGCAGGGATTCTCGGCTGCAGCGTATGAGATGAGTGAGGAGGAGTAGAGATGGCAAAACTCATCATGACCGTCGCTGAAATGGAGAACGAACAGAAGTGGCTTGAAGCGCGGAGCACAGGAATTGGCGGCAGCGATGCCGCTGTCATCGTTGGTCTCAACCGCTGGAAGTCGCCCTTTCAGCTCTGGCTTGAAAAGACAGGGAAGGCAGAGCCGGATGATCTCTCTGAGAACGAATACGTCTACTGGGGTAAGGTACTCGAGGAGGCGGTCGCGAAACGTTTCTGCGAGCTGACAGGAAAGAAGGTGCAGCGGCGCGGGCTCTTGCAGATGGATGGTTGTCCATACATCATAGCAAGCGTCGACCGCATGGTCGTCGGCGAGAACGCGGGCCTTGAGTGCAAGACTTGCAACGGCTTCGCGGCGAAGGAGTGGGAGGACGACGAAGTCCCCGCCGCCTACTATGTGCAATGTCAGCACTACATGATGGTCACGGGCTGCGAGAAGTGGTATATCGCGGTGCTCATCGGCGGGAATAGGTTCGTCTGGAAAGAGATCCCGCGCAATGACAAAGAGATTGATCTCCTGTTCCAAGCAGAGACTGAGTTCTGGGATAAGGTGCAGGAGGGGATCATGCCAGAGGTGGACGGAAGCGAGAGCTGCAAGGATGCTCTCGTCGCAGAGTTTCAGGGCGGCATCGCTGAGCCGTTAACGCTTCCAGGCATGGCAGTGGGGATCATCGAGCAAATCCGTAAAATCGAGGATGCGAAAAATGACCTCGAAAACAACAGCGAGTTCTATAAGAATCAGCTCCGCAAGATGATGGGGAGCTACGAGCTCGGATATGCGGGAGATTACAAAGTCTCATGGAAGGCACAGGCGGGGCGCACAACCATCGACAGTAAGGCACTCAAAGAAAAGGAGCCTGAAATCTACGCCAAGTATGCCAAGCAGGGCAAGCCAACCCGAGTACTGCGGATCAGCTGACAGATAAAGAAGGGAGAAATCTATCATGGCAAGTGTAAAAGGTGGCGCAATCCAGAAAGCGCAGGAACAGAAGAACGTGGCGGCACAGCAGCAGAAGTCAATCAAAGACCTCATCATTTCGATGGAGGGGCAGATCGCGAAAGCACTGCCCTCCGTCCTTACCCCCGAACGCTTCACACGCATGGTGCTCACGGCACTCAGCACGAATCCAACACTGCGTGAGTGTACGCCGGCCAGTTTCCTCGGAGCGATGATGCAGGCGGCGCAGCTGGGGGTCGAGCCGAATACACCGCTCGGGCAGGCGTATCTTATCCCGTATAAGAACCACGGGACAATGGAGTGTCAGTTCCAGCTCGGCTACAAGGGGCTTCTCGACCTTGCGTATCGGAGCGGTGAGGTTGTAATTATCCAGGCGCACGAAGTGTACGAGAACGATGAGTTTGCGTACGAGTTCGGGCTTGAGCCAAAATTGCGGCACGTCCCAACGACAGGAGAGCGCGGCGCTGTCACGCACTACTACGCCATGTTCAAGACCAAGAGCGGCGGCTACGGCTTCCACGTCATGGGACGCGACGAGGTGGAGGAGTTCGCGAAGAAGTACAGTTTCGCCTATAAGAAAGGATATACGTCTCCGTGGACGACGAACTTTGACGAGATGGCGAAAAAGACCGTTCTCAAGGCGTGCCTCAAATACGCACCGATCAAGACCGAGTTCGCGCGTACGCTGAGCGCCGACGAGACCATCAAGACATCAATCGCGGCGGATATGGTCAGCGAGGCAGACGAGACGGACTACATCGATGCTGAAGCCGTTGAAGTCGAGGACACACCCACTGAAGATTCGCCGAAGCCGAACAAGTTTATGAGTGCGGCAAAGGATGCGCCAGATAACGTTGACCCGGAGACGGGCGAGATCAAATGATTCTGGTTGGCAGCGTTGTCGGGGAGACGGATAGAGGTATTAATATCTTTGCCCCCTTCCCGGAGCTCATAGATAAGCTCTATGGCTGTCATGAGAGCGTCGGTGTTGAGTTCGTGGACAAACGTCGCATCAGCACACAGCAGCGTAAGAAAGCCTATGTCCTAATCTCCTACATTGCTGCGTGGTGGGGATATACTCCACTGGAAGCCATGAAAGAAATGCTAAAACTCATGTTTGTGGGCGAAGCAGAGACGCTGCGGAGAACGTTCTCTCTCTCCGACTGTGATATGACCACGGCGCGGCTTTTCATAACGTATCTCATCGACTTCTGTATTCTCCACGGGGTTGACGTGGGAGAGCCGTTGTATCAGCTATCAGAGGATATTCCGCGGTATGTGTGGGCGTGCCTCATGAACAAGCGGTGTGCGGTGTGCGGGAGGAAAGCGGAGCTGCATCACGTCGATGCGGTCGGAATGGGGCGCAACCGCAAGGAGATATGCCACATCGGTATGAGGGCGCTGCCTCTTTGCAGGGAACATCACACGGAGATACACAGCATCGGGCAAGAGGATTTTCTGCGGCGGTACATCATCGAGCCTGTGAAGATCGATGAGCACATCGCGAAAGTGTACCGGCTGAAAGCGAGGTGAACGTAATGTTTATTGTCAAAGATTTGGAACGCCTGAAAGAGTATGGGTTTCAAACCACTGGATATAAAAACTCTAAGGGCAGGGCGATCTATCGGAAGGAGATAGGCGAATCTCAATATGATTCTGCTTCCGCATCTCTGGCACTCATTGTGAATGCTGAGGGTGAAAGAGAGAATGAAATTGTGGCTTGTTGTGAAGCAGGATTAGCCACGGATATAAAAATCGTCTACCCAGTTATGTGGGCATTCGACGAGCTTTCTGAGATGCTGCATGATGATGTGATTGTGTGGAGCAAGCTCCCTAGACCATAGAGAAGCGAGGTGAACGTATGCGGCAGTATATGACACTTCTAAAATCTTACTCTGATTCTAGCGTGGGATTAGTCCCGCCCGTAGCCCAAGCGCTTTATTTCAGACTGTTTCTCATAAACAACCGCGCTGGCTGGACGGAATGGTTCGGGGCGACAAATCAGAGACTAATGTTAGAAGTCGGACTAAATAGTGCCCATACCCTCATCGAGAACAGGAACCTCCTCAAGAGACTGGGGTTCATCGATTTCAAGCAGGGGAAAAAAGGTCAACCAACGCTCTATCGTCTGAATGATATGTGTGAAGAAAAGGGTGCATTTAATGCACTAAATACTGCACCGCAAACTGCACAAGAAACTGCATCAAATAGTGCACTAAATACTGCACCACAAACTGCACACATATATAGACAAGAGACAATGACTAAGACTAAAAAAGAAAAATGCAAAAAAGAAAAAGCTCTCGCTTCTCTCTTGGAATCCTACACTGATAGTGCGGAGCTTCTTGAAGCTCTTCGTGGATTCGTTGAAATGCGAAAGGAGAAGGGCGGCGTATTGACGGAGCGAGCGTTACAACTCAGTCTTTCTAAGCTCGACAAGCTGTCAACCAGCGACGAAGGAAAGATCGCCATTGTCAACGAGGCTGTCATGAGAGGGTGGAAAACGTTCTTCGAGGTGAGGCAACAGGAGGTGAGACAGCATGGAACAGGCAGGGAAAATAGCCGCGAGGCTCTTGCAGAAAGGTATTCGGATTTCGCCGAAGCGGACCGTAACCACGTCTATCCGTGGGAAGTACGACCTGACGGCGGAGGAGACACAGCGGCATCGGGATGAGATCGTCGAGATTGAGCGGGCGCAAGACCTCTGTCGCGGATGCACGGGGGAGAGCTGCAAGCAACCCTCACAGGGGATGATTCCTGTGGTGGATACGTCCTATGGGCGATTCTGCCACGCCCTTAGCCCTTGTAAGCACGAGCGCAACAGGAGGGAGCGGCTGCGGATTGCGCGGCTCTTTGCCTCAGCGCGGATTCCGCGCACCTACGAGGGGGATACGTTCGCGGACTACACCGTCACAAGCGGCAATCGCCACGCGGTGGAATCGGCGCGCTGGATGCTGGACGGCGGCAGCGGAGTGTTTCTTTACGGGGAGAAGGGGACGGGAAAGACCAAGCTCGCGGCAATCATCGCAAATGAGCAGGCAAGAGCCGGGAAAGCTGTACTCTTTGCCTCTGTGCCTGACCTGATGGCAGACATCCGCAGCTCATTCAAGGACGGGACGACCTCGGAGGCGGTACAGGCGGTGAAGAATACGCCGTTCCTTGTGCTGGATGATCTCGGGGCGGAGAAAATGACGGAGTGGGTCGGGGAGCAGCTCTTTTGCATCGTGAATCACAGGTACAACGAGCGCTTGCAGACAGTCGTGACGAGCAATTACAGCCCGACAGAGATCATCGGACACATGGCGACCGTAGACAAGCGTGGCAACGTGATTGACGATATGCAGGGGCAACGCATTATGTCGCGCATCTACGGGATGTGCGAGAGAGTAGAGATACGGGGCGCCGACTGGCGCATGAAAGGAGCAAGTTGAGATGGCAGAGATTGACATGACAAAGCCGCAGCCGTGCACGAAGTACCGCGATGCGGAACGGATGGCATGGATTGCAAAGCTCGTTGAGGAGACGAATGAGGTTGTACAAGAGGCGCAGGTCGTTTCCCAGCTTGAAAAAATGGACAATGAAGTATTGAGCACCGTCCTTTTGGAAGCTAGGAAACGCCTTGCGATGGAGTTGACGGACGTAAAAACCCTTTGCGAATCGTGGCTTTATGCGGAAGGATGGGACGAGGAAGAGCGTGACGAGCTGCAGCGGCTTGTGAACGAGAAAAATCGAGAGCGCGGGTATTTCTGAATGCGTGTCGGGTTGGTTGATGTAGACGGGACGAAGTTTCCGAACCTCGTGCTTATGAAGCTCTCGGCATGGCACAAGCGTCAAGGAGATTGCGTCAATCTGCTACATCCTGATGATGTCCTCATGGGTGGTAATCTGTTCGGCGGCTATGACAAACTCTATGCAGCGTGCGTATTCACGAAAAATACGGGCGTTGCGCAGCGGCTTGAAAATATCGGCGCGCAGGTCGGTGGGACAGGGACGGATTGGGAACGGTTACTTCCGTACGAGATTGAGCACATCTATCCAGACTATGCGCTCTACGGGGACACAACGACTGCTTATGGCTTCCTAACGCGAGGCTGTCCTAGAGCGTGCCCATTCTGCATCGTTGCGGGGAAAGAGGGCAAGATAAGCCGCAAGGTGGCAGATCTATCGGAGTTTTGGAGCGAGGAGAAATATATCAAGCTCCTTGATCCGAATCTTCTTGCGGCAAGGGAGCACATGGAGCTTCTTGGACAGCTCGTGGAGAGTGGCGCATGGGTGGACTTTACACAGGGACTGGATGCGCGACTGCTCACGGAGGAGAATATCGACCTGCTGAATGCGTGCAAAGTCAAAATGCTCCATTTTGCATGGGACAACCCCCGCGATGAGATTGTCCCGCGGATGCTCAGAATGTTCGCGGAGAAATCAGAGGTGACGGACTATCGAAAGCGAAAGGTGTACGTCCTCACAAACTATTGGAGCATGCACGAGGAGGATTTATACCGCATCTACTGGCTGCGTGATAACGGATATGACCCGTACGTCATGATTTACAACAAGCGAAATGCACCGAAAGAAACGCGGAGATTGCAGCGGTGGGTGAACAACAAGGTCATATTCCGCTCATGTGATCGATTTGAAGATTATCGGAGGTGAAGAACATGGATGAGTATCATCCCTGCAAGAAGCCTGACCCGACGGCGCGGGAGGCAATCGGGAATGTGATGCGGGCACAAAAACAGGAGATCGCAGGGGAGCGACGCCGGAAAGCTGTGCCGAAGGATATGCGCCGTGAGGTCTATGAGATGTACGACGGGCACTGCGCGTATTGCGGCAGGGAGATCGACATCAAGGACATGCAGGTCGATCATGTGCAATCCGTCAAACTCGGCGGCGCGGATGAGATCGCAAACTACCGCCCCGCGTGTCGCTCGTGCAATTTCTACAAGTCCACGATGAGCGTTGAGGGCTTGCGGGAGCAGTTGGGGCTTATTGTCGGGCGGCTCGAAAAATTGTTGACGTTCCGCCTTGCTCTTGCACATGGTTTGATTCGGCTCACAGGCAGACCCGTCAAATTCTATTTCGAGGAGTGTGAAAAACGATGTTGATGCACTATCTGTCCCATCCGTTCAGCGGGGACGAGGAGAAGAATCGAGCAGCGGCAGAGGCAATCCAGAGAGAGCTGCAGGAACGGTATCCAAAGACGCTCTACATCAACCCTATCGCGCAATTCAAGGCACTGGCGGGGATGGAGTACGACAAGATCATGGGATACTGCCTCAAACTTCTGTACAAGTGCGGCGCGGTCACAATGACAGGGGACTACCGCTCCAGCAAGGGATGCATGATCGAGCTTGCATACGCGCGAGAGTATAACATCCCGGTGTTCTTCTACGACGCGAATAAGCATGAGTATGTGGAGGAGATGTGATAAAAATGGCAGAGCAGAAATATCCGCAGAGTGCGGAAACGAATGAGTACCGATACATTGACTTTGAGTGGCTGGACGAAATCGCCGAGGGTCTGACGGCTGGTGCGGAAAAGCATCCGGGCGAAACGTGGCGGGAGATTCCGGCAAAGGAACACGCAGCGCGCGCCGCGCGTCACCTCTCGATGTGGCTTGCCGGTGATCGGGATGATACGCATCTTGTCAACGCGAGCATGCGCTGCATGATGGCGCGGGTAAAGGAACGCGAGGAGCCTGAAATCAGCAAAGAGTTACTAGAGTTGATGAGTAGGAAGGCGGGGATAAAATGCTGAACTTCTGGGATTTTATGGCTATTGGCGCCGTTTCAGTTTTTGGATGGCTCATAGTGGACAGCGTAGCGAATGCGATTCGAGATATTTATACGAGCAGGAGGGACTAGAGATGCGTGAGATCAAATTCAGGGCGTGGGATCTCAAGACCAAGACAATGCACACGGTCGAGAATATAAATTTCTGTGGTCGCGAAACCGTGACGGTGCAGTACAATCCGATCAAGAAAATTTCCTTGGACAGCGTGTATCTGATGCAGTACATCGGCGTACAGGATAAGAACGGCGTCGAGATTTACGAGGGGGATGTCATTCATTGGGATCCTGTACGGCCGGTAGAATCTTATACGCCGACATATGCAAAAACCAAAAGATTGGATGATTATATTATCCAATGGAATGCCGCGAGATGCGAGTTTTGGGCGGAGCCGGGAGAGCTTGGGCACGCTTACATGAACATAAGTCAATCGGATTTGTCGATGAACTGGAAAGTCATCGGCAACATCTACGAGAATCCGGAGTTGGTGAGCAATGAAGCAAATTCTT
>ERZ773067.1312-NODE-1312-length-13529-cov-3.441146_pt1 | contig 13529 bp, 15 predicted proteins | sample MGYA00580622_ERZ773067 | MGnify/ENA primary metagenome ERZ773067 (study PRJEB29015, sample SAMEA2737998) | human oral metagenome | biome: human oral; feature: human-associated habitat; material: dental | place: China | collected 2113 ...
TGATTTTTTCCTTCTGAAAATCTTCTACTGGAGCTACTCCATATTTCCCAAAACTGTATACTGTAGCATAAACAAAATCTGGCTTTTCGGCCAATAAAACTTCAAATGTGGGAGTCCCTTCCACAATTACTTTTAACTTAGAAAGTTTATCCTGATATTCTGGTAAGCAATCTTCATAGCTTCCTTCAGCTGTTGCAACACCAACTATTTTATCCTCTAAGCCAAGTGCCACGAGAATCTGTGCGGCATCATAGCTAAGAGGAACTATTCTCTCCGGCACCTTATCATAAGTAGTTGTCACACCAAAGTTCTCTATGACTACATTTTTTTCATTATCATTACTTGTTTTACTCATGACCATATTGCTTTTAGATGAAGACATGGTGCTTTTATCATTATTTTTCACATTAGAACAACCTGATATAGTTAATGATAATGCTAATAAAGACATAATGCTTATAACTTTCATATTAATTTTCATGACATATCCTCCAATGATTTATAAATTATTATTTTTCTCTCAGCTTATATTTCTTAGTGTGGGTATATCCCCATATACAAATCCTCATATTTTTTAATCTTATCAGAATAGCCGTTTAATTTTTCAAAACTAAATAGTCTATCACTAGCCACAATCAATGGGGCTGGTATTGATTGAAGATGTGGCGTTGTTATAATTCTAACTGTTGGAATAGAAAGATGTTCTTTTGTCAAATTAACATATATCAAGTCAAAATCATCTCCTAACTGTTTTAGTTTATTTAAAGTTGAAGAAAAAACGGTATTCAAATTACTACAATCATCATTCTTGTATTTTGCCAAATCAACTACAGTTTCACCAGCACTACGCTTTATATCTTTTTCAATAAAGTAGCTCATATTATAAATAGATGTAGGAATTTGCATTAAATATTCTGCATTACCTCTACAATACTTATGACTAACAATATCTTTACTATAAAATGCTGACTGAACAGCCTCTGTGACTGATCGCTCAAGTGCTATTTCAGGATTTAGTGATGCGCCAAAACCATTTGTTGCGTAATTTTCGTATTCTCCTGAAACTATCCATGTCCTAAAAACGGGTATGCCCAATTCCGTTGTATAATCTCTAGTTATTACCTTATAACCTTGTTCTTCTATTTCATTAATTTTTGTTAACAAATTACTATTATCACTAGAATTAATATTAACAATAGGTAATTTTGTTTTATTGGCCTGCCCTATTGTCCAAGAATCATGTTCTATTAATTCATATAATCCTTGAATTATTGCATCTTCAAGTGTAGCTCCTGCTGCCAATCCAGACGAAGAATTAGGAATAAAATCGCCCTCAAAACAGGTGGTCGTAAAAAAAGCCATAGATGCTGGTACCAGTTTAACTTTATTTTCAACTAAAGAATAGCCTGCAACCCAATCTATTTTTTTATTCATGTCAAACTTATCGAAAGGAGTATTTTTGTTAATTATTTTTGAATTTAATAACTCTAAATTAAACGCAATATCCTTGACTTCATTATAGCTTGCATACAACACTTCTTTTTCTCCAAAAAATCTAGCGCTCAATCTTTCAAACAATTCAAACGCCGCTGAAAAATATGCTTGAGTTTCATCAATTCCTTTTCCATGTGATTCTTGCGAGCTAAACAAATATTCAGTTTTATTTTTATGTGTTGACTTCAATGATGAGTCAAATACAGGTATAATATCATTTAAACTTGTAGCCTTAACTTCATTAATTTTTATATCCAACCCTGTTTTCTTTAATGTCGAGCTTACCAGTTGCTTTGATGTTTCACTAGATACAGTTCTTAAGCCTCCTTTGTTATATTTGATAGTCTCACAAAATTCTGGCTTTGTAACTACTATGTTTTCTAAAAAACTGCCTCTGTCATCATAATATTTTTTTATATTTCCTTTACAGCAACCGCACCTTGAGATGCTCTTAAATGATATTCTTTCAATATTAATGTCATTTTTTCTTATCGAAAATATAGTATCTAGCATATTATAAGCAACATTTCCATTATCAAATATCTTTTTTATTTCAGACACAATCATACTTGCTGCATTACTCAAATCTAAACTTGAAAGCTCATTTTTGTCCAATACAGAAGAAATTTTTAAATCACCTAAAGACTCAATTGTTATATTATTACCACAATTGTTTTCCAATCTTTTAATCCTGTGTGTCAAATAGCATTCATAACATGAACTTTTACCTGGAATAACATGTGGTCCAACTTTTAGCGTATCTGCTTCATGATATATCCATATATACTGCACATTATTTTTGTATAAAAATTCATTAACTTTAATCATATCTGAATAGGATACATCATCTAAAATTACAATTACTACTTTGTCTAAGTTCAAATTTTTAATATCATCTATGTTTTTATCATCAACTATGTTTACCTGCTCTGATATTAAATCTTTGATTCTATAATACAACTCACCTTTATAAATTATGTTTATATCATATTTCTTTTTTCGTTCTTCCAATACAATTTTCTCATCTATAAGTACTTTTTCTTTAAATAATACATCTATAAATTCATTTACCTCATCCTCTGTAAACCTCCCAGAGTAGATTTGTACAAGTTCATTATTTGTCTTTTTATTACAATTTGATAAAAACTCTTCAAAAATATCCTTGTCACAGTTTAATATTTTTATTTCTTCATCAACATAGGCAAGAATCTGATTTTGACTTAAAACCTCGTAACTAAAATTCTTATTAATATTCATTGTTATCTCCTCTCAAATAGCTAATGCTAACAAATTATTGTTTTCAATGTAAATCAATTTATTAACTTCAAACTTGTAAATTATATTTTCAATTTCACTTTTACTTAATTTGTTAAATTTATCAAGCAAAAAATCTTTATCCCTTATTTCGTTAAGAAACTCGTATATTTCGCTTTCTGCCTGGCTTAATTCAATAGTATTTTGTGCGCCATACCTTCTATCAACTATTTGATAAATTTTATCATTTTTACAAATCATTAACAAACAATCTTGCGTTGGTATAGACTTATATTCAGGTTCATAATATATATCTCTCCATTTTTCGATAAGAGCCTCCCATTTTTCATATGGTATTCTCTTGTCCATATTAACTGTAAAATCATAAAAAAATGGTTTGTATTTTTCTAGAATTTCAATCGGAAATAATTCCGCATATTCTTTTTTGCATTCCACTTTACTTATATTATTTACAACCTGATTGTTAAATATAAATGAGTCATAAGTAAGTCTAAACTCTTCAATATCAAACGGTGGCTGTAGATGATATATTAATTCAATAGTCTTTTTTGTCTCATCAAATATTTCTTCATCTTCAAAAGGCAAGGAGCATAATATATTATGGAAGCAAGGAACTTTCCATCTCTCTAGCCATTTTAAAACCTGTATATTTTGGATTACACTATGTCCTTTATTCATCAGTTTTAAATATTTGTTCGAAAATGACTCTATCCCTATCAAAACATTCGCTTCTGCTTTTTTCAATATTTCTATTTTTTCCTCAGATAATAAGTCAGAGGTCCTAAAATTTAAGTTTAAATTCTTTAATGTATGTTTATAATAAGGTGCTAGTTTTAAAATCCAATTATCCCAATCACAAGGCATAATAAAGTGTTCCGGAAGAATAAACGAAGTACTGTACTTATACGTCAATTTTTTATAATCCATTAATATCATATCAATATCTCTTGTCCTAAAAGACTTTGCTGCACAGTTAAGAGTACAAAAACTACACTTATCCCATCTACACCCCCTTGCAAACTCTACTTGATAATTTATATTATTTTTTCTAAATGCAGGAATTACTTCTTTTGTTTCCAATGATGCCTTATAAAAATCATCATAGTCAGGTGTAGGTATAAAATTTAAACTATCATAATAACTATTATGTTTTTCATTTATTATACTGTTTAGGATATCTTCTTCTATATTCTCACCAAAAGTCTTATCTATAAAAGGAAATAATTCTTTCAAATTTTCTCCTAATGCACCTTTGCAGTGAAAGCCAGAAAACCAAATTTCACAATCATATTTATCTTTCAATAATTTAGCAAAGTATAAACTAGATAACATTTGATAATGATATAAATAAAAAACAAATATTGTTGATTTCAGTATTGGTTCAGAAAAAACAAAATTTTCAAAAAAGTCCTTTGTTAATTTCTTTATGTTGTACAATTCTTCGTTTTCTAATATTCCAGTGTCTATATTTTTAATATTTAAATCACTCTTATATTCAGAAAATAGTAAATTTGAAAACATCCTCTGACCATTTTTTTCATCCCTAACAACTTTATAATTGTCCCAACCTATATATTCCACATACTTAATACTTAAAAATTCACTCTGAACATCTATCTTATTTTTTTTCAAATATGAAGATATATTAGCCATTTGCAATGATGGTAATGAAAATTTGATAAAAGGTGTTGATAATAATATTACTTTAGGCTTCATCTACAACTCTCCTCAATTTAACGAATTTCAGCTAGTTAATTATAAATAGTTAACTAGCTGAAACCACTACTCACTCAACAATATTCATATACATTGAGCCATTAATCCTCTAATGTAGTATGTGTTGTTGTATGATGATGAGAATAAACCTGTGTATCTTTTACATTTTCTGATACTACTGTAATCTTCATATTGTGTATCCTCCTTTCCTTGTTACTCGAGTATATGTTTTATCTAGAATAATAAAAATATAGCATAATTAACAATGATTGTCAATATCATTTATCAAATATTGGTAAGATTGCTGGCATTGTCATAAAAAATATTCTAGCTTTTATGATAACCGTGTATTTTATAATATTCATAGGTAAAAAATAGTTTTTAATTTTAATCTTATAATACTAATCAATAAAATATTTTTCTTTCATTTCTTTTATTATCTCTTTTTTAGGTTTTGCAGTTTCTTTATTTTCATCTTTATATTTATTAATAGTCTTTCTGACAGATTCTTTCTCAGCCTTTTTGCTATCTTTCATATCCTTTTCAAACGTTGCAGTTTCTTGTGAATTGGATACTTCATTCCTCTGCTCCTTAGCCTTTAAGAGCTTTGATGAAAGTATATTTACATTTCTATATTCCTTTCCATTGCCATCAACAGAAATTCTGACCTGACCGAATATCTTTACAAAATCCCCTTGCTTAAAATTTTTAGGTATATCACCCTTTTCTCCATAAGCAGAGCAGTTGTGATATACTTTATTGCCCAGACTGTCATTTGATACAACAGAGAAATTTACAACTTTAAATGATTCTCCTTTTTTATTTTCTCTTTCAACCACATCAACCTTGCCTGCAATATTTCCTACTATATCCACAAGTTCATCTTTTTCTTTCTTAATATAGGGAATATCTTTTACCTGTCCCTGTTCTCTTAGCTCTTCAATCATTACATCAAATTCTTCATTAAGCAGATTAGCTGCATCATTTTCCATGTAGGAATCATAAAGCCTGTCTAAAGCACTTTCATCATTGATGCCTTTTTCCAGGCTTATAACTGCCTTAACAAAATCTCTGTGGTTATCGTTTGCCATATCTCCAATTTTATCCCTTATTGTCTTGTAATCCATATTTTTGTTTCCCTTCGTATATTTTCATAAATTAAAGACTGTGCTTTAACTTTTTCTCTAAACAAATTCATCACTTTTAGGCTCCTCATATAAGCAGTGATGCAAGTTGGCAAGCAGTGCCCTCGTACACACACGAGCGCATTTTTGCTTGTTGGGGAACATCCCCAATCCCCTTAAAATGACATCTTCGATGCCAAGCTACACCCTCACTTTGTGAGTGCTGAAAAATTTCTTACAGCTGAAAATATAAAAGAAGAGGGCAGCCACCTGTTTATATTCTGATGGTTGCCCTGCCTTCCTATCTCTGTGTCTGCCTCTTTTTCTTTAGCTCTTCTTCATCCCTGAGATTCTTTTCATTTGCATAAAACATATCCACATTTTGTTTTGCTATCTGATAATCTCTCATTTCTTTTTTCATTTTTTTGTATTCGCTATAGGCTTCTTTTTTCTCTAAAAGCATCCTGTTAAATTCTTCATTTAGGTCTTTTACCTTAGGGATTTTACTCTTAGGAAATTTTGAAAATGCTTCTTTGGCAGCCTTGTGGAGCGTAATCTCATCCCTGTGTGCCTCATAAAATTTCTTGCTGTATCCTGATTTTCTGTAAGCAATGTAAGTGTCTCTTGTCTTTGAGTAGTTGATAATGCTTGTTTTGATTATTTTATTCTCAGCCATTTTTTCTTCTGCATTTTTAATAGTATTAAGCAGTTTATTGTACTTAGCGGAACTTTCATCAACCAGCCTGTTAAGGGTTTCTAAGTCCCTGATGTTATGTTGCTGCAAGAAAAGAATGGACTCAGCAAACTGTTTTACATTGTATTTTTTAGCCCACCGGATATAGCCTCCATTCTTTCCTTCCGCCATCTTTTTCTGGATGTCAACTATCAGGTCAAGCTTTCGCTCTGCTATCTGTGGTGCATTTTTATCAGCTGTATTTTCATTTATCTCCGGTAAGCCTTTTTCTCCGGCAATCACTTTTTTCAGGTTTTCTTCTGAAAAGTCTTCTCCAAGTGAGCGAAACCTTATAAAGCGTTTCTGTTCTTTCCCTCGGATTGCTGTATGCTTTCCCAGCTTGATTACATATCCTTCTTCACGGAGAAGCCTTAACAGTTTTTCAAAATCATCAGGATTCTGCCTGAGGCATTTTAATATATCCTCACGGATTATGTCCCTCAGGCTGATTCTTTTTGGATATTTTATCCTCCGCTTTTTCTCGTCCGGTTTATCTTTTGGGATGACGGAAAGCCCATGCTCTATGCAGATAATGTCGCTAAGCCTCTGCAATGCAAGTCCTGAAAACCAGAAGTCACGAAACTTCCTGTCGCAGTTTATGGCTGTGGAATTAAAAATGATGTGGTTATGTATATGGGCCCTGTCTGTGTGGGTGGCAACAATGAAAGCATGCCGTCCTTTGGTAAAACGCATTCCTGTTTCATAGCCTACTTCGTTGGCTTCTTCAGGAGTAACTTCTCCCGGCTTGAAGGACTGGCGTATCTGATAGGCAATCACATCACCATTAGGCCTTCGCCCTGTTTTATGTAGATATTCATTCTTTGCCTGGGCAAATTCCAAATCGGCAAGTTCAGGAGTGCATTCGTATGAAGAAATATATTTGCCTTCATCCGTCTTTGCCCCATTCATTGCATAATCGGTTCTGTCTTTTAAGCACTGCATTATGCTCCTGCCTTTATTCTGATGCATTGCTATCAGTCTTGTTGCCGCCATTTTACCACCTGCCTTACATAATCGCTGTCAGTTTATCCAACACATTTCTCATTTCTTTCAAAATTTCTTTCTGGCTTTTCTTTAATTCATCAATATCACTTTTAAAAATGCTTCCTGTTGCATTTGCCATTTTTGCATACTGGTTTAGGTTGTTTCCTGATATCCTAAGCAGCCTTAAAATCTCTTTTAAGTCGGAAAAATCCGGCACAATCACATATCCGTTAACTGCCATCTTTATCATATAAGATGTAAGGCTTGATATCCCTGCTTCTTCCATACGCTTGCGGATCAGGTTAAGTTCTTTTGCCGTAACTCTGAGGTCAATTCTTTTTGTCCTGTTTACCATTCCCTGCTTCCTCTGTAAGGGCTTAATTCCTTAAATGGTTTACTTTCAGGTAAACTTTCAGAAATGGGCTGAGGCTGTTTAAGGTGTTTGCCCTGTTCTTTTAACTTTTCAAGCACAGACTTCCTGTCATCATCTGAAAATTCTAACATTGTGTAGTCCTGTTCAGTTTTAACATTGTTTATTACTCCATCAAAGTTGTTGTCATTCTGTTCAACCATATCTTCAATGCCACGCATAGGGTTCCTGCTGATTGAAGGCCCTGCACCGGCTGTTTCACCAGGAGCATAGATGATTCCATCAGATATTTCTATTTCAGTTTCGCCATTAACTTCATCCCATTTTTTAATTTTCCTTGTCTTTGCTTTTTCCATTTTTGCTTTTCCTTTCCCAAAAGTTGGCTCAAATATGTAGTTCAAATATTTAGTTCAATGATAAATTTTCACTTATCTTCCTGTTGAACCAAAGGCATCTGTTCCTCTTTTCTCCAAAGTTTCAAATGTAAACTCAGGTATCAGCACAGGCATGATGACAAGCTGACCAATCTTATCACCTGCCTTAATCTGATACTCACAGCTTCCTATATTTGATACAATCGCATGGACTTCTCCTGTGTAGCCTGAATCAATGGGAGGCAGTTCACAGACTATTCCCTTAGTGCTTAGTCCGCTTCTTGGAAATATATAGCCTGCAAAACCATCCGGTATCTTAAGCCCAAACCCCAAAGGAATCTTAAGTATCTCTCCTTGAGATATAGTTTCATCATCAGGAGCAAATACATCAGCACCGGCATCATTGTCATGAGCCCTCTCAGGCATTCTTCCACCAAAATCAATTAGCTGTATTTTCATCTTCATCACCTTCTTCCAGAATTATATTTTGAGACAGTTTCGGAAAATCTATCCTGATTATTTCAGTAGGAGTAAGTCCACAAGGGATGCTTTTCCCACAGGTCATCCTGCCTTCCTCGCATCCGCCGTTCATACAGAATGGTCCGCAGTCATAGAAGAGTTCAGCATTCTGGATAATTAACTGTTCCCATATTTTTAGCATCACATACCTTGTCTCTTTTGTGTTACGCCTGCATACCCTCTGGTGTATCATATGCTTCCACTGGTAAGGAGTCGCGCTTATAAGCAGGATGTTCCTCATTCCCATTGGAGCACAGTAGCCTGCCGAATCATTATCAACTCCGGCATTAATCAGTTCCTGATATTCTTTCATTGAACGGCTGCACTGCTTTAAGTATTCTGTCTCTTTTCCCGTGCCCATAAGGTCATACGGTATTACAAAGTCCTCAACTTCCGAATAGTCGCTGTACTGCAAGCTTCCTGACATATACTTTACTTCATTCTGGTGCCTTGTAATCTGTGCAAGGAACCTTCTTGAAGCACCTACCACCACAATGTTTATTATCCCAAACTTCTGTATCGTGGTATGTGGAAGCTTCACAAGGTTAGCAACTGTCTGCCTCTTATATGGCTTTTCATAAAGCTTAATAAAGTCATCAAGGCAGGAAATCTGATGTCCTCTCTGGGTAAGCCTTGCAGCACATACCATCAGTTTCTCTGCCTGGTCTATTGACTCTTTGTTTAATATCTTTACCTCAATCCTGTTCAATCTGTTCCTCCTCAACTATTGCAGCAAGAATCAGGAGATAATTTATGCTGTCCGTTATTTTCTCACTCCAGACTTCTTTAGGGTGTTTTCTTTTATCCATGCACATATCAGAGAGTGATATCAGGTGCTTTGAAAGCATTCCAAAGAGTGCCGCCTTTGGTGTGGACTCCATAACAGCTGCAGCCTTCTTAAAATGTAAAAGTCTGTCATTTCCAACTATGGCATATTCATTACCCTTGTTAAAAAGTGTTTCCCAGCATTTCTTCATCTGATTTGTAACAATATTGTTAAATTCTTCCTGTAACATTTTCTTATTCTCCTCTCAAGATATTTATGTACCTTATCTTAATTCCTGTTTTTTAGCCTCTTTGGAACGTTTTGCCTTTGGCTTGTTTATCTTTAGGCTATTTTCTTTCTGCCTGTGTTGTATCTTTTCGATGACAGAATCCTTCTTTGGGGCTTCCCTTGCCTTAGGAAGTAGTTCCTGCTTTACCTTAAAGGCAATCAATTCCAGCACATACTTTGGCATAGCCCTTCGACCTAATTCCCACTCCTGCATGGTCCTGTATGGAATATTCAGGTACTCTGCAAACTCCTTTCGGTTCATTCCTGACGATTCCCTTATTTTTATGAACTGCTCGCTTAATGTTAGTTCTGTTTGTTCTATACCGGGTGTTTGCTCTGTAATTGTGGAATTTTGTTCTAAAACATCTTTAACCTCATTCACACCCTGTTCAGCAACCTTCACTCCTACAAGATGAAGATCCTCTGAATTAGTTTTAACCTTTAATGAAGACACCGGCATCTTGCACTCTGCATGAAACGAATAAAATTCATCACCCGGACCGATTATTATATGATCCCACAGCTTTATCCCAATCAGGTTACAGATATCATTCATTCTGTTTGTTATAATAAAATCTTCCCTGCTTGGATTAAGGTTACCCGAAGGATGGTTGTGAAAGAGCATAACCGCAAAGGCATTTGAAAGAACCATACTTTTTAGTATCTCCCTCGGATTGGTTAAAGAGCTGTCAAGCGTTCCAATGCTGACTATGTTCATATTTATAGGCTGCCCATTAGTCCTAAGGTTCACAACAGCAAACACTTCCCTGTCATAATCTTTTAGCAGGTCTGCCATTGCCTTTGCTGCTTCTTCCGGTCCATTAAAAGGTATGTCACTTAAAAGAGGCGGCATTTCCACCATTCGGATTGCCACCTCTCTAAGACTGAAAGTTTCATTATCTTTATAGCTTGATTTATCCTGCTTTCTGCTATTTTTCATCCGCAGCACCTTCTTTTATGGGTATAAGCAGGTTAAATTCCTTTCCCTTAAGGCTTTTTAGCTTTGTAAGTATAGACTCCTTTGTGGATACATTTTTACTTAAAGCCCTTATGTCTTTCATTCCTTTGGCATACTCCATATATCTGCGGTTTACTGCCATTTTATCGTACTCCTTCCTTAAAAATTTTCCTCTCTTTTATTGCCTTTTCTTCTTTATTCACGCTTTTATGCTTCAGGTCGGCTATTAGGGACTTTTTTGTATTTGCAGTTTCTATCCTTTTACGAATATCTGCAATTTCTATTCTTGTAAGGGGCTTTCTGACTATGTTTTCATGAAAAGCCCCGACAGGAAGCCAGCTGACATCCTTCCCCAGCTGCAACTGTTCCAGTATGAATTGCATATGGAATGCAGAAAATTTAGGATTCATAAAGTATTTCAGGTGAAAACCTGCTTCTGCTGCACTATAGATAACTCTTCTTTGGGCTTGGCTGAATTCTTCTAAAATCCTGCCTGAATCTTCCAAAGCATCTTCTACAATTATGGAAGCCATTGACCTAATCCCATAGTTTTCTTCAACAAATTCACTTTTAGCATTTTCTTCCACTATGCGAAATCTCTCTTTCTTGTAGCATAAGATTAGTTGACATCATTGCCTTCGTTTTCTTCCATACCATTTTCTTCTATGACATCTTCTTCAATGTCCATATCAGCAAGGTAATCTTCCTCATCATCCCCATAAGGGTAATCTGCATCAGGATCAGGCAGGTCATTCTTTCTCTTTCCCTTATTAAACTTAAAGTATATAAAGCTTCCAATACCGCCTAAAGTAAGGATGAACATTACTGCCATTATCCCTGTTATATTCTTCCCTTTTTCTTCAGGAGCCGGTTCTAAAACTTCTGAATCTGCATTTCCATCTGTCTTTTTATCAGTATTGTTTGCTTTTTCATCTGTTTTTGTTTCTAAGTCTTCAGGCTTTTCTGCCACTTCATCCTGCTTATTTCCATCTGTCATTCCTTTTGACTCCATATATGATTTAACTTCCTCATCTTTCATAAGAGAGAGCAGGTCAGCTTCGTCAACAAGGTTTAGGAAATGGACTGTTTCAGTCCCCTTGTCATCACGGTCAATGATTAAGTAAAAATAGTTGCCGGATTTTGTAGTTAGAGTAATAAACTGCTTCCCAGCAGGCTTGTCTGAACCATAGTCATCCACTATGTTCATGTTGCCATCAGGAGTGAGGGGCTCTGATGGCTCATCCTTATTTACTGCCTGCTTTTCATCCTCACTGGTGGCCTTAGCTCCTTTTATTTCAGAGTCTTTTGTATCAGTATCCTTTATTACGCTTTCTTTTACTTCTTTAACATCACTTCCTATGGAAGCTTCCCCACCCTGTGCCAGAGCAGTTACAGGGAATGCTCCCGAAAAAATCAAGCTGCCTGTCATTAAGGCACCCATAAGTTTTGCTGCAATCTTATTTTTGTTATCAGTCATTTTCTTCATCTAAGAAATCCTCCTCATTATAAGAACTGTATTCTTTATCCGTATCATTATCTGCCATAGATTTATTTGTATCTTGAAAATTTGTTCCGGTATCGGCAGACATTGAAATATTTCCGTTTAGCATTTCCTGCAGCTTCCCATCCTTAACCATCTTAAGGAATTCTGCAAGCTGTTCAGGGGTAAGGTTATAGGAAGCTACATTGCAGACTATCTGCCTGTTTTCCTCTTCCTTAAGCTTTGCTTCAATCTGCTGTACTTTTTCTTCTGCGACATCCCTCTTTATTACTGCCTTCTTAAGTTCAGACCTAAGCCTGTCTAATCTTGCATACATATATTCCCTCCTGTATTTCTTAGCAAAAAAGCCACCCTGAGGTGGCTTTTCTGCCTTCATCTTTACTTAATCCTGCCATAGCAGTATGCATGAGCCCTCCAGTATGGTGTATCATAGGAAGCATACTGTATGGGGTTTCCGCAATGAATCATGGTTTTCTTTTTTGGATCTACCACAATCCCGACATGGGAAGCACCGGCTGTGCTGTATGTCCCCTGGAAGAATACCAGGTCGCCTGCCTTCACATCAGCCTCTGATACCCTTAAAGTTGCATTCTTCCATCTGTTTGCAGTAAGCCTCCCATAATTCCATCCATTACCGCTGTGGTTTATCACATAGCTTACAAAGCCTGAGCAGTCAAAGCTTGTGGCAGGAGAGGAGCCGCCCCATACATAAGGGTATCCGAGATATTTTTTTGCTTCATTATGGAGCTTTGCAAACTGGCTGTCTGTAAGGTATTCACCCGGAACTGCGTACTCTTCATACTCTTTAGAGACTTCAGGGCTTGCATATACATTACCTTCAAAAATCCCCGGCTTGTTTCCACTTGTCTCCATAAGGATGTTATATCTCTCCATCTGGCTTCTGTTAAGCCCTAATGCGTTTACGGCAGCTGATATGCCTTTATTTTCCAGCGTGACATTTAGGATATGGTAATCATACTCAACTTCCACATCATACTCATACGATTCCGTATGCCCTGTTTCCTTTCCGTCCATCACCCCATCAGATACCCACCGCTCGCCTGTCCTTGTCTCAGTCCTTGTCCTTTTTTCAGTCCTTTCTACTAACTCAAGCTTATACTGATAATCAAAAACCGTGGTTAGCATTGGCTGTACTTCATCAGGCGTATAGCCCTCATAAAGCACGGTAAGGAGGGCTGCAAGCTCAAATGGATTATGTGATATTTCTGCAAGTGAATAGTTATACTCATCATAGTCCGGATTATCAGTCTCAATACTGTTTATCTTGTCCTGCAGCTCTTTTTCAAGGGAGATGTAGTCATTTTCAGTTTTTTTTATGTCATCATCCTTTGCAGTAAACGAAGAGGCTATCGTCCCGCTATTAATGCCTCCGCCAAAAGCAGAGCAGGATGTGAAGGTTCCTGAAA
>ERZ773067.1313-NODE-1313-length-13528-cov-5.487716_pt1 | contig 13528 bp, 11 predicted proteins | sample MGYA00580622_ERZ773067 | MGnify/ENA primary metagenome ERZ773067 (study PRJEB29015, sample SAMEA2737998) | human oral metagenome | biome: human oral; feature: human-associated habitat; material: dental | place: China | collected 2113 ...
ATGGGCACCGGTATCGCCCTTGCCATCCCGCTCGCCGCTGCTGGACAAGTGCTGACCATCCTTGTGCGCGCCATCACCGTCGGCTTCCAGCACGCCGCTGATAATGCCGTGAAAACCGGCAACCTCAGCACCATCACCTGGCTGCATCTCGGTGCGCTGATCCTGCAAGCGATGCGCGTCGCCATCCCGGCCGTCATCGTCGCCTCCACCGTTGGCACCAGCGTCGTCCACGACATGCTTAACGCTATTCCGGACGTGGTAACGGGCGGGCTGAATGTCGCCGGCGGCATCATCGTCGTCGTCGGTTACGCGATGGTGATCAACATGATGCGCGCGCCGCACCTGATGATGTTCTTCTTCGTCGGCTTCGTCGTTGCTGCCTTCACTAACTTCAACCTCGTCGCCCTCGGCGTGCTCGGCGTGGCCATCGCCTTCTTCTACATCCAGATGCACCCGAAATACCACAAAGGTAGCGGAGGCAGCGCGCAGGCCGCCACCGCCCAACCGAACAAACTCGACAACCAACTTGACTAGGAGAGCGCCATGGAAAACCAAAACCAAAAAATCCAGCTGACCAAAAGCGACCTCAACGCCTGCTTCATCCGCTCCAACCTGCTGCAAGGCTCCTGGAACTTCGAGCGCATGCAGGCGCTCGGCTACTGCTTCGGCATTGTTCCTGCCATCCGCCGCCTCTACCCCGAAGGCAGCCAGGAACGCAAGGATGCCATCAAGCGCCACTTGGAGTTCTACAACACCCAGCCCTTTGTCACTGCCCCTATCCTCGGCGTTAACCTCGCCATGGAAGAACAGCGGGCAAATGGTGCGCCGATTGACGACGCCGCCATCAATGGCATCAAGGTCGGTCTCATGGGCCCGCTCGCTGGCGTCGGCGACCCCATCTTCTGGGGCACGGCGCGCCCCGTTTTCGCTGCCCTCGGCGCGGGTATCGCGCAAAGCGGCAGCCTGCTCGGTCCCATCCTCTTCTTCGTCCTCTTTAACGCCGTGCGCCTCTTTGTGCGCTACTGGGGCATCCAGTACGGCTACCGCAAAGGGTTGGAAGTCGTCTCCGACATGGGCGGCGGCGCACTGCAAAAAATCACCGAAGCGGCTTCCATCCTTGGTCTCTTCATCATGGGCGCGCTGGTGAACAAATGGACGCACATCAACATCCCCTACGTCATCTCGGAAATCACCACCCGCGACGGCGCCGTCGTCACCACACAGACCACCACTGTGCAAAACGTGCTGGATAACCTCATGCCCGGCCTGCCTGCCCTCGGCATGACCTTCCTCTGCATGTACCTGCTGCGCAAAGGCGTGAACGCCCTGTGGCTCATCTTCGGCATTTTCGGCATCGGCATTCTCGGCTACTGGCTGAAAATCCTCGCCTAAACGGTAGATTGGGTTAGCGGCTGTTTGCAATTTGAGTCCCCCTCCCCTGCAAAGCGGGGGAGGGTCGGAGTTCCCCTTGAAAAAGGCGGACGCCTTTTTCAAGGGAACCCGGGGAGGGGGTGTGAAAAGTCGCGTAGCGACGGCATAAATGAATGTTGTCATGCGGCGTTCGTTTATTCCTGCCCTAACCTCTCTCTCTTGCTGCGCAAGCAATACTTGTCGCTACGCGAGCAATGCTTGTCCCAGAGGGACTGGAACAGCTCGCGTAGCGAGAGAGGGGCTTATCCGCTGAAATGTAAACACGCCCTAACCCAACCAACAACAACATCAAAAACCACCCATGCTCACCACCCTCGGCCTCTGGCTTCTGAACCTCGGCTACCTCGCCTACCTCACCTACGACATCGCCGTCCAATCCCGCCGCGGCGGAGCAACCCTCACCGCCGTACGCCTGCGCCGCCGCGCTGCCGATGCCGTTTTCCTCGCCGTCATCATCGCCGCTGGGTTCTACTACGAAATCAGCCACGACCGTACCCCCGCCAACCTCGCCGCCCTTGCCCTGCTGCTCTTGCTCGTCCTCGGCGCGGGCTTCCGCTACCCCAAATGGCGGCTGAAAAAAGACGGCTTCACCGCCGGCGGCCGCTACTGGCCATACAGCGACATCACCGCCATGCGCCTCTCCGAAGACGGCGTACTCGTGCTGACACTCACCGGCGGACAGAACCTCATCCTGCCGGTCGCCCGCATTGACGACCTCGAACAAGCCGCCGCCTTCTTCACCGGCGAAGAAGCGCTGCAACACCTCATCAACCCACGCAAGGAAAACCAGCCATGATCTACCGACTGCACGGCACCATCCAGCCCTATGCCTGGGGCGGCCACGACTACATCCCGCAACTGTTGCGGCGCGAACCGAGCAACCTGCCTGCCGCCGAACTGTGGTTTGGCGACCACCCGCAGGCGCCGTCGCAAATCGAAGCGGACGGCATCACCCTGCCGTTTAATGACTGGCTGCAAAAAAACCTGAACCACGCGCTTACCCCCGCCTCGCGCGCCCGCTTCGGCGACCGCCTGCCGTATCTCCTGAAAATCCTCGACGTGCGCCTGCCGCTCTCCATTCAGGTACACCCGGACAAGACGCAGGCGGAAGCGGGTTACGCGCGCGAAGAAGCGGCGGGCATCAGCCAGGGCGCTGCGAACCGCAACTACCCCGACGACAACCACAAACCGGAAAGCATGATTGCCTTGGGCGATTTCTGGCTGCTGCACGGCTTCGCCCCGCTGAATACCATCGAAGAACGCCTTGCCAGCCGCCCGAGCCTCGCCACCATTGCCCACCTCATCCGCGCGCGCGGCCTGAAAGAAGCCTACACCCACATCATGCAAATCCCGCGCAGCACCGTCACCACCTGGCTCAAGCCACTCTTGGACGCGCCCGCGCCGAAAACACCCTGCGACAACCCCGACTACTGGCTGCACGAAACCATGCGCCTGATGCGCATCGACCCGCTGCACCCCGACCACGGCCTGCTCTCCTTCTACCTGATGAATATCGTCCACATGCAAAACGGCGAAGGCATCTTCCAGCGCGCGCGCCTGCCGCATGCTTACCTGCGCGGGCAGAACATCGAGCTGATGGCGGCATCCAACAACGTCCTGCGCGCCGGCCTCACCCCGAAACACATTGACCTCGCCGAACTCTTGCGCATCGTCGATACCGACCCGGTACGCCCGGCCATCATCCCACCGCCCGCGGGCAGCGCGCCCTACACCTACCCCGCGCCGGTGGACGACTACACCCTCGCCACCACCCGCCTGCCGCAAGGCGAACAACTGCTGTTACAAAGCAGCGAGGCGACCATCGTGCTGAACCTCGAAGACAAACTGCGCCTGCGCGAAGGCGAACAGACCCTCGAACTGCAAAGCGGCGAAGCGGCCTTCCTCACGCCGAACAGCCGCTGCGAACTCGCCGCGCACGGACAGGCCTACGTGGTCATCGCCAGCAATCACTGACCGCGACTGCTAGGTGTTGACAATTGAGACATCCCCCTCCCCTGCAGGGCGAAGCCCGCAGCGGGCGGGTACCCATGCAAAATGCGTCCGCATTTTGCATGGGGCCCGGGGGAGGGTCGGGGCTCCCCATGAAAAAGGCGGACGCCTTTTTCATGGGAACCCGGGGAGGGGGTGAGCAATCATTGATGAGCCAAAATTCCTGTTTTTCAATTGATTGCTGCCCTCACCCCAACCCCTCTCTCTTGCTGCGCAAGCAATACTTGTCGCTACGCGAGTTGTTCCAGTCCCAGAGGGACAAGCATTGCTCGCGTAGCGAGAGAGTGGCTCGTTCGTCGAATTGTCAACACGCTCTAATGCATCCAGGCGTTCGCGGCGTATATAAAAGACTATTCACGGCGCTATAATCCGCCGCTTTCCCCCGCACGGAGCTACCCATGAACACCTCCCCCATCCTCGGCATCGACCTCGGCACCACCAACAGCCTCGTCGCCTACTGGCACGACGGCAAGGCGCAACTCATCAAGAACGCCTTGGGCAGCGTCCTCACCCCGTCGGTGGTCAGCGTGGATAACGACGGCGCCATCCTCGTCGGCCAGGCCGCGCGCGAACGCCTCGTTTCGCACCCGCTCGCCACTGCCGCCGCCTTCAAGCGCTACATGGGCAGCAGCAAACGTTACCGCCTCGGCAAAGGCCACGAATACAGCCCGGAAGAACTCTCCGCCCTCGTCCTGCGTGCGCTCAAGGCCGACGCCGAAGCGGCGCTGGGCATGACGGTGCGCGAGGCGGTCATCACCGTGCCCGCCTACTTCAACGACACCCAGCGCAAGGCGACGCGCCACGCCGCCGAACTGGCGGGGTTACACGTGCAACGCCTGCTCAACGAACCGACCGCGGCGGCAATGGCCTACGGCCTGCACCAGGGCGGCGATGACCAAAAATTCCTCGTGCTTGACCTCGGCGGCGGCACCTTCGACGTCACCCTGCTCGACATGTACGCCGGCATCATGGAAGTGCGCGCCAGCGCGGGCGACAACATGCTCGGCGGCGAAGACTTCACCGAACTGCTCATCCAGGGCTTTGCCGCCGCGCACCGCGCCATTAACCTCGCAGACAGCCAAGGCCCGCTCTACGCCGCGGCAGAACGCGCCAAACAGGCGCTCGGCAGCGGCGACACCAGCATGCAGGTGAATCACCACGGCGCACCGCTCGAATGGCGCATTACCGTCGCCGACTGGGAAAAACGCTGCGAACCGCTGCTGGAGCGCTGCCGCATCCCCATCGAACAAACCCTGCGCGATGCGGGCGTACGCGCCGCCAGCCTGAACGACATCATCCTCGTTGGCGGCGCGACGCGCATGCCGGTGCTGCGCAAAACCATGGCGCGTCTCTTTGGCCGCTTCCCGACGACAGGCCTCAACCCGGACGAAACCATCGCCATCGGCGCCGCCATCCAGGCAGGACTGGTCGCACAAGACCAGGCGCTGGAAGAAGTGGTGATGACCGACGTCGCCCCCTACTCGCTCGGCGTCGAAACCAGCATCCAGACCGGGCACGAGCGCTACGAATCAGGCATCTTCAGCCCCATTATCGAGCGCAACACCGTCATCCCGGTCAGCCGCATGGAAACCTACTATCCGGTGCAGACCAACCAAAGCGCGCTGCTCTTCAAAATCTACCAGGGCGAAGCGCGCCTCGTGCGTGACAACATCTACCTCGGCGAAATCGAAATCCCGTTGCCGGACTACAGCGACCCCGAATACATGCCGGCGGAAGTGCGCTTCACCTACGACGTCAGCGGTCTTTTGGAAGTGGACGTACACCTGCCCGCCGACGGCAGCACGCGCCAGCTCACCATCCACAACAGCGGCAAAAACCTCGACGAAGCGGCGCTTCAGGCAGCGCACGAAAAACTGGCGGCGCTGAAAATCCACCCGCGCGAGCAGACCGAAAACCGCACCCTGCTGGCTCGCGCCGAGCGCCTCTACACCCAGCGCCTTGGCGACGAACGACAAGCCATCGGCCACCGCATCGCCATCTTCACCGCCGCGCTGGACAGCCAGGACAAGCGCCTCATCCGCGAAGCCGCGCAAGAATTGCAGGACTACCTCAACCACATGGACGACGCGCCGTGGGATTGAGTGGAAGGGCGGGGCGCGCCGTGCCCCGTCAGCCCGTCGTATCCTGACAAATCTGTTACAATTCACACATCTGAAACCACCCCACCACCATGAAACGACGCCACCTCGCCCTCGCGCTCTCCCCATTGCTGCTCGTTGCCTGCGGATTTCACCTCAAAGGCACCGCACGCGGCGACAACCGCCTGCGCGAACTGCAACTGGACTGGCCGAACGGCGTCGATGGCGAACTCGACAGCGCACTCAAAGCCGCACTACAACAACAAAACATCACCCTGCGCGCCGGAGCGCCGCTGCGCGTCCAGCTTGACCCGACCGACCGCCAGCGCGTGCGCACCGCCATCGGTGGCACAGGCGACACCCAGGAAATCGAACTTATCGACAGCATCCACGCCCGCCTCGAACACAACGGCACCGCCCTTGGCGAACAAACCTTCAGCAGCCGCAGCAACGTGCGCTACCGCAGCGACACCTACCTCGGCAGCAGACAAGAAGAAATCGAGGCGCACCAACAGCTTGCGCGCGACAACGCCGACAAACTCATCCGCTACATGAACGCTCGTATCCGATGAACCTCGCCGCGCAAGACATCGCCCACTACCTGAAACAACACCCGCTGCCTGCCGTCACCCTCATCTACGGTAGCGAAGCGCTGCTTAACAGCGAAGCGCTGGACGCCGCCCGCGCCCGCGCCCTTGCCGACGGTTACGACGAACGCCAGCGCCTCTACGGCGACAGCCGCATCGACAGCCTCATCCAGGAACTCGAAACCCCGTCGCTCTTTGCGCCGAAACGCCTGCTCGAACTCCACCTGGACGCCAAAAAAACCGACAAGGCGACCAGCGACACCCTGCGCCGCCTCGCCGAACTGCGCCTGGAAAACAGCCGCCTCATCATTTTCGCGCCCAACCTCGACAAACCGCACACCACCGCCTGGTACAAAGCACTCTTCAGCCAGGGCAACCTCGCCATCGCAAGCGCGGCGCTCTACCCGCCCCAATTTGCCAAACAAATCGCACAACGCCTGCAAGCGGCCAAACTGCGCCTGACCGAAGCCGCCTACGAACTGCTCGTCGCCAACTGCCAGGGCAACCTCTTTGCCGCCAAACAGGCAATCGAGCGCCTCACCATCCACCCGCAGGCGCAAAACATCATTGACGACACCCTGCTCACCGAACTGCTGGACGACTTCTCCCAATTCAACACCTTTGCCCTAAGCGACGCCATCCTCGGCGCCGACTGGCCGAAAGCGCACCGCATCGCCGCCCGCCTGCAAGCGGAGAACCCGCGCGACACCACCCTCATCACCTGGCTCTTGCAGCGCGATGCCAGCCTGCTCATCGGCCTGCACAACGAAGCACAAAACAGCCACGGCGCGCTCTACAAACAATACAACATCTACGACAGCCAACAGCGCCGCTACCAGACGGCGCTTGCCAAACACCCGCCGGGCGCGCTGCGCCTGCAACTGCGCCTGGCGGCCAAACTCGACCGCATCACCAAAGGCGCCGAACCCGGCGACTACTGGCAGACCCTGAAACAACACCTAATAAACAACCAACAACGACAACCCGCATGAGCTACGTACCCCCGCGCAAAAAACGGCGCATCCCGCTAGAGCTGGAAACCGGCCGCCCCTACCAAGGACGCATCATCAACTGGAATGACGAAAAAGGCTACGGCTTCATCCAGCTCATGCCCGGGCACGAAAACCTGTTCTTCCACATCAGCACCTTCGCCTACCACCACCGCCGCCCCGCCGCCGACACCGCCGTTACCGTCCTTGCCGTTCCCGGACAAAAAGGCGGCTGGCAGGCAAGCCGCGTCCTCCTGCGCGAACACGAACAAGCCATCATGGAAGAAGGCATCTACGACATCGCCGAAAACAGCCAGCCGAAAAAACTCGAAGGATACCTCTACGCCTTCCTCGACGTTCTCTACTTCCTCGGCCTGACCCTCATCTCCATCCCGCTTGCCATCAGCAGTGCCATCATCAGCGTACTGACCGTGGCGCTCTACCGCTACGACAAACGCGCCGCCGAACAAGGCACACAGCGCATCCCCAACAGCGCGCTGCATCTGGCGAGCCTCTTGGGCGGCTGGCCGGGCGCGCTCATTGCCCGCCCGCTCCTGCGCCACAAACTCAACCAAAAACGCTTCCGCGGCTTCTTCTGGGCAAGCATCGTCGCCAACTTCGGCATCCTCTACACCCTCATCGCCTACCTGCCGCCGTACAGCCCGCTGGTCAACATCTAACCCGAACACGTCCTAGGAACCCCATGAACGCCAACGAACTCAAAACCCTCGTCCTCGCCAGCCTTGAAGACCTCAAAGCGGTGAACATCCAGACCATCGAACTTGCCGGCAAAACCGACATCGCCGACTACATGATCGTCGCCAGCGGCACCTCCGACCGCCACCTGCACGCGCTCGCCGGCAAAATCCACGACGACAGCAAAGCCGCAGGCCATCCGCCGCTCGGCATCGAAGGCGAAGACAGCCGCGATTGGGTACTGGTCGATCTGGGCGACATCATCGTCCACCTCATGCGCCCGGAGACCCGCGAACTCTACGCGCTGGAAAAACTGTGGTCGCTGCCGCCGACACGCGCCTAAAGCGACATCGTAGGGGCGGTTAGCCGTAAGACCCGTTCAAAATCGCGGAGCAGCTACGCTTTTAGCGTTCTATGTAGTGCGCAAAGCGAGGCAAGCCGCCGATATGTCCCTCCTCCGGTGGGGGAGGGTTAGGGTGGGGGCAGGGATAAACAAACTTCGCATGACAACATACGTTTGAGGACTACCTCGTTTTAAATAATGCCGTTGCTACGCGACTTGTCACACCCCCCTCCCCGACTTCCCCATCCTTCGGACGCGTTGTTCCAGTCCCCGCTGCGGGCGTTGTCCTGCGAGGGAGAGGAAATGTAAGCAGGTTCTAACCGCCCGTCTGCCGCAAAAAAAACCGCCTGACGCCTTCCCACAACCCTAAGCACAGCTTACAATCCCTGCTCCCCCCACAACCGGAGCATCCCATGACCGACGCAGATATCGCCCGTCAGGCCACCATGCAGCCCATCAGCGCTATCGCCGCCAAAATCGGCATTCCTGAAGACCAGCTGGAACACTACGGCAAATACAAGGCGAAAATCCCGCCGCAAAGCGGCACGCCCGGCAAACTCGTCCTCGTTACCGCCATCAACCCCACGCCTGCGGGCGAAGGCAAAACCACCGTTACCATCGGCCTCGCCGATGCGCTGAACCGCCTCGGCAAGCGCACCGTCATCGCCCTGCGCGAGCCCTCGCTCGGCCCCGTTTTCGGCATCAAAGGGGGCGCTGCGGGCGGCGGCTACGCGCAAGTGCTGCCGATGGAAGACATCAACCTGCACTTTACCGGCGATTTCCACGCCATCGGCGCGGCCAACAACCTCCTCGCCGCGCTCATCGACAACCACATCCACCACGGCAACGCGCTCGACATCGACCCGAAACGCATCACTTGGCGACGCGCGGTCGATATGAACGATCGCCAACTGCGCCACATCATCAGCGGCCTCGGCAAAACCGTGGACGGCACCCTGCGCCCGGATGGCTTTGACATTACTGTCGCCAGCGAAGTCATGGCCGCCTTCTGCCTCGCGCGCGATCTCGCTGACCTGAAAGAGCGCCTCGGCGCGATGATTGTCGCCTGGAACCGCCGTGGCGAGCCAGTGTACGTCCGCGACCTGCAAGCGCAAGGCGCGATGGCGGCGCTTTTGAAAGACGCCATCAAGCCCAACCTCGTGCAAACCATCGAAGGCACGCCGGCGCTGGTACACGGCGGCCCCTTTGCCAACATCGCCCACGGCTGCAACAGCCTCATCGCCACCCGCAGCGCCTTGGCGCTTGGCGATTACGCCGTCACCGAAGCGGGCTTTGGCGCAGACCTTGGCGCGGAAAAATTCATCGACATCAAGAGTCGCAAGGGCGGACTCAAACCCGACTGCGCCGTCATCGTCGCCACCGTGCGCGCGCTGAAATACAACGGCGGCGTCGCCAAAGACGCACTCGGCACGGAAAACGTCGCCGCGCTGGAAAAAGGCCTGCCCAACCTGCTCAAACACATCGACAACCTGAAAAACGCCTTCGGCCTGCCGGTCGTCGTCGCCATCAACCGCTTCCAGAGCGACAGCGACGCCGAACTGGCGCTGATTGAAAAAACCTGCGCCGAACGCGGCGTGAAAATCGCCCTGTGCGAAGTGTGGGCGCACGGCGGCAAAGGCGGCGAAGCGCTTGCCCGCGCAGTCATCGACACCTGCGAGCAGGGCGCAAGCCGCTGCGCGCCGCTTTATCCGGACGACCTGCCGCTTACCGAAAAAATCCGCACCATCGCGCAGAAACTCTACGGTGCGGCGGACATTGCGCTCAGTGACGAAGCGCGCAAGACCTTGCAGGATTTGGAAAAACTGGGCTACGGCAACCTGCCCGTCTGCATGGCGAAAACCCAATACTCGCTTTCCGACGACCCGAAAGCGCTTGGCTGCCCGCAAGGCTTCACGCTGAACATCCGCGAAGTGCAGATTGCCGCCGGTGCGGGATTTGTCATCGCCATCACCGGCGCCATCATGAAAATGCCGGGGCTGCCGAAAACGCCCGCTTCCAACAACATCGACGTTGATAAAGACGGCAACATCAGCGGACTGTTCTGACCGCCCTGCCACAAAAAACGCGCCACCCGGCGCGTTTTTTGTCCTTAATCTTTTAGAACAGCGCTTTGCGTGTATCGCTATCCGCCTGAAACCCTGTAAACTGCCTCCAGATTCATCTCACCGAAAGGAGTCTCCATGAACGACAATATCCTCGCCAACCTCCAGCGTGCGCTGCGATTCACTTTCAAATCCGGCAATCTCATTTATATCGTAGGTATCGCCGTCATTCTTAGTATCAGCATGAATATCAATGCCAGCCATATGCTTGAGCAAGCCGTTACCAGACAAGAACTCACACCGAGTCTTTTTGCAATGCTGGTTCAAATGGTCGCGGGGGTCATTCTAATATGCAAAGTACTGGATAATACCGGCCGCTTGCGCTTAGGCTTGGATAATGAAGAAATTTCATTAAATCCGGTCAGCGTTGTGAGTCTTAGTTTGCCGCTCCGTTACACAGGCATCATTATGCTGTTTGGTTTCGTAACAGGCATTATTGCTGCCATCCTGGGCAATATCATCAGTAACCAAATCGTATTTGGCGCATTTATTATCGTATTGTTTCCCCTGACACCAGCAATGCTGCTCGCCATGCTGGAGACAGAAACCGCAGGTGCTGCATTTTCCAGCCGCCCATTAGCTCACGCCATCTCTGAAATTGGCACGGTGAATTACATTGTGGCTTTGCTGATTGCCGGTATTACTTTCCTGACTTGGTGGGGCGTTACCCATTTTTGGCTAGAGCCTGCTTTGCAACAGAACCTGGTAGGAAATCTTCTTGAACAGGCATTCTCTGGTAAAAAGTCCTTTTCCCTGCCAATGGTGTTTTATATTTACAGCTTCATTTCCAGCTTGAGCATTATGCTGCTCGCCTTTTTCAACCACCATTTCTATGCCACCTTTTTCCCGCGCGAAGATGATGAAGACGGCGAATACGGCATGGATATCTCTGACCGCGAAGGGATAACCGCGACGCTTGCTGAACATGGCGTAAGCGCTGCGCCCCAAGCAGAAAAGAAAGCCGCCGAACCCCTGCCCGATTTCAGCCTGCTCGCCGATGCGGATACGAGCAACCTGGGCATCGAAGCGCAAAAAGCCTTTGCCCTCGCCCTCGCCCGCGCCGATGCGCTGCTGACCAGCAACAAAATCGACGCCGGACTCGCGTTACTCGCGCCGTTCGCCGATGAAAACCACGATGCTGCCGCCTATTTCCCCGCCTATCAGCGCATCTACGCGCTAAAACCGCAGTACGACCAGCTGCACCGCCTTATCGCTGCCGCCGCGCGCGGGCATCAGCCGAGTTTCGATCTTATCCGTCCGGAGCTGGAAAGCATTGATCCGGCGACATTACCCGCTGACAGCGTACTGCCGCTGGCGCAATTTGCCGCGCGGCAGCAGCACTACAAAACGGTGCTCGCCATTACCCGCCAGTTTGCGAAGAATCACCCCGAACATCCGCAACTGATTGATAACTATATTCTTGCTGCGCGTGCGCTGGCGAAAATCGGCGCGGTGGACAAGGCGCAGCAACTGCTGCAACAGATGCTCACCCGTTTCCCTGACCACGCCAAGGCGGCGCAAATACGCCACACGCTCAAACTGTTACAGGAAAAAACCTGAGCTGCTGCTTGGCATACATCGCGCTTATCTTTAACGCATTGTTACCACCAAAAACAATCTACTGAAAAACAACACAAAAGGATTTTCCATGCACGACAACACCGCCTTGGGCTATTTGCAACGCAGCCTGCAATACCTGTTCCGCCCCGGCAACCTGCTTTATTGCGGCGCGCTTGCCGCCGTCTTTATCGCCCTGCGCCTGCTGGGTGATGAGGGGCTTGCGGGCGTGGGCATGTTCATCTGGTTCGCCGCTTTTGCGCTGATTGCCGTTTTCGCCTGCAAAATGCTGGACAGCATCCAGCGGCTCATCCTGGGGCTGGAAGCCGAGCCGGTGCCGCTGGACGTGCTGAGCAAACTGCCGAAAAGCGTCGCCATTGAAGCGGTCATCGCCGTCATCTTCTACGGCGTCATCATCTACTTCATCCAGCTGCCACTGGAAGGCGAAAGCCGCGCGTTTGCCTTCAAGACGGCGTCCGTCCTCCTCTACGCGCTCACCCCTGCCATCGTCCTCGGCCTGCTGCAAGGCGAGGGGCTGCGCGCGGTTTTCAACCCCGCCGCGTGGAAGCGTGCCATTCACGACATCGGCATCGGCCGCTATCTTATCGCGCTGCTCGTTCCCTTCCTGTTTGCGCTGCTCATCCTCGTCATCTACATCCTGTTTGTCCGCCTCATTCTCCCGGCGAAAGCGCTAAACCTTTACAACAGCACGAGCGGCGCCTATGGCGCGCCGGTCATTGTGTACATCGTCATCATACTGCGCGGCCTCATTTTTGCCGCCCTGCTGGCGCTGCCGCTGCTTTACTTCTCCTGGTTCTACCCGCCGCCCGCCGAAACCATTGACCCCGCCAAGCTCGACATCGACGACAGCGAACTCGCCCACATCAACATGGACGACGCCCTGCTTGCCGAACTCAACCGCCTCAAGGCGGAAGAAGAACGCGTGGCACAGCGCCACCGCCGCGCGCCGCCGATTGACCTCAACCTGCTGCGCGAAGCCGATACCGAACACATGAGCGCCGAAGAGCAGCGCACCTTTGCGCAAGAATTGATGCAGGCGGATGTATTCATTCGCCAGGGCGAGAACGAACAAGCCATCGCCCTGCTCGAAAAATACACCGACGGCCTGCACGACACCAACCACTACCTGCCCGCCTACAAACGCCTGCAACAGCTTTACCGCCGCCAGAACCGCCTTGACGACATGCAGGCCATGGAAATCCGCCTGATAGAGGCGACTGCCAGCGGCAACCCGCACAGCTACGCCGCTATCCATCACGTGCTGGACGAAACCCCGGACGGCGTGCTGCCAGCCGACTGGATTCTGCCGCTGGCACAAACCGCGGCGGGCAAACAACATTACGACACCGTGCTCAAACTGACCCGCGGCTTTGCCAAACACCACCCCGGCCACCCGCACATCGTCGAAAACTACTTCCTGAGCGCGCGGGCGCTGGCGAAAAAAGGCGAGCGCGATAAAGCACAACAACTGCTGCAACAACTGCTCGCCCGCTATCCCGACCACGCCAAGGCCATACAAATCCGCCGCACCCTTGAGCTGATGCAGCAACGGGGCGCGTAGGGCGATGCGCCAGCCTGACCGCTTCAGCCGCAAAGCCCTGCCGATGCCGCCATGAGCTGCTGGCAAACCCTCGGCATCGCGCCCACCTCCGACGAAGCCGCCATCAAAAAA
>ERZ773067.1315-NODE-1315-length-13514-cov-6.411398_pt1 | contig 13514 bp, 7 predicted proteins | sample MGYA00580622_ERZ773067 | MGnify/ENA primary metagenome ERZ773067 (study PRJEB29015, sample SAMEA2737998) | human oral metagenome | biome: human oral; feature: human-associated habitat; material: dental | place: China | collected 2113 ...
AAATCTTCTTTGTTCATTGTTTGTTTCATAATTAATAATCCTCTTGAAATTTCTAAATTTTATTGCGATAATAGAAGTAGGTAATAGATATTATTACTAGTATATTTTGAGTTTGTTTCTGACACCGACCAAAGTTTAGAAACAAGCTCTTTTTTTGTTCTAAAAAATTTACACATATCTATTTCCTTTCTCAAATATTAAACTCAAACTGTTTACATATAAATATATGTTAGTTGTTGTATCAAGGTTTACAGCCATAAATATAAAAAAGTTATTATTTAATTTGCGTTATTTTTTATTGATATCTAAATCTTTATCAGGAAATTCTTTTAAAACATGATTTCTAATTTTATTTTTTTGATTTCGAGTATTAGATTTTATAATTTCGTCGAAAATATTATTCCTATAACCTAATGGATAATCTTTTAAAACGTGTTTATATGTATGAGCCGATGTAGTATCCTTATGACATCCTAACCCTTTTTCCCTAGCAACTTCTAGTGATTCATAAAATAGTTTAAATATATCTCGAACGTGCCAAGTAATCATTAATCCAGTCTCGTTTTTTTCAGAATAATCTTCTTCGCTATTTTGGAAGGATTCTATTATTGTTCTTTTGGTTCTAGCTTTATTTTTGAAAGGACTAATATTCGTCAATGCTATAATTTCTTCATCTAACACCAAAGGAGACAAAGTTCTAAGAGAATGGTTATTTACTTGATTAAAAAGTGCTTTAATATAATTTTTAGGACCGTGTTTGTTATATACATCTTGAATCACTTTTTTAGTTTTAATACTTGATTCTTCAATTAACTTTATGTACACATTTATTGTTGAATGAAGTTTTGTTTCCAAATATTCTATCAATTGTGCATCATTCAGCAAATCTAAGGAATTGGTTCCCAAAAATTTTTCTATTTTATTTTTCTTTAATACTAGTTCAAATCTTTGGACATTAATATTATCTAGTTTTGAACCATTTCTTCTGATTTGTCCTTTTCTTTTTGCTTTTTCAATTTTATCGTAAGTAACAGTTAATTCTTCATTACTAATCTTACAACTCAAAATTGGATAGTCATAGTTGTTCTTTTTACTTTTCTCATTTCCAAAATTAGGAGGGTTTCCTGATGAAAGACATTTGTGTAGAAAACTTCTGAGCTGTAGGTTTGGAGTTTTATCAAAGGCAATAGTATAAGCAAGTTCAATTTCGAGAAAGAGGGCAGTCGAGTATGTAATGATAATACCGTAATTATTTTTAATAAAATCGATTGCGTTTGCTAATCTATTTTTAATCCCCTCAATACCAACCGTTTCGAAATTTAAACCTCCGTGAATTAATTCAATGTAACAGTAGGGTGTTTTAAAATCTGATGTATCAAAAGAAATAGTGATTTTCCCAAAAAATTCTGATTTAATATCTAAACCAAGTAACTCTCCATCTATAGAGGTTTTTAGATTACATGAACTATCCTGCTTTAAATTCTTAATTTCTACACGCTCTACAGAAAAATCCTGTAGGGATACTTTACATTTATCTATTCCAGCAAAACAAGACTTTGATGAGAAAACCTCTAATATACTATTTTCATTATTGATTTTTTCTTCTAAACGTCTTTGCTTTTCTTCTGGTGTTAATTTTCTTCTAGCCATTCTATTAAGTTCCTTTCACATAGTATTTTGATAAAGTATGTTATTTGAACTAAGTTCAACATCTTTTTCTAAAGGTTAGTTAATCTTTTTAAGTTTCCATTTATAAACCTCCTTTTTTTTTCATATATAATTAGTATGCCAGGAACTTCACTAAAAACTGTGGTTTTTTTATTTTTTAGTGAAAAAAATTTTTTAAAATAAAAAAACACTCAATTTTGAGTGCTTTAAAAACGCGTCGTAACAAGGTTTTGAAGAAAAAAAGTAGGTTCTTACCTACTTTAATTTTTTTAGTTTAGAACAAGAATGTTAAGAAAGAAATCAATAATTTCAGTACGATCTTTTATTGATGTGACAAGGTTTTGAAGGAAAAAGTAAGTTTTTATCTACTTTATTTATTTTTAAAAAAATTTTTTTATTTTTCATTTAAATTTAGGATGTTGAGAAAAAGATCAATAATTTCAGTACGATTTTTATTTAGTTGAATTTTTTCGATTAAAAGTTGAAGATTATCATCTGAAGTTTCAGAAAGTGGTCTAAAAAAATCAGATGGATCTATATCCATAGCAGATAAAATTTTTAGTAGAGTATCGACAGATAAGTTTCTTCTATTGTTTTCAATTAGATTAATAAAAGGTAAGCTAAGATCACTTTTTTCGGCAAGCTCTTGTTGAGTTAGCTTTTTACTTAGTCGATATTCCCTGACTAATTCTCCAATCTTCATTTACAAATTCTCCTTTTAATTATTGTATATATTTTTTGTTGATATTTATATAAACAATAGTATTCGAAATATATGTTTTTATTTACAATAGTAAATAAAAATGGTATAATGAGAGCGTTTGTAATATTATGTAAAGGACTTGGATTTGGGGCAGATACGCTTTAAATTTATGTGGGTAAAAATGAAATCAAGAAAAAGCAAAAAGAATAAAAAAATAACTCTTGCTTTAGCGGCAGGAGTTGCTTTAACAAGTTTTTCAACCCTATCTGTAAAAGCAGATGAACAGGTTGATGTAAAACCGACAGATAATACAGTAGCTGAAGAAAAACATCTACAAAATTCCCCTACAACTTCTATCACTCAAGTCGAGGGTGTTGAGGTTTCAAACGGAACTGCTCTTGTAACTAAGACTCCAACTCAAGAAGTTGTTGGACAAGCAAAAGAAATTAAAGACCAAGCTGACCAAGCGGTTGAAACTCAGACTCCTGTTGTTGAAAAGGCTAAAGAACAAGAAGCTACAACTTCAGGGGCAGAAAGCTCTGCTAAACAAGCTCTTGAACAAGCTGAACAAAAGAAAAAAGCTGCAACTCCTGAAGCAATCGAAGGAACAACAAATGCGATTGACGCTTCTAAGAAAGAAGTGACTAATCAAACTCAAAAGATTGATTCTTTGAAAGACCAACAAAAACAAGTGCAAGAAAAGAAAGATGCACAAAAAACTGTTGTTAAGGATGCTACGGAAGCAACAAACAATCAAGCTAAAAAAGTTTCTGGAGCAGAAAAGAAAGTTCAAAACGCTCAAGATGTCCTAAATGGAACTGGTGCTGATAAAGTCATCAAAGAAGAAAAAGATGCGAAGAAAGACCTAGAAGCAAAACAAGCCATTGTTAAAGGGGCTAAAAAGGCTCTGACTCAAGCACAAGATGCGGATGCGACAAAAGCTCGCAAGCTAGATGATGCAAAAGAGCTTGAAGCAAAACAAAAGAATACTTTTGACCAAGCAACAACTGTTCTTTCAAACGCAACTAAAGCTAACAACGAAGCTACATCTAAACGTAATGTTGCTAAACAAAACAAGGACAATGCTCAAGCTGTTTTGGATGGAACTGGTACAACAGCTATCCTAGATGAGCGTAAAAATGCACAATCTGATTTAGCTACTAAAGAAGCGACTCTTCAAGATGCTACTAAAACTTTAGATGATGCTAAAAAGACTGATGCTAAAAAGGCAGAGGATATTGCTGGGTTAGAAAAAGCAAAATCAGATGCCGAACGTACAAGTGCTTCTACTGCTAAAACACTTCAAGATGCAACTGATGAAGCAAACGAAACTTCTTCTAAACTTGATGTTGCCCAACAAAACAAGAATAATGCTCAAACTGTTCTTGACGGAACTGGTACAAAAGCCATCCTTGATGAGCGTAATGATGCCGAGTCTGACTTAGCAACTAAAAAGTCAACACTTGAAGATGCTACTACAAACTTAGAAAATGCTAAACGTGCAGATGCTAAACGTGCAGAAAAAATTGCTGAGGCTACAACTAAGCTAAACCAAACTACTGCTACATTGAAACAAGCAGCAAGTGACCTGCTTGATGCTCAAACTGCCGCAAACCAAGCTTCTGACGACTTGAAGAACAAGAAAAAAGCTGAAAAGACAGCTCAAGAAACTCTAAATGCTTCTAAAGGTAAAGTTGCTGGCGTTACAAAAGAGCGTAACGATGCTAAAGCTGACCTAAAAGCGAAAGAAACAACTCTTACAAGTGCGACTGCTACTTTGGCAGATGCTAAACGTGCAGATGCTCAAAAATCAGAACAACTTGATTTGTTAGATGAAGCGAAAACTCAAGCTGAAAGTGAAGAGTCTAAGACTGCAACTGCTTTGACTAAAGCTCAAGGTGGTGCAAACCTTGCTTCGACTAAACTCCAAGAAGCTCTCGCAGATGAAAAAGATGCCAAAGATAGCCTTGCTTCATCAGAAAGTCAATTGGAAGGTATCACAAACGAACGTGACGATGCTAAAGCTGACCTAGCCACTAAACAGACTAAAAAAGAAGATGCTGAACGTAAGTTAGAGATTGCACAAAATACAGATGCTCAAAAACGCTCTGACATTCAAGACTTGAAGATTCTCAAAGGTCAACAAGAAGCTACTAAGCGTGCAACTGCTCAAGAATTGTCTAGTGCAACAACTGCCGCTGAAAACGCTGAAAACGCTAAGAAAGAAGCAGATAAAGCTGTTGATACGCTTGAAAAACAAATCTCTGCTATCAAAAACTTGACCATTCCTCAATTGCCACAAAATGTCATTGCGGCATACAAAACTTACTTGAATGACGCTAGTGAAGCGAACAAACACGCTTTGAATAATGCTATTCAAGCTTGGTATAAAGGTGGTAAGTACGATTTTGGAAAACCACAATTCGTCTGGAATCCAGAAACTAAGAAAAATGTCTTTACTGGTTGGGATAATAAAAATATTGTTCTTCCAATTGATGACAGTTTAGTGGATTTGGATAATATCACTGATGAACAAATCAAAGCCTTGAGCCACTACTATGTGCTTATGGCAAATAACCTCCAAGACCAAATTTGGGGGACACACAACTTTATCGTTACCAAAGAGTCTGTTCAAGGGATTAAGAATATTGCCAAAAACTATGCCAAAGAAAATAAACCTTACAATGATGGGCATAGCCATACAGCGCTTAACAACCACGGAGTAGAAGCTGTTAAGTATAATGGCGAAGTCATGAACTACGCATGGATTTTAGCAACATCACATGATTTGGGCGGTGGCAACGTTAGGGAAACTCGCAAGGCTACTATGTCTCAACTATACCGTGAAGTTTACGACTCTGTTATTGACTTCATGACTAATGACATCCATGCCAACTTTGGACACATGAAGGGAATGGTAGGACGTATTAAACCGACCTATCCAAGTGCAGTTGGTGGTAATGTCAGCTATACAAAAGATAAAGTAGGACGTACTCACTTTGTTCAATTTGCAGGCAAAAATGCTCACACAGAAACAACCCTTGACCCTGCAACTGGGGAACGTACTTCTGTTTACATTGACGATTACTATGACAAAGGTATCGCAAAACCACTTCCAACTCCATTTGACACCAGCAAGATGGAACAAGACTTGGCACAAGCTAAGAAAACTCAAGTTTCTGCTCTTGCCACTCACAACAATGCTCAAAATCGTTTGGCTTCTGCTAAACGTGCAGACGAAACTGCAAAATCTGAACTTGCAACTACTACAAACCGTCTTAACACCTTGTTGAATACACAAGACTTGACACCTAATGCAGAGCGTGTTCTTAATACTGCTAAGTCAGAATTGAGCCAAGCTGAATTGCGTAATACAAACGCAAGCACTGCTTATGCAAATCTCACAAAAGAGATTCGAGATAAACGTGCTACTCACAAAGAGACAGAAAAAGCTTTGTCTAAAGCAAAAGTCGCAAATAAAGTTGCACAAGAAAGTCTTGAAAAAGCAACGACTGCACACGACAATGCGGTTAATAAGCTAAACAGCATTAAAGACGCTATCAAACGCACAAAAGCAATCAAGGACTTGACTCCTGATGCACAAGCTAAATTTGATACTGCACAAGCAGAACATCAAACTGCTGAAAAACGACTTACAAGAGCTGAGAAAGCTTTGGTTGACCTTAATAACGAAATCAAGGCAAATAGTGAAGCTCTCGACACAGCTAAGTCAGAATTGCGCCAAGCAGAACAAACTGACAAGGATGCACAAGCTACTCTTAAAGAAGCAACTTCTGTTAAGAACAATGCTTCTAACGCACTTGATGCCGCAAAAGACGCTCTTTATAAAGCAAATGCGATTAAAGAGTTGACACCTGATGCTCAAGCTACATTTGACCAAGCAGAACTAGCTTACAACACAGCTAAAACTCGTTTGGAAAATGCAGAAACAGCCGTTAAGAACTTAAACGCTGACCTTAAAGTGAAACGCCAAGCTTTGGCAGATGCTATTGAAGCCCTTAAAGATGCTGAAAAAGCTAACACTACTGCTCAAGCTAAGAAAGCTAACGCTGAAAAAGCACACACTAAAGCAACAAGTATGCTTTCAAACATCCAAAACGCTCTTGCTTCACTCCTTGCCATTAAGGATTTGACTCCTGATGCAGAGGCTAAATTTACCCAAGCTGAATTAGAGTACAAGGCTGCTCAAACTCGCTTGGAAAATGCGGAAACAGCCGTTAAGAACCTAAATGCAGGATTGCAAGAAAAACGTAAAGCTTTGGCAGATGCGATTCAAACTTTGAAAGACGCTGAGACTCTTGCGAAAGCTACACAAGCTGACCTTAAAGTTGCCGAGGTTACTTACAAGAAAGCCGATGAGGAACTTACAGCTACTCGTAAAGTGATTGCGACACTAGAAGCAACTAAGGACTTAACTCCTGATGCCCAAGAAGCTTACGACCAAGCTCTTGAAGCTGAAAAACTTGCAGAAAAACGCTTGTCAGATGCTAAATTGGCAGTTGAAAATCTAACTGCTGATGTGAAGACTAAACAAGAAGCTTTGGAACAAGCACAAGCTGAACTTGCACAAGAAGAAAAAGCTCTTGCAGGACTCAAAGCAAAACAAGCCGAAGAGGAAAAAGTTCTAGCAACTATTCAAGCTCAACTAGACGACTTGAAAGCTCAAGAAAAAGCTGTTCGTGCAGAAATTGCTAAAATCGAAGACAGCATCAAAGAGATGGAAATCCTTCTTGATAGCCTCATCCACGCTTCTGAAAACTACGAAGTCGCAAAAGAAACTTACGAAAAAGCTCTTGAGGCTCACCGTCTAGCTCTTCAAACTCTTGAAACAGAACAAGCTAAACTAAATGCTCTCCTCCAAAACCAATTGGATGCCAAAGCTCAGTATGAGGCTGTTCTACTTGCTTATCAGAAGGTATATAATAAACCTCAAGAATCATTGAACCATAGACATGATTCTAAGGTATCAAATATAGAACATAAACTGGTAACAGATAAACTTAGAACTGCCCTAAGTAATCCAGCTTATATCTATGTTGGAAACAAACCTAAATATGGTGTCAATACGACTTTACCAAATACAGGTTCAAGTGAAAATATGTTGATGGTAGTTCTAGGAACTATACTTAGTGGAATTGGTCTAGCAGTACCACTTAGAAGACGTGATTAACTAGGATTTTGTTCAAAATGTGCTATGCACATTTTGAACTTTTTAATTAAAGTATTGAACTTAAACAACGGAGAAGTAATGGCTACATACAAAATAGGAAATAGCGTTGGTATGATGAACTTTGATGCAGCGTATCAAATTGCTGAGAATGGAGATATATTTGAATTTGAGAGAGGTTATAAAATTATAAAACCTCTTGGTTTTGAATTTGATAAGAGTATCTCAATTATTGGTTCAATTGGGTTTAACGACAAAGGCCAACGTATATTCACAAATTTAATAGAAGGTTTTTTTATAATTAGTGAGAATGTAACTATAATTATTGAAAATTTTTGGCTAAGTCGTGCTGAGTCTGAATATTATATGTTCAATGTTTTGCCAAAAGCCTCTTTAATGCTAGACTCTGTTTTTATTGATAATTCTGGTGAGACTCTTGGTCTAATTAATACTAAGGAAAATTCTGTTATTAGGCTGGTAAATATTGAATCCAGAAAAAGTGGAAGTAGTTGTTTGCTAGACTTTAGTAATTCGACCATTTCGATCATAAGATGTACAAGATTAAACTCTAGGATTTTTCTTGATAATAGTGATATAATCATCAAACGATCTACATTGAATACGAATGAAGGTAATTTAATTAATGCTAAAAATAATTCAATTGTAAAATTACATGAAGCAAGTCTGGAAAGTCTAGTAGATAGTAAGGAAGATACTCCAGCTATTTGGATTGAAAAGTCAAAATTATCAACAATTCATGCAACTATAAGTCAAAAAAATTATCATCAAACACTCTATCTTACTGATCTTTCAGAACTAAAATCTGAAGACAGCACGTACTCTTCAGTTATATTTGAAAATTCAATAGGATATTTAAATAATTCAATCATCAAATATGCGATTAGTCTATTTGAAAGTTCTTTTGTTAAGTCAAATGGTGAATTATTTTTACATGGCGAATTAGATATTAACAGTGATATTTATTTAAGTGGTAACTCAGTCGCTGTTTTAAATGATGTTATATTTGATGGACATCGTAAACCAAATTTAAATATTTCTGAAAACTCTTTCCTTTATATTGATAAGCTGAAAAATTTGTCATGCGATTATAGCGAATTGGAACTGAGTAAGGATGATACAAGTAGATTTATATTAGAAAATAAAATTAAATCTCAGGAAACAATTAATATTAATGCCTTAGAACAACTTAATTCACTAGTTGGTTTACGTCAAGTTAAAGCTATAGTTGAACAAATGGTAAATCAAGTCAAGGCAAATAAAAAAAGAATTGACAAAGGTTTAAAACCAATGCAGCAAAATTTAAATGCTGTATTCTTAGGGAACCCTGGGACAGGTAAAACCACTGTTGCTCGTCTTTTAGGAAGAATTTTATTTGATAGTGGTGCGCTATTCGGTTCTAGTTTTAAATTCATAGAGGTTTCGGAACCAGATCTTATTTCTCAAAATATAGGAGGAACCGCTATCCAAACTAAGAACTTCTTAGATGAAGCAAGAGGAGGGATACTCTTTATTGATGAAGCCTATGCTTTATGCAAGAAGGATGGATCTGGTTTTGGACAAGAAGCTATAAATACGATTATGAAGTATATGGAAGATTATAGAGATGAAATTATGATAATCTTTGCTGGATATACAAAAGAGATGGAAGAGTTTCTTAGAACAAATCCGGGACTAATATCTAGAGTTCCTAATCGATTCATTTTTGAGGATTATACACCTGAAGAAATTGTGCAACTTGGATTAGATATTCTAACTAAAGATCAGTTTATACTGGAAGATAAAAATTATTACTTTAAGAAGATATCAAAAAGTTATGAGCGTTCTTTAGATAAATCAAATGGTCGATGGATCAGAAATATTAATGAAGCTATCACAAAAGAGCAATTTAGTAGAGTTGTGAAAACAGATAGTGATGATGTGGAAACAATTTTAAATATAGACATTGATAATGCGTTAAATTTAAATAATTATTACGATAATGAAAGTTCTGAAGATGCACTACTAAGATTAAATCAACTAATCGGAATTACTAGGGTAAAGAGACAGGTACAAGAGTTTATTTATCAGGTCGAGGCAAATAAGAAAAAGGAAGAAATGGGAATAGCTGTTGATAGTTTCACATTACATTCACTTTTCTTAGGCAATCCTGGAACAGGAAAGACAACAGTTGCTAGAATTGTCGGTAAAATTTTATTTCAAAAAGGAATTATATCTAGTAATAAATTTATTGAAGTTTCACGAAGTGATTTAATAGCTGGGTATGTTGGGCAAACTGCGACTAAAACAAGAGATATTCTTCAGTCAGCACTAGGTGGGGTACTTTTTATTGACGAAGCATATACTTTGAACAGCTCAAGTGATAATGATTTTGGAAAAGAATCTATTGATGAAATTCTAAAATTTATGGAAGATCATCGAGGAGATATTGTAATAATCTTTGCAGGCTATACAGATGAAATGAATGAATTCTTAAAACTAAACCCCGGTCTTAAAAGTAGAATTCCAACCGTTTTTAATTTTGAAGATTATTCAACTGAAGAAATTATAGAAATTGGACTACTTGGATTAAAAGAATATAAGATTAATAACATTTTGTATTCTAACAAAGTTAAAGAATTATATGAAATTTCTAATGATAAAAGTAATGCTAGATGGATACGAAATTTTAATGAAAAATTGTTACGTCTTCAATCTTCAAGGTTAATAGAATTAAAACAGGATAGCTTTGATGTGATTTCAGACATTGATATAAATGAAGTAAAGATGTAATTCGAGAAGGAGGTTTATATGAAGCAACAAGATTGGATTGAATTATTTAAAGAAATAAACGATCGAGAACCAAATAATGAAGAACTATTGGAAGCTTTACAAAAAGGAGAAATAGTAGAAGGTATAGATGAAGAATATAATGAGCCTTTATTTGAAGAAATTAATGATGATAAAGCTCAATTAGAGTATGATTATCAGAAAAATTATTCTGAAAGTAATGAAGAAAAATTAATCAATAATAAAATCTGTCCGAATTGTGGTAATAATAATAGAATTACTAACCAGTTTTGTAAACAGTGTGGAAACTCTTTATTAAGTAAAGGAAAAGGCAATTCTAACAACCAATTACCATATAAACAAAATGCACTATTAGCATATCTTAGTTTTTGTTATGAGAATAAGAGAATTTCAGTGGTGCTTTATTTTATTACTGCAATAATTTTTGGGTTAGTGTTTGGGATTGCTCCAGGTATTATATCTTTACTCTTGTGTATGTACTTATTTTCGGAAAAAGGTCAAGATTTTATTTGTAAGCTTATAGGAGCTAAAAGAATTGAAAGGTTAGACCAACAACAATCGATCGAAGAGCCAGTAAAAAACATTATTTTAAATGCAAAAAAACAAGGACTCAATTTACCGGATAACATAGAAGTACGTATTCTTAGAAATGATGTACCAACTGTAAGAGCTATTGGGATGAATCGACTAATCGTTTCAGACAGTTTTTTAGATAATCCCGTCTATCTAGAATCCGAAGTTATGTTTGAATTGAACAGAATTAATAATAGGGCGTCTAATCTGCCACTACTTATAATTGGAGCTAACTTTATTTTAGTTATTTTACTGTTAATTGTAATGTTATTTGGTGGGTTTTATAAAAATTATGGTAATAGACGTGTATCATTTTGGACAGGTAGTTCAGAAGCTAGAAACGGAGCATTATTTTATTATGGGGCTATAGCAGTTATGCTAGCTATATTAGGTTTAATCTATCTAATTTTTAAAAACTCTGTTAGAAAAGATGTGTATTTATCTGATACCTTTGTTGCTTCTACTGGGCTAGGTCGGATTCACTCATACTATTTAGACAATATCCATGAATATGATGATTCTTTTGCAAGGAAAATTTTTGAATTTGGATATCCAGATAAAGATTTAAGAATTGCAACAATGCAAGAACTAACAAGTATGACACAGTGATTGAGGTAGTTATGTTTAATAAAAAGGAATGGATTAATGAGTTTGAAAAAAACAATGGTCGGAAACCAACACCCACAGAATTTTTAAATGCTAAGAATAGTTTCAAGGATGAGGAACAAGATACATTATTAATAATCAATGATAGTACATTATCAGAGAAAATAGATTCTGAGTTTGATCCTATTTTCGATGAAAATTTTAATGAGAATAAAACAATAGCAAATGATAAATTAGATGAATCATCAGAGTACTCTATTCCAAGTAGTGAAAAATTAGATGAATCATCAGAGTATTCTATTCCAAGTAGTGATAAACTAAATGAATCATTAGAGCACTCTATTCCGAATAATAATTTAAATACCAAACTATATTGCCAAATCTGCGGATCAGAAAACACAAGTAAGAATGAATTTTGTGTATCATGTGGAAATAGAATTAGTAATTCTTTTGATGCAAAATCATTCTTCTCTAATATAACATCTAAAATTTCAGACGTTGGCTTTGTAGCGACAAGAAGAACAAAAGAAATTACAAAGAATGCTCAAGTTACTTCTCAAATATATATTGAGAAGAAGAAAAGAGAGAATTTAATTAAGGCTCTAGGAAATGCTTATTTTGAAAAGTACAAAGATTGTGATGAAGTAGAATTTAACGAACTTATGCTCGAAATTGATAGTATTGATAAGATTATTGCAGCTTTAAAAAACTCTATTAGCTAATTGTTTTTCAAAAACAACTACTGATCTAGATAAACTTAAAAATGTAATTGATACAGTTTAAGAAGCTATATAAAAAATCTTCTTGGTATTAGGCATTTCATATTACAATCGTAGAGAAACTAGGTTGGATGATCCTTTTTCAGAACTAATTGAAGAAATACATAAAAATGATATTTCTATAGAACAATTGAGAGATTTCGAATAAAGAGAAAGATTAACAGAATGAAATTTTTTTTGAAGATATCCGTAACCTTTTTAAGTATATTATTTGCTATCGATATTTCTAATGTGTACGCGGACGAAACTGGCCCTGTGGTAGTGCAAGCAATTGTTCAAGAAAATTATACACAAGAGATTACGGTACTTTTAGTAAAACCAGATACTGAAGAAGTTGTAAAGACTCTAAAAATCAATAAAGATAATAATTGGGTTCAAGAGACTAATGTTCCACTAGGTGAATATAAAATGAGAGTATACGGTGAAGGCTTAGTTGCTAGATCAATAACACAACTTAAGGCAACATATATGGTTAAAAAAGTTATAAAGAATCCTTCAGCACATGAGAAACCTTGTTTTGTTGTTATAGAGGGAGATAAAAAATTTATATCTACTTATTATGGTCTAGTTGATTTTCAGAGAAAAGACGGAAGCTACTTAAAGGGAAATTATACTAATGATGAACTGGACAAGTTATATCAGGAAGCTATAGGAACTCAGACAGGTATGTTCGGTTCTAACAAAGAAAATACTATTACTACAGTACTAGAAACTACAGAAAATATAACAAATAAAGAAACGGAGCAAAAAGAGAATAAGACAGATTTAGAGGAAATTGATAAAACTGAAGAACATGATTATAGTAACAAAAAACTATCCAATGAAATTAAAATCATTATTTATATAGTTTCAATCGTTTTATTATCTGTAGTTGTTATTATCACATTTCTAAAAAAGAATAAAAATACTTAAGTTTTTCCTTTAAATAGGTATTATATAAGAGATTTCTTAAAGTATTGTATTATGTTTATATGAACCATTTTGTTTGAAATAAAAAGTTCTATAGTTTCTACATTTAATTTATCAAGTGTAGAAGTTATAGAACTATTTTTTTACGATAAAAATATAATAATGTTTAAAAAAATTACTTATTTTGCTTGTGTGATTAACTTATAAGCATAGGACTTTTGAAATTCTTCTGGTCGATTGTGTCCGAGAGCACGTGATACAATTAAACAAGCCTTTCGAT
>ERZ773067.1317-NODE-1317-length-13511-cov-3.726962_pt1 | contig 13511 bp, 6 predicted proteins | sample MGYA00580622_ERZ773067 | MGnify/ENA primary metagenome ERZ773067 (study PRJEB29015, sample SAMEA2737998) | human oral metagenome | biome: human oral; feature: human-associated habitat; material: dental | place: China | collected 2113 ...
GGGCGCAAAAGCGCGACGTCGTGCACGGTTCTCGAGAATGCCAACGAAAACGAACGCCCAAGGCAGAAGGATGAGCATAGGAAGCAGCCGGAATCGTCGAGACAGCTGAACCAGACTGCCCCTCAGAAGGGACGCCAAAGAATCGGTAGAAAACGAAAGTAATTGACACGAGACAGGAAACGATGCAGCTCGGCTTTGTCGCTGACTTGCAGACCGGCTCTCGTCAGTTTCTCGACTTGCTCGTCGAAACTCAACCACGACATTGCCATATGGTGCGAGACGCCGCAATGTTCAATGAGAAACGCAATCGTACCCGCTGAACGGTTGAACTTCCGCGCGCGTCCGAGGCGGCTACGTCAACGCCGCTTCGGCGGCCTGCTTGACTCCGTTCCACATGGCGAACCCGTAGACCGGCGTTTTCTCCAGCCACTCAATTCGTCCCGTCGACAGCTCCATCGAACAAGCCAGAGTGAAAGCCGAGTAGTGCGTCTCCGGCTTTTGCTTGGCGAAGGCGATCACTTCGGGGCTGGCGACGGTCTGGCACATCACGGGATAGACGACCACGCCTTTCATCATGCCCCGCGGCGCACCCTGGTAATTGTGGAGGGCCCAGGAGACGCAGGCACTCGTGAACTGATGCATCAGCGCGCAGTTGCAGGCGTCGTTCTGGGTGAGGAAGAAGAACTGGTGCATATTGGCCAACGCCGCCGACAGGCGTTCCGTCACCATCAAATAGCTCGAGAGCTCCGGCAAGTAGGCGAACGGCGTCTGAAGACGCGACGACACCCTCCTGAGGTAGGCGTCGAAGGGAGCGGCCGGACGGCTGCCGAATTGCGGCGCAGAAGAAGCGTGATGGGCGGCGGACTGCGATGAAGCAGTGCCGAAATCGGACGAAGGCTGCGCAGCGGCAAAGTCACGCCGGGGCGCAGTGGTAAAGTCACGCCGGGGCTGCGCGGAGTCAAAATCGGACGGAGGCTGCCCGGAGCCAAATTCCGGCCTGGAATGGGCGGGGTCGAAAGAATGCTGAGAGTGCGGCACGCCCGGCCTAAAGTCCGGCCGGGATTGGGCGAAGCCGGGATCGGGCTGCTGCGGAGCTGGGCCGAAGCCAAGCCTGGGCTGAAAGCGACCGAGGTCGGACTGGGGCGCAGAGGAATGGCCTCCGCTCGGATCCGGCTGAAAGCCAGAGTCGCCGTGAGGCGTCGCCTCCCGTGGGAATGGGCCCCGGTGCATAGGGCCCTGGTGCGAAGGAAAAGGCTGAGCCGGGCCGTAAGGGAGGGCGGGGCCTCCCTGCGCCGTCGACGGTCCAGGAGGGTCTGTCGGCCCCGGATAAGTTGGACCCTGCGAGTAACCGGGAAAATCTTGCCGACATGCCGGGCCTCCGGGATGGCCCATCGGGACGTCCTGATAAGGGAACGGCGCTTGGTTGATCTGGCTGAAGGGGTGACTGGGCGAGGCATTGTTGACCGGCATCCCGCATCTGCCGCAGACACCGGCGTTTCCCGGAAGAGCCGCGTTGCAATTCAGGCAGAACATCTGCCGCCTTCCAAACCAGCGTTTTCCATAGGTTTGATTCTAACGCGCAGCCGCTTTCACCCCATAAGCAAGCGTACTGTGAGCATGCGAATACAAATAGTTTCATCGCTCCTCTTACCCGTCCTACGGCCGCTCTTGGAGCCGTTGTAATGCGATAGTGGTGTTTTAACGTTGAAAATAGTGTTTTGATCGAAATAAGGTGTTCAGCGCAAAGGGCGTCGTTTAGATGCGGACAGCGCTGACGTCGATTTCACCGGATGCCTTTCGCGGTGGCGTACGCGGCTGTTGAGAGGTATGCTAGAAAGAAAAGGATTCCTTCATCGAAGGACGACAACATGAATCGGGTTGCGACAACCGGTCAGGTTGCCACGGCAGATCGGGTTGCGTCAGCAGATTGAGTTGCGACAACAGAAAGTGGAAGCCATGAAGAAGTTCCTGACGATTTCAGCGGCTCTTGGGCTGCTCGCCGCTTGCGGATTGACGCCTGACCCGGATTCGAAGTCATCGAGCGGCAACGGCTCCTCAAACACCGACGTCACAAAACCGTGCGTCGGATCGATTAGTTGGAGCAGCGGCTCGACTCCCCCGCCGTATTCTTCGCGATGGACCCTCGTGCTTTCCGCCGACGGCGCCAAAGCGTCGTTTTCGCATGGCCCGAGCTACGGCGAGAAGCCGACGTTCGAAGCGAAGGATTTCTCCGTCGACGCGCGAAAGTCCGGGGAACTGTGCAAGGCTCTCCGAGACATTCCCGGAGAATTGAATCCCAAAGTTGGCGGCCCCACTATGGGATGGAAGGTGACGGGGGCCTCCGGGAGCGCCACCGACAATTTCGATCCGGCCTACAGGGCCGCACTAGAGATCATCGGATCGCAGCGCCTCGATGAGGCAAAGAGCAAATTCAGCCAGTGGGCAGACGAGTACAAGAAATCGCGTGAAGCCAGCCCTCATACATGATCGGCGCGATGGATTGAGCGACCTGCAAGATCCGCAACGCCCGTCAACCTCTTGACAGAACTTCTAGACCGGTTCGTCAAAACTCAACTACCGCATGTCACACCTCATTGGAATACAGGCCCCGGCCATTTGGGCATTGCGTAGAAACACGCTCGAGGCCTGGCCGGGGGTCGACTAGCTCAAGTCTACTAAACGGTGCGAGGACCACAACGCCCTGCAAGCACCGCAGCTGTACTCGGCGGGCACAGGGGCGAAGACTCTGGCGGGCATAGGGGCGAGACAGGCCATACGAGACCATTCACACTCTGCCTCGCCCCATTACCGTTCACGTCCTTCCGAAGCTCACGAAGTTCACCCTTTTTCGAAACCGAAACCCGGATCGAACTTAAGAGTGCGGGCGTTCTCGCCGATGGTGCGCACCTCGGATTCATCGAAGCCCTCGAGTTTGGTCGCCTGGATGTCGATCCTTATGTCGAGCTTTGCCCCAGCGCCCGCAAGCCAGTCTATGACTTCGCGGGTGACATTGCCGATGTCGCGAACATAGCGATCGGGGTCGATTCTCACCGACCCGAAAAAGCGAGCAAGGACCTTCTCTGCGGCGGAAGCATCGGGATCGGTCACAATCGCTTTATCGATGCCGACGTCAAGACGATCGATGCGGTGGGAAGCCGCGAGATTAGCCGGCGTCGCCGCTGAACTCGGTGCGTAGCCTGCCGCGAAGTCAGCTGCGGCCCCGTCGCTCGGACTGTCCGCGATCCAGGCGACTTGTGAGGATTCCTGCTGGGCTCGCAGACGATCGGCCTCATGCTGGACCTTGGCACGTTCCCATTCGACGAGGAGAGTGCGATCTGTGACGCGTACACTCGCATTGGCTGACGGCGGGAGAATGAGTTCCCGGTAGCGGCCAGTCTTTTCGTCGCGGTCAGAGGCGATGGCGAACCGCTCCTCTTCCACCAGAACGGCCGAGGCCGCCGTTTCGATCGCACGATCGAGCACCGAGCGCCCGGCGAGCCTGTGCATATACGGGTAGCGGGTGAAATAGCCCCACAACTCCCCTACGCCGATCTCACCCTTCTCTTCCCACAAGGTTGCCAGTTCCTCGTGGAAGACGGCACCGAGTATAGACGGGCCAAGTTCAGTGACGATCTGGTCTTCGCGCACGAGTTTGACGCCGATTCGCTCTGCCACCGAGGCATCGCTTGAATCGGGCACCTTGTCTGGAGTTACGCGAAACGGCCCGGTCGGAGGCTGTTCTGGGTACGCGGTCCACGTGTACGTCGAACCTAGCCTGTCCTCCACGGTCTGCTCACAGCGCGTAACCGATTCCTCGGCCTGTTTCCTCTGCTGTGCCGTCAAGTTGAGCTCGTCGGAGGTGTCTCGAACTTTCTTCCAGCCCAGGTAGCTGCGCGTCGCGGATTCCAAGCGCTCCAACTCATTGGCGTCGGCTACCGCGAACACGAGCATATTTCGATGTACGCGCTGGCTCGTCCCCTTAGATTCGACAGCTTCACGGACCCATTTGAGAGCGGGAGAGCTTTCTCCCTCCTGCTTGCGATGAGAACGGCGCGGGTGAACAATCACAAGCCGCACTTCATCAACGTCGGGAATGTCGGCGGTCGTCTCGGGAGCCGCGTGCACTCTTGCGAAAACGCCCCGTTTCCTTTCCTGCGAACGCAGACGATCGACGATTTCGTTCCATACCGTCTCCGGGTCCTCTCGCAGACGTTCGGCATGGTCACTGGCCGTCTTCGTCACCGAGGGCTGAGTGTCGAACCAGTAATGACCTTGCTCCTCGTAGAAGTAGGTCGAGCGTTGGGCCAATTGCTCAATCGCCATGGCGAAGTTCCCCAAGGCGTCCCCCGGTATCGCGGTTCCAAGCCACACGTATTGCTTGTCCAAACCCTTGCGCGACGTCCTGGGAGCCGCACCCATAAAAATAGTGCGCGCCAAACGTTGGGTGATGAAGCGGGCACCTAGACTCGCCTTTTCCTTGTCGATACGCGAAGCAGTAGAGTCGGCGCCGTCGATGTCCGAGTCGATGATCGGTTTCCAGCGGTCCTCGAGGTACTGGGTCAGGTCGGTGTTGACGGAAGCAGCGGCTAAGGGAACGTTGCCGGGAAGGATGAGCGGAGACGTGTCGTTGGATGCCCACAGTTCGTGAACGATCGAGGAGACCAGTTTGAGCACGCCGCGCGTGCGCTGGAAGCGCTCGAGGGCAGACCAATCCTCGTACAACCTGTCGAGCAGCTCGGGATGCAGCGGGTATGAGGCGCGAATCCGCCGCTCGTACTCGTCGTTGGGATTGGCGGCAGCGCGCGGAAAACGGCCTGAGTCTTTGCGGTACATGTTCGTGAAGCTGCGAGCAACTGCGGCAATCGTGGCAAGCCCATTTGCATCCGGAGGTTGGAAGAGCCGCCGGCGCACAATTTCGAAGGACTCGTCCTTGCTGGATGGACGCCATTGGTCAGCAACACGGCGGATCACGTTTTGGAGACGTTCGAGGGCGAGCCGGCCGTTCTCTCCGCCGATCTCGATCTGCGATCCGTAGTCTTTCGTTCCCCTGTCCGACGCCGGTATCGAGACGACGAGCATCGCACCGGGAATCGAGCGAACGATCTCGGTGAGCGACTGAGCGAAGGTAAACTGCGTTTCGAATGAGCCTGCGGGAAGCTCCCTCTCTGTGACGAGCTGACGAGCGTAGGCGACCCATTCGTCGATGAGGATGAGCGTGGGCGAGTATTGCGAGATGAGTGTGCGAAGGGCATCCCCCGGGTTGGTTCCGGTCTCGTCTGCTTCTGCCACTATCGCATAAGCCTCGCGTCCGCCAAGCTGCCAGGCGAGCTCACCCCACAGAGTGCGCACCTCGGTGCCGTCGTCTTTGATCTGCGGAGAGCCCGCCTGAAGATCCGTGCCGACCAGGGCAACTCGCTTGACCCTCAAAGATTCGAGCTCAGGGTTGCCTGCCTCGGCCACGAGGTCCTGAATCTCCTGGGGAAACCGATCGCGTTCGATGCCGCTGAACAGGTGGTAGAGGGCGAGCATCGAATGCGTTTTGCCGCCTCCGAAATTGGTTTGCAGGTTGACCACCGGGCTGGCGTTCATGTCACCGGTCAAGCGGCGGAGGGCGCGCGTGAGGAGATCACGCAGACCGTCGGTGATGTAGGTGCGGGAGAAGAACTCCACGGGATCGGCGTATTCCGTTCCCGAGGCTAGACCGGCGTGAACTGTGTGAAGGTCGGCGGCGAACTCGGAGGCGGTAAATTCGCCGCGGGCCACATCTTCGTGGGGGCGGATAACCTCGCGCCAGGGTTTCATCCCGTCGCCTTCGATGGCGATGTGCTCCACGCGTTTAGCCTGTTTGCGTTTCTGTTCCTCGTACACCGTGCGTTGTAAGTCGAGACGCAATTTGCGCACGTCGTCCGCGGAATCGACGGCGTCGACTGCCCGGAGGAGCCGCTCGATGGTATCCAAAGCGCGCGCGGTGTCATCCGAACTGAACTGGTGTCCGTGCGCCCACTGGTTTCTGGTTTCTCGCAGTTCGGAGGCGAAGCTCTGCTGCGCGCGGGAAAGGACGCCGCTGAACTCGCGGCCTTTCTCCGTGATCGCGCGAAGCTGGGTTTGAACGTCCTCCTTCTCCATAATGTATGACTTGCCGCCGCGTTTGGCGGCGTCTTCGCTGGCCCAAACTTCGGTCCATGCGTTCGTTGCGAAGGCGCGGGTCATGACCGGATCGACGACGTCGATCAGACCCTCCGAGAGCAGGTCGAATGCCCTGCTCACCCTGTCGCGATTGTTTATTGCCATGATTTGTTTCTCCTAGAAGATGCTGTCTGTTGATGAGGTGAGGCACTGGCTAAAGTGCTGTGGAACGCTGCGATGGGATGGCAGAAGTGCGATGTCCATTGCTTCTGTCACACTTCGTTCAGGTCGAAGGTTTGCTGGGCAGCACGCGGCCGCAAGGCGATGCGGCGAGCGCGCTCGCTTACGTCTCCCCAAGCGGTGACAAGGCTGTTGAAGAGGAGGGCGTCGGGAGCGTCATCCTTCTTTTCGGCCTCGTGAAAGAGGAGAAAGCCAAGTTCTTTCACGGCAGTCTCGCTCACCCTGCCGTGGAGGCCCGCGAGCAGTTCGGAGACGTCATCGGCACCGCGTTCTCTCATCGCTCCGGATAGGCGAACGGTGGTTTCCCAGATGCTTACGTGTTCGTCGGTCTCCGGATTCCAGTGCCCGCTGAGCTCCACTGGCGACAGAAGGCGAGCCTTTCCGCCTCTTGCTTCGAAGATGCCACCGCGTTCCAAAGCGGCAAAGGACGTGTCGCTGCTGCGGGCGAGTTGGTCGGCTTCACCAGAAAGCGCAAGGTCCCACCCGTACTGCCGGTACCAGCGGACGGCGAAGCGGGTTTCGGGATCGAAATCGGACTCCTGTTCGCCGAGCACTTCATCGAGCGTCGCGTTGATCAGACGCAGGGCGTCCTTGACGGACATGGTCGTGCCATCGGCGTCGCGCACCCGCGAATAGCGGGAGAAAACGGAGATGCCCGGTCCGATCGCCGCCTGAGCCAGGTCGACCGGGGCGACGGCTCCTTGCATGAGGGTGCGCAGAGCTTCGGGAAGCTCGGCCTTGAGCGTGGCGACAAAAGCGCGTCGGTTGATCGACGGCGCATCGGCGGGGCGCGGGCGGCAGGCGAGGACGATGGAGGATGCCAGAGCGTTTGTGCCTATACTGAGCAATCTTCCTTTTCTTTCGCTGCGCATGGGCCACGTGGCGGTGACGGACCATCCGGCTTCGATGAGGCCATCGAGCAGTGTGTGCCATCCTGTCGAGGAGGTTCCTTCCTTCCCGGAATCTTGCTGCTTGTAGGCGTAGTAGACGGTCATCGGCACATCGGGATTGGCACCGCTTCTGATCCGCTGGAAAACGGAATTGAATCCCTCAACGAAGAACTTCTGCGCGCCTTCTTTGCCACCGTGACGATACGGGTTGGCGACCAGCTCATCAGTTTTGGGTGTGAGCATCGTTCCGACGACGCTCGGATGGATGTCTTTGAGGCATCGGCGAAGCCACACATAGAAGTAGTCCGACAGATCCGAGTAACCAATGTTGTCGTAATAGGGCGGATCGGTGGAGACGACGAGGCCTCCATAGTCGCGTGCAGATGCGCTTATCTGATCCGCTCGCGAGGTCGACAAGGCAGGTAGATGCTCAATTGTCTTAGACACCCACTCGACCTGTCCCAAAAAATTACCTGTTGAATGAGAAAATGGATTAGCTTCGGCGTAGTCCCAGACCATCGGGATCGCTTGACGCGTGAATACTTGTGCAATTTTATCGCCTACATTTTGCCACGTGTTTAAAGACGAAAGGCGATTAGTCTGGCGGCTGACAGCGAGAGCCAGGTATGTGGCGACTGCGTCGGCATAGGAGGCGGCACCGGTGTCCCTCTTCTCCAACCGTTCGCCCTCCGGCATGCCTGCGGCAAGGGCATCGGCCAGAACTTTCTCGCGCGCCTCCCCCACGAGGTCACTCAGCGTCGTCAAGGCAACGAGCTGCCGATTCGTAAACAGGTCGGTCCATCGCGTGTAGCCGTAGGCTTGAACACGGAATCCAAGAGCTTTCTGCGGCAGCGCCGAATCAGGTAGATTATCTGGACTATTGACCAAAGCTATATTCTCTTGCTGCGCATCAGGAGAAATATAGACTCTGCCCTTATCACTTTCGGCAACCACCGCAATGAGATGCGCACCCATATGGCTAGAACAAGCTTCAGAACGCATATAGGCGAAGTCGATTGGAGTCCCGTCAGCTAATGAAATTGCTCCTTTCCGCCCCACCGTCCCATCGTCTTCTCCCGTCGGCCCGTCGGCGCTGTGCACAACCTCGTAGCGTACTTTTCCGTTCTCGACGGCGGCGCGCACCCAGGCTTCCTTGCCTTTCTTCTTGCTCAGCCACCAAGAATTGACCAGCGGCGTTTCAATGGGGTTGGCGGGATTGGGGCTGCGGACCGTCCGCGCCCACTTCCAAGCGATGACGGTGTGCTCTGTGCCTCCGGGCGCCGTAACCTTCGGGTAAAGGTGGCCGATGCGCCGCTCGGCTTCGTCGCGAATCCACCGGCCGTATTCGCGGACGTCGGCGGCCAGGCCCTCGGCCCGAACCCACTCTGTTCTTTCTTCCGCGGCGCCTGGATAAACCGGCGGGCGAGAGAAGAATTTCGGCGGCATCTCGATGAGAGCCTTGTCGATGAGCACGGCAAGCGGGTTGAGATCGCTGGCGTGGGCTTCCAGGCCCAGACGTTGAGCCTCGAGCGGGATAGATCCGCCTCCGGCAAAGGGATCGAGAACGGCGGGAAGCTCGCCCCCGTTGCTCTTACGGATTTCCTCGCGGGCTTGGCTGAAGAGCTCGGCGTCATTGCTGTTCTCCCACTTTACGAGCCTTTCCATGAGCTCGTGGAGCCTGGCGCGTTCGGCGTCCTGCTCCTGAACGGTGGGAAACTCCTCGGGCCGCGACGCGGGATCGTCCACAAGTTGGGCGAAGAGGACGGCGCGTGCCGTCGCCAGAGGCTTGCGTGACCAGTACAGGTGAAGTGTAGAGGGATGACCATGGCGAATCGACTTTTCCCGGACAGAGGCGTCATTGATCGCCTCCAAAGGGAGAGACGTTTCGATGAGCTTCCTCTTTGGTGCACTATTCATTTTTCTCTTTCTTGGTGAGTTATTGGTGAGTTAGGTGGTGAGATTTTGAGTGGTGAGAAGCGAGTGGTGAGACTCTGAGAAGGATGAATGGAGCGTGTGGATGGCGAGGTTGGGGTTTAGTTTGGCGGACCTCCTCGTTGCCAATAGTCCTGCCACACTTCGTTGTATGAACGGGTAGTCGCGGAGGGCTCAATATGTCCGAAGGCATCGGTGACATACCGCAAGCCGTCGTTTTTAGCGCCGTCGGGCGACACTTCGACGAGGGCGAGACGGTGCCTGTCCCCTTGTGTTTGGGCGAACGAAACCTCATTTGCCGTGACCGTGAACGTCGTGGAGCCCGCTATCCTGCCTTTGACCTCGATGTAATAGATGCGTCCGGCGCCATCGGCTGACTGGACGTCATAGCCCGGATTGTTTCGCGGCATCTCAACGGGATTCCGGCCCAGAGCTTTCTCGGCGACCAGCACTGCGTCGACAGCCCGGCGTTCGACGGTTGCCGTCTCGCGGGCGAATACTGGCTGCTCTTCCTCGCCGTCACTGGTCGCGTCGATGAGATCGGCGGGGATGACGAGCGCGATTCCGCGGATCACCACTGGCACAGCGGCTAATTCCGTGGCTTTGGCGAGCTCGTCGAGCCTGCGGTTCAGGCGCTCGTCAAGCTCGCGAACCTTAGCCGAGGCCGCCTCGGCTCGAGTTCTGCCGAAGGTGCCTCCCCGCTCCAAGGCTTCGAGCCGGTTGTACTCGCCGTCCCAATGGTTGATCTCGGCTAGAAGCCGATTCTCCACCTGAGCGCGGGTGCGTGTCACGTCGGCGCTGAGGCGGGCCCTGATCTCTTCCATACGGGGCTTGAGCCCTTCGCGGAAGGCCCACGCGCGCACTCTCTTCTCATGGTTCTGTCGAAACCACTCGTCTCGAACGAAAGTTGCAATCGCGTCAGCCTCGGCCGCCGTAGGCCTGTCGTAGTCCAAGTACGGCGGTGTAGGGGAACCGGTGACATTGCCGTCTTGTTCAAGGAGCGGATAGTCGAAGTGCCGCGAAACCGTCACCGCTGCCGAGTTCTCGATGCGCTGTTCGACGTCGAACATCAGCATCGGCGCGGCACTCTGCTTTTCCCGACGGTCGACGAACACAGTTCCCCGTGTCAAGGCCGACCCCGCATCGTTGATGGTTGCCTCGATGACGGCATGCAGCAGCGGATGCCCGGGAGCGATAAGAGAGGCCTCGGTGAGTCCATCCGGGCGCATACGTGCGACGTCGAAAGTCACCCGCTCGTAACGCTCGGCAACGGGAGCCAACCGGTTGAGGCGCCTGGCCATATCGATCACTCGCGGCGGAACACGGGTGATCTCATACCGGCCCTCCTCCCGCCGTCGAATCTGCCCGCCAAGACGCTCGAAGGCCGGCACAAAGAACGCGGCCACATAGCCGGGCTGAAGGCGACGTTCGCGGGCCAGCTCCATGCGGTCACGAACCTCTGCGAGATCGAGAGAGCTGAACATTTCGGGGTGAAGTGCGCGCTCGGCTAGCATCCCACGGAGCCCCTCGGCGACCCCCGCGTCGATGACTCGATCGAGCTTGGCTCTGACTCGCGGCTCGTCGCCGTAGCGGATCGCCTCAATGAGCAGATCGCGCAGGGATCGTTCATCGAAGGCGTTGCCATCGCCAAGAACGTTGAAAAGATTGCCGTTGTAGGCGATCGACATCTGGTCGACCTTCTCTAGCAGGCGCGTGAACACATCGCCTTCGCGCGTGCCCTTGGCAACCATGTTCCACAGGTGGCACACTTCCCGCTGACCTATTCGGTGAATGCGGCCGAAACGCTGCTCTATGCGATTGGGATTCCACGGCAGGTCATAGTTGACCATCAGATGCGCACGTTGAAGATTCATGCCCTCGCCCGCGGCGTCTGTAGCGAGCAGCACCACAGTGTTGGGATCATGGGCGAAACGTTCGCGGGCGATCTTCCGATCTTCGCGGCTGGTGCCCCCGTGGATCGTCACAACGGAATCGGCCCGCCCAAACTGAGTGGCGATCTTGCCTGCCAAATAATCGAGGGTGTCGCGGTGCTCGGTGAAAACTATGATCTTGCGTGCCTCATCAGGACAGCTGCGGGCGAGAAGCTGCTCGTCGAGAATTGTCCGCAGCTGCACCCATTTGCGGTCGTCTCCTTGCTCGCGCACACGCCGCGCCGCCAGAACGAGATCGTCGAGAATGGCGATCTCCGCTCGAAGCTCGGGTATCGTCTGGGCCGCCGTCGCCAGATCGACGACCTCATCCACTTTCCGTTCGAACCAAGAGCTCTCACTTTCCAGCGGATCCTCGTCCAAACGCTGGAAGTCCACGTCGTACAGGCCCTGCGGACTATCGACGTCATAGAAGTCCTCAGCCCCTAGCGTCCTGAAGGAGGCCTGAGGATGCGTCTTGCCAGCCACAAGCCGCATTTCCCTCAGGCGAGAATCCAGCCTTGCTCGGCGCCGTTCGAGAGACTTGACGATCGCTGCGGGGCTGGAGGCCAGGCGACGCTGGAGAACGGTCAGGGCGAATCCGACATTGTTGCCGCGCTTCTTGTCGCCTGCTCTAGCGATACGCTCGGCCCGCCCCATCTCCTTGCGCACGTAGTCGGTGACCATTTCATAGAGTTCGCGTTCTGCCGGGCTCAGCTCATAGGCCACGGTGTAAGCCTTGCGTTCGGGAAACAGAGGCTTTCCTTCGAAGGTGAGGAGGTCTTCTTTGACCATGCGGCGCATGAGCCCGCCTGTGTCGGTGCGGTGGATTCCGTGTCGGTATGGGCCTTCGAAGCGGTCACGATCCAGCAGCGACATGAACAGCTGGAAATCCTCTTCCTTGCCCGCATGAGGAGTCGCCGTCATGAGCAGGAAGTTGTGCGCTGTTTGGGAAAGCAGACGCCCAAGCCGAAACCGTTTGGTTTCGTCAACTTCGCCCGCCCACGAGGAATAGTGGGCGGACATTCGATGTGCCTCGTCGACGACGGCGACGTCCCACGTCACCTCGCTGAGTTGCTCCATGAGCCCTTCGTTCCGGGCAAGTTGGTCCATGCGCGCGATGAGGAAGGGGTGATCGGCGAAAACATTCGCACCCTGAGCCATATCGACCATGCGGTGGTCAAAGGTTTCGAAACGCAAGTCGAACTTGGCAGCCAGCTCCTCGCTCCACTGTTCGACCAACCCGCCCGGGGCGACGACAATCGCCCGTTCGCAGTCCGAACGCAGGATGAGCTCTTTGAGGTAGAGCCCTGCCATGACCGTCTTGCCTGCACCAGGGTCGTCCGCCAACAGGAAACGCAGAGGGATGCGAGGCAGCATTTCCTCATAAACAGCCCGGATTTGGTGGGGCAAAGGATCGACGTCAGAACTGTTGACCGCAGCCATCGGATCGTAGAGAGCAGCGTACTTGATGCGCAGTGCTTCCGCGGCAAGACGGAATTCGTCCGCATCCGCATCATATGCGGGAGCCGAATCGGCGGCAGTCACGATCTCAAAGCGTGCAGCGTCGGCTTTGCTGACTGTCCGTGCGCCAGAACGGCCCGAGTCATCACGGTAGTAGATCTCAACCAGCTCGGCGTCGATCGGGTCGACGGCAAGCAACGTGACCGTGCGGTCCGGCAGCAAACCGCGCAGACGTTGACCAACGCGCAGCATGGCGAGCGTCATCGTTCGCGTCACAGAAACCTCCTCGTTTCCGTCACGATTCTTCCCTCTACGATTCCGGCAATAAATCAGAATACATCGTGTAGCCGGAAAAGCAGAAGTTAGGTTTTGCGAACGTCTGCATTCTTTAGTTTATGTCCGCTGGTCAACGATGCTGTGACTTTCTAGAGCGCTACACTTCCTTTCTCCTCAAACAGTTGCTTCGAAATGGCTTACGCAATGTCGGAGTTTTGTTTTTGGAGGGCAACTGCACGTCAGATTCAACCGGTCCTTTCGCTCGGCACGCAGGCCCCGGCCATTTGCGGTACTGCACTTAAAGGAGCAAGAGGCCTCACCGAAGCTCTATCACGGCCAGTTGTATGCACTAAGCAGCTCAGCTGAAATGTTGAAAGAGAACTAAAACTGAAGAGATCCAAAACTATCGCAGGAACTTCGACTGAAACGATGATCTGCCGGGCTTTTTGTCGCCTGCCGCATTGGAGACAAATTTGTTCGGCATCTTTGCAGGCGACGGGAACGACACCGAGGCAGGCGGGCAAGCTGCGCCAGGGAAGCGAATCGCTAGCGACCCATCTTCTAAATCTTCACCGCGAACGGCGGCGGGCGGCGGCCATCGCGCGCTCCGCGTACCTGTCGGCGTCGCGACGGCGGATGGTCTCGCGCTTGTCCC
>ERZ773067.1318-NODE-1318-length-13505-cov-5.926468_pt1 | contig 13505 bp, 11 predicted proteins | sample MGYA00580622_ERZ773067 | MGnify/ENA primary metagenome ERZ773067 (study PRJEB29015, sample SAMEA2737998) | human oral metagenome | biome: human oral; feature: human-associated habitat; material: dental | place: China | collected 2113 ...
GATCTTGACGATCTTGAACTCCATGGTCTTGTCTACATAGGCATCGTAGTCACGGATAGGACGTACGTCGATCTGTGAACCTGGGAGGAAGGCTTCGATACCGAAGATGTCGACGATCATACCGCCCTTCGTACGGCTCTTGACGTAGCCTCGTACCACTTCGTCCTTCTCGAGGGCTTCGTTGATACGATCCCAGCTGCGTGCGATGCGAGCCTGTCGGTGCGAGAGCACGAGCTGGCCCTTCTTATCTTCTTGCGATTCGATGAAGACTTCTACCTTGTCGCCTACCTGCAGCTCAGGGTTGTAGCGGAACTCGGAGGCACTGATCGTCCCCTCGCTCTTGAAGCCGATGTTGACCGTTACTTCGCGCTTGTTGATAGACGTGACTGTACCTACTACAACCTCCTGGTTCTTCACCTTGTTGAGGGTGCTTTCGTAGGCTGCTTCCTGCTCCTGGCGCGAGCCAGTGCCAAAGACTTCTCCCTGCTCAAACTCATCCCAGTTGAAGTCCTGGAGTGGCTTGATAGCGTTCAAATTTTCCATTGAGTTAAACATACTAATTATTACACACGAGTTACCTCTCGTCCGCCCCTGCCATGCCCCTCGTGTAGAGTCGCCGCGCAGATGGGCGGGTGAAAAGTGCCACAAAGGTATAAAAACTATCTGATACTACCGCACATAGAGCGCACACGAAGCCTACTGACTGCCACCTCGCCTCGAGCGCGCTGCTCTAAGGGCTGGGGAAGGCTTGCACTTCGTCCTTTGAGCGAGGCTACTAGCCCTAAGCGATCACCGCTCCTCAGGCTAGGCTACTGAGGTAGGCGAAGCAACCTCTGCCTTCTCGATATTTCCTGCTAAGCTATTGTTTTTTAGAACGCTAAAGGGCCTCTAAGTAGGCCCTTAGTGCGGCCCGAGCTGAGGCTCAGTGCGCCGACATCCTTGCCACAGCGCTGTGATGGATATCCCTTAGACTCCTGGCTGATATTCCTCGCGCTCGTCAGGGACGTCTCTCAGCGAGCTGGCTGATATCCCTCACGGGCGCTCCCCCATAGCCGAGCGCTGCTGGGGCTGAGGTGCTGGCTCGTCTCTCCGTAAGCTAGGCTAAGGGCTAAGCGGGCGGTATGGGGCCTTAGCTCCAGCAGGGAAGCGGCGTTTGCTTGCGCTAAGGAGCCTTATTCCGTATCTTTGTCCTGTTGCTTTTGAGTCAATCTCGATTAACTTATTCCATTATGATACAGCATCCTCTCCCACCATTCGAGCATCGGCGTGCGCTGCGGCACAGTTGGCTGCTCCTGACGCGCCGTCGGGGGCTCGTATGGTTGACCTTCCTCTATATCTTCTGCCTAGCCAGCTTCTGGGTATGGAGCATCCTTCCTCTAGATAAGTTGCTGCTGGGCCTAGAGCAGGGGAATAGTTGGCTATCGCTACTGGGCTACATCCTCCCCATCCTCCTCTGGTGGTGCCTCACTCAGCTCCTTGACCTCAGGCTGACCCAGACGACGCTCGGGATGATCAAGACGGGAGACCGCAGCTACCGCCTGCCCTGGAAGGAGGCGCTACGCCGCTGGCTGCCCTATATGGGCCTAGCCTTGGTACTCCAGCTGGTCTTCCTTGTCGGGGGTAGCCTCATGCTCGTGCCTGGTGCCTACCTCCTCTTGCGCTTCAGCTTTGCTCCTAACCTGAGTGTAGACCAAGGCCTTGGGCTAGGGGCCGCACTGCGTGCCTCGTGGCGTCTGACGGAGGGGCACTTCTACCTCCAGCTCGCGGCCTTGGGGCTTGCGCTGGGGCTTAGCTTCCTCGCCTCGAGCTTCGTCCTCGGCATCTATATCTCCTATCCGGTGCTGCGGCTCTACTTTGCCCAGCTCTATTATTATCTGCGCGCTGAGGGCGTGCCTCATGCAGTAGAAGGTGCGCAGGCCTAGCCTCACGCGCCTACGTCGCCGCCTGCCGCGACTAGGGGCGAAGCTGCAGCTCGGGCAAGGCCTCAAGCGAGCTAAGCGCCTGCTGCTGAATCAGCGTGGCGACGGCGTGCACTCGCCCTTTGCCTTCGGGCTGATCCATCGCGTGATACGTAATCGCCGTCCCTATTACTGCTTCGCTCCGCTGCGTGAGGAGCTCCGAGTCCGTGCGCGTAGCCTCTCGCAGGAGGCGCTGCGTAGCCCTACGGCGCTGGAGCTCATCTACCGCCTCCTGCAGGAGCTTCGCCCTAGTGAGGTTGCCTACCGAGCAGCTGCCGTGAGCATGCTGCCGTGCTACCTAGAGCAGTCGGGCTTGCCTTGCCTCGAGCTGGAGTCTCAGACGCAGGAGCTCGCCCCGCGGAGCTGCCTCATCCTCGAGAGCTGGCCCACGGAGGGTACGGAGCTGGACGAGCTGACGTCCCAGCTCCAGGAGCTGTGTCAGCAGAGCCCCGAGTTGATGCTTTTCGTCCATCTGCCGCGGCCCCGCTTCGGCCGACAGCTCGAGCAGCTGCGCGCTGAACTACAGCCTCAGCTGGTGCTGGACCTACTGGACCTACAGCTGTGGTTCTTCGATCCCAGCCTTACCCCTAGCCGCTATAAGGCCGTCTACTAGCCTCGGGATCTCAGCGATCTAAAAAGCGAAGCCCCCGCATCTCCTCAGATGCGGGGGCTTCGCTTTTATATAGGACTTATCCTAGAAGAGTTCGCTGAGGAGCTGCTCGGTGGCTCCGCGCTGCTCGGCGAAGAAGTGCTCAAGCTGCTGGGCGACCTCGCGGCAAGCGGCCTCGTCGTCGAAGCGCTGCAGTAGGGCAGCGAAGTCCTCCTCGCTATGAAGTACGAAGCCGAGGCCGCGCTGGATGAGCTCACGCACCTCACGATGCTTGTGCACCTCGGGCCCGAAGAAGACGGGGATGCCGTAGACGGCTGCCTCCAGCGTATTGTGCACGCTCTTGCCGAAGCCTCCTCCGACCCAGGCGTAGCGCCCGTAGCGGTAGATGGAGGAGAGCAGCCCGAAGCAGTCGATGATGAGGCAGTCGTAGTCCCCTGTCGCTCCCGCCTGCAGCTGGCTGTAGCGTATGGAGGGGCGGGTAAGCTGTGCCTCAATGGCCTGGAGGTGCTCCTCGTGGATCTCGTGAGGCGCGATGATGAGCTTGTATTCCTTGCCCAGGCGGTTGAAGTAGGGGAGTAGGATCGCTTCGTCCTCAGGCCAAGTGCTGCCCGCGACGAGTACCTTGCCCTCTAGGGCAGCTGCCTCGGGGATCGCTCGGGCTGTGCTGGCGATCTCGATGACGCGGTCGAAGCGCGTGTCCCCCGCCACAGAGACGGCCGTGATGCCGTGTCGCTGGAGCAGCTGGCGTGAGTCCTCATCCTGTACATAGAGCCGCTCGAAGAGCGTCAACAGGCGCAGGTACCATTTGCCCCAGGGGCGGAAGAAGAGCTGGTCGGGGCGGAAGATCGCCGAGATCAGATAGGTCGGTATCCCACGCTCCCGCAGCTCGTAGAGCATCGTCGGCCAGAAGTCGTACTTGATGAAGATGGCCTTGGACGGGCGCGCTAGGTCAAGGAATCGACGGACGGAGGAGCTGCGGTCGGAGGGTAGATAGACGACCACATCGGCCCCCGCGTAGTCCTGACGTACAGTGTAGCCCGAGGGGCTGAAGAAGCTCAGCAGGATCTGATACTCGGGATGCGTGCGGCGCACAGCCTCCATGAGGGGACGCCCCTGCTCGAATTCGCCGAGCGAGGAGGCGTGGAACCATACGACGGGACGTGTCGCGTCCAGTCGCCCGAGGCGCAGCGGTGTGTCCTTGCGCCCCTCGATGATGAGGCGTGCCTTGGGACTGAAGCGTGCCGCTAGGTGTAGCCCTGCCGAGGCAAGGATACCTGCGAAGCTATAGAGCGGATTCTTCAAACTCGGTGACTTAGCCTAGCTGGTTAATCGCGCGCTCGAGGCGACGCAGGGTCTCCTCCCTGCCGAGGAGCGCTGTGATGTCGAAGAGGTGGGGGCCCTTGGCAGCACCTACCAGAGCGAGACGGAAGCAGTTCATCACTGCCCCGAGGCCGTAGCCCTCACGCTCGATCCAGGCCTTGACCTGCTCCTCAGTGCTGTCTGCGGGGAGCTCGGGCTCGAGCCCTGCCAGCAGCTCCGCAAGGGCACGCATCTGGGCGGCGCTATCTTCCTTCCAGCGCTTGGAGACCGTCTTGGGGTCGTACTCCATAGGCGCGACGAAGAAGAAGAGGGCTTGATCGAAGAGCTCGGGCAGCGTCTGAGCACGCTCCTTGACGAGCGCGATGACCTTAGCGACGAAGGCCTGATCGTAGCTGATGCCTTCTTCCTCGAAGCGCGGACGGAGCAGCTCCGCTAGGCGCTCGTTGCACGCCTCCTGGATGTAGTGGTGGTTGAACCACTTGCCCTTCTCGTAGTCGAACTTAGCCCCAGCCTTACTGCACTTCTCTATGTTGAAGTACTGGATCAGCTCCTCCATGCTCATGACCTCGCTGTGCTCCATACCGGGATTCCAGCCTAGGAGCGCGACGAAGTTCACCACGGCCTCGGGCAGGTAGCCGCTCTCGCGGTAGCCTGAGGAGACGTCCCCCGTCTTGGGATCGATCCAGCGCAGGGGGAAGACAGGGAAGCCAAGGCGGTCGCCATCACGCTTGCTCAGCTTGCCATTGCCCTCGGGCTTGAGCAGGAGCGCTAGGTGGGCGAAGCGGGGCATCGTGTCCTCCCAGCCGAAGGCACGGTAGAGGAGCACGTGCAGCGGGGAGCTGGGCAGCCATTCCTCGCCGCGGATGACATGGGAGATGTCCATCAGATGGTCGTCCACGATGTTGGCCAGGTGGTAGGTGGGCAGGTCATCAGCACTCTTGTAGAGGACCTTGTCGTCGAGCACCGAGCTGTTGAAGCTGACGCGCCCGCGGATCATATCGTCGACCTCGACCTCCACATTGGGCTCGACGAGGAAGCGTACCACGTACTGCTGGCCTGCTGCGATGAGGCGCTCGACCTCCTCAGCAGGGAGCGTCAGGGAGTTGCGCATCGAGCCGCGCGTCGTAGCGTCGTACTGGAAGTTGGCCTGCGCCTTGCGCTGCGCCTCGAGTTCCTCGGGCGTGTCGAAGGCGATGTAGGCCTTGCCTGCATCGAGGAGCTGCTGCACGTACTTGCGGTAGATATCTCGGCGCTCGCTCTGGCGGTAGGGGCCGCAGTCGCCGCCATAGCTTACTCCTTCGTCAAAGTGGATCCCGAGCCACTGGAGGGCCTCGATGATGTAGGCCTCCGCCCCAGGGACGAAGCGCTGGCTGTCGGTATCCTCGATGCGCAGCAGGAGCTCGCCGCCGTGGCGCTTAGCGAAGAGGTAGTTATATAGTGCTGTGCGCACGCCGCCGATGTGGAGCGCTCCCGTAGGGCTGGGGGCGAAGCGTACGCGTACCTTTCTATTAGTCATCGGTAATGAGGTGTTAGATGTGTGGGACCGTAAGTGATTACTGGACGGAGGGTCGGAGGAGCTGCCAGCCGCTATGCTCGGCGAGGAGCTGCTGCAGCTCGGCGAGTGGGGCGCGACGAGGCTCGGTAGCCAAGGGGCAGGTCGGAGCCTCCAGTCGGAGCGTCCCCTCGAGGAAGACGGTACGAGCACACTCGCCAGTGAAGGGCTCGAGCTCGAAGCCTCCATACTCGAGCGGACGTACCAGCACCATGGGGCAGAGTAGGGAGCCTACCTGTAGGTAGTGGCTCACGTAGCTAGGGGGAGGAGAGGGCATCATACCAACGTACTAGAAGCTGCTCTCCGTATCCGCCGTCGTCGGAGGTGGGGGGACGTCATTGCCTAGAGGAGGGGCATCCCGCAGGGTATCTGCACGCTCTAGGCTGGGAGGTGGTGCCGCGAGCGCTGCCGTAGAGTAGCGAACGAAGCTGAAGCTGTCGATCGCCCAGAAGCCGCGCTTGGGGAGCTGGGGGACGTAGCCTACGACGCGGCCGAAGGAGGAGCGCATCTGCTTGCCCTCAGGGACGCGGAGGCTGATGCGGTAGAGCTTGCCTGGGGCCTTGAGCTCAAGCGTCTTGCGTACCACCGTAGAGTCCGTACAGCATAGGCTGAGTTGCATACGTAGCGGCCGCTTGGCCTGCGCAGGCTGCCCCGAGAGACGCAGGACGAAGGCCAGCTCCGTGCCCCCAGCGTAGCTTTGGTCGGGCGTGTAGCTGAAGCTCCGCTCCAGGTAGGCCTTCCCCGCGTGGAAGCTGACGCTATCCCGCAGTAGGTTCACGGAGTCGACGTTGCCCGCCTGCCACTGCCAGAGCTTGGCCTGGATGGCGGAGAGGCTGTCGCTACGAGCCTGCAGGAGCTGCCGCCGCTGCTCGAGCTCCTTGTGCGCTGCGTCGTAGATGTCCTTGTAGCTCTCGAGGTCATGCTGGCTGTACCATACGAGTGAGCTGTCCCAGTCGGCGAGCGTAGCATCGTGGCGGCCAAGGATAGCCGCATAGCCCACTAGGCGCAGGCTGTCGGGGAGGCTACGCTCCGCGAAGTTCTGCTCGGCGATGACCATCTCTGGTAGCAGCTCCTGCATCGTCTTGACCCCAAGCCGCTTCCAGGGCTTGGAGCCGCAGCTCGAGAGGAGACTGAGGCTCAGCACGAGGCCGCAGCCTAGCGCTAGGGAGGATACGTGACGCGAGGGACGAGCCATACTACTGGGCTGTGCTGTCTGTCTCCTCAGTGCGCTGGGGCGAGAGGAGCTCTAGGGCGAGCGAGAAGCTGCGTCTGTAGAAGAGCAGCAGGAGTACTACCCCGACAGAGATACAGGCGTCAGCGAAGTTGAAGATCGGGCTGAAGAAGATGAAGGGCTCCCCCGCGTGCACCGGGCTCCACTCGGGATAGGTGGTGCGGATGATGGGGAAGTAGAGCATGTCTACGACCTTGCCGTGGAGGAAGTCCCCGTAGCCAGAGCCCCAGGGTACCAGCTGCGCCACGGCGCCTCTGCTGGAGCTGAAGATCTCGCCGTAGAAGAGGCAGTCGATGATGTTGCCGAAGCCTCCGGCGATGACCAGCGATAGGGTGAGCAAGAAGCCCAGCGAGAAGCGCTGCATCCGTATGATGCGGATGAGGTAGTATAGCCCAGCGCTCATCGCGATGATGCGGAAGAGCGTCAGTAGCAGCTTGCTCCCTATCGTGATGCCATAGGCCATGCCTTCGTTCTCCACGAAGTAGAGCTTGAACCACGAGGCGATCTCGATCATCTCGCCCTCTACCATAGAGGTCTTGACCCAGATCTTGGAGGCCTGGTCGATGATGAGGAGTAGGAGGATGAGCCCGCTACATAGGACTAGAGCCTTGCTAGTGCCCTTGCTTGATGTCATGTTACTTCTTCTCGTTGAGCTTGGCCTCGATGCTCAGCGTCGCGTGGGGGACAGCACGTAGGCGCTCCTTGGGGATGAGCTTCCCCGTCTGACGGCAAACGCCGTAGGTACGGTTCTCGATGCGGCGCAGTGCGGCCTGTAGGTTATGAATGAACTTGAGCAGACGCTCGGCCATGCGCCCTGCCTCGCCCTTGGAGAGGGAGGCAGCACCTTCGTGCACGGCCTTGAACGTCGGGAGGGTGTCTGCGACGTCATTCTCAGAGGAATTAGTAGCGCTCTCACGCAGCTGCTCGTAGTCACGGATGGCCTGCTCGAGCTTGGCCTCGATGAGTTCGCGGAATTCCTGAAGTTCTTCCTCAGTGTACGCAGTCTTTTCGATACTCATAGGATAGGGGTAGTGGAGTAAGTCCCACCATACGGCCCCGAGAGGCTGGATGGTGGGACGAAGTACGGTTAATTGACTCGTTGGATAGCTATAGGTAGCTGCTTGTCGTCTAGCTCTAGCTCTGCTGTGGGCTTGAGGCTAGCGCTCTGGGTGATGCTGTCGGCCTGTACCTCCTTGGCTATGTAGGAGGCATATACAGCGAGCACACGCGTGAGCTCATCGTCCTCGGGGAGCACGATCGTGATGCGGTCGCTGACCTCGTAGCCGCTCTGCTTGCGCAGGTTCTGTATGCGGTTGATCAGCTCGCGCGCCGTGCCCTCGAGGCGAAGTTCCTCGGTGAGCGTGATGTCTAGGGCTATGGTGAGCGTCCCCTCGTTGGCTACGAGCCAGCCAGGGATGTCCTCAGAGTAGATGTCTACGTCCTCGCGCTCGATGACGACGGGCGTGTCGGCGATCGTCAGCTGGAGGGAGCCCGTACGCTCGATCGTGGAGATCTGCTCCTGGCTCAGCTCGGCGACGGTGGCCGCGATGGCCTTCATGATCTTGCCGTAGCGTGGGCCGAGGCGCTTGAAGTCAGGGCGTATCTTCTTGACCAGGACGCCGTCGCCGTCGGAGACGAACTTGAGCTCCTTGACGTTCACCTCGCTCAGGATCAGCGGTACGACGGGCTCGATGGCGAGCTTGTCCTCCTCGTTGACGATGGGGATGAGTAGGTGCTGTAGGGGCTGGCGTACCTTGATGCTGACCTTGCGGCGCAGGGCGAGCACCATCGAGCAGATGGACTGGGCGAGGGCCATGCTACGCTCCAGCGAGCTGTTGATGCAGCTGCGATCCGCTACGGGGAAGTCCGCTAGGTGTACCGAGCTCTCGGTAGCATCTGCACGGCCCGAGACGAGGTCGCGGTAGAGCTGGTCAGCGTAGAAGGGCGCGATGGGGGCCATGAGCTTGGCGACCGTCACGAGACAGCTGTAGAGCGTCTGATAGGCGGCGAGCTTGTCCGTGGTCATCTCCCCAGCCCAGAAGCGGCGGCGCGAGAGGCGCACGTACCAGTTGCTCAGCTGCTCGGATACAAAGTCGCTGATAGCACGGGCGGCACGCGTGGGCTCGTAGTCGTTGAGGTCGCCGTCTACCTCGAGGATGAGGCTGTTGAGGCTGGAGAGGATCCAGCGGTCGATCTCGGCGCGCTCGCTCAGGGCTACCTGTGGCGCCTCGGTGTCGAAGCCATCGAGGTTGGCATACAGCGCGAAGAACTGATAGGTGTTGTAGAGCGTGGCGAAGAACTTGCGGCGCACCTCGTCGATGCCCTCAAGGTCGAACTTGAGGTTGTCCCAAGGCGAGGAGTTGCTGATCATATACCAGCGCAGCGGGTCGGAGCCGTACTGCTCGATCGTCGCGAAGGGGTCGACGGCATTGCCGAGACGCTTGCTCATCTTGTTGCCGTTCTTGTCCAGCACGAGCCCGTTGGAGATGACGGCCTTGTAGGAGTTCGTCCCCGAGACCATCGTAGCGATGGCGTGCAGGGTGAAGAACCAACCGCGCGTCTGGTCTACGCCCTCAGCGATGAAGTCTGCGGGGAAGACGCGGCCGCTGTCCAGCAGCTCCTTGTTCTCGAAGGGATAGTGCACCTGAGCGTAGGGCATAGCACCTGAGTCGAACCACACGTCGATGAGGTCGCTCTCTCGACGCATAGGCTTGCCCGAGGGGGAGACGAGGATGATGTCGTCCACATAGGGGCGGTGGAGGTCGATCTTCTGATAGTTCTCCTCGGTGTAGACCCCAGGCTCGAAGTCCTTCCAGGGATTCTCGGCCATGAAGCCCGCAGCTACCGCCTCCTCGATGCCGGCATAGAGCTCGGCGACGGAGGTGATGCAGCGCTCTTCCTTACCATCCTCGGTGCGCCAGATCGGGAGCGGTGTGCCCCAGTAGCGGCTACGGGAGAGGTTCCAGTCCTGGAGGTTCTCCAGCCACTTGCCGAAGCGGCCCGTACCCGTGCTCTCAGGCTTCCAATTGATGGTCTCATTCAGGCGCATCATCTCCTCGCGGCAAGCCGTGGAGCGGATGAACCAGCTATCCAGCGGATAGTAGAGGACGGGCTTGTCCGTGCGCCAGCAGTGGGGGTAGGAGTGCACGTGCTTCTCGATGCGGAAGACCTTGCCCTGCCCCTTTAGTAGGAGGGCGATCGTGACGTCGAGCGTCTCATCGTCATCCCCCAGCGTATCGTCGTAGGCATTCTTGACGAAGCGCCCAGCGTATTCCTTATATAGATCTACGTTCACGAAGTCACGGACGAACTGCTCGTCTAGGTGCTCCAGCGGGTAGAGGCGCCCCTGCATGTCGACCATGGGGCGAATGTTGCCCTCGCGGTCCAGCACTGTGAGCCCAGCGATGCCAGCGGCCTTAGCCACCTTGCTGTCGTCGGCCCCGAAGGTGGGGGCGATGTGTACAATCCCTGTACCATCGGTCGTGCTGACGAAGTCGCCAGCGATCACGCGGAAGGCCTCACCGTCGGGACGCATCCAGGGGAGGAGCTGCTCGTAGCGGGTGCCGACGAGCTCCTGCCCCTTGTAGCGGGCTACGATGAGGTAGGGGAGCTTCTTGTCTCCAGGCTGGTAGGCGGCTAGCGCTTCCTCTCCCTCGTGCTCGGAGGAGACGAAGCTGTGGAGCAGCTGCTCGGCGAGGACGACCGTGATGGGCTCGCCGCTGTAGGGATTGAAGGTGCGTACGGCTACGTAGTCGATCTCGGGGCCGACGCAGAGGGCGGTATTGGAGGGCAGCGTCCAGGGCGTGGTCGTCCAGGCCATGAAGTAGGGCGCGCCGTGCCCGAGGAGCTCAGCCTTCGGGTCGAGGATGCTGAAGAGCGCCACGCAGGTCGTATCCTTGACATCGCGGTAGGCGCCTGGCTGGTTCAGCTCGTGCGAGCTAAGGCCCGTACCTGCAGCAGGGGAGTAGGGCTGTATGGTGAAGCCCTTGTAGAGGAGCCCCTTCTGATAGATCTCGCCCAGCAGCCACCATAGGGTCTCGATGTAGCGGTTGTCGTAGGTGATGTAGGGGTGCTCCATGTCGACCCAGTAGCCCATCTGGCGGGTCAGCTCCTCCCACTCCTGCGTGTACTTCATCACCTCGCGGCGGCAGGCGGCATTATATTCGTCTACGCTGATCTTCTTCCCGATGTCCTCCTTGGTGATACCGAGGGCCTTCTCTACGCCTAGCTCTACGGGCAGGCCGTGGGTATCCCAGCCCGCCTTGCGATCTACGCGATAGCCCTTCATCGTCTTGTAGCGGCAGAAGATATCCTTGATCGAGCGCGCCATGACGTGGTGGATGCCAGGCATCCCATTAGCCGAGGGAGGTCCTTCGTAGAAGACGAAGGAAGGGGCTCCCTCACGGAGCTGGAGGCTACGGTCAAAGAGGTGCTCGTCCTGCCAACGCTGTAGCACGGACTTGTTGATTCCCGAGAGGTTGAGCCCCTCGTATTCAGGGAATTTGAAGCTCATATAGCGTATCTATTCTATTTAGGTCTAATTGTCTCAGAGGGTGCACGCACGCGGCGCTCTTGCCTCGCTCTGGTCTCAAAAGTGCTACAAAGATACGTTTTTAGCCTTAATCACCCTAGGGGCAGCAAGATGCGTGTAGCTAGGGCACAGCCCAATTCACGGCGGGGGAAGAGGTCCTAATTAGCCTTACAAAGGGCTACTCCAAGCTCGTGGGGGTGCTTCGGGGAAGGACTCCCCGCGGGCGGATGCTGGGAGGCCTTTCTTTAGGCTATAGTCGGAGCGCTCTGACGGGTGTCAGTCAGGAAGCTGAGGGACGGCAGTGAGCGCGCTGATGGACGCCCCTCAGCGCGCTCACTGATACCAGTCAGTAGCGTAGGCTCTAGGACGTCGCCGAATAGGACAGGCCGCTGCCCCTCGCGTGAGGAGCAGCGGCCTGCCACATTGGATATAGGTGGAGTCGCTCCTAGAGACGACGCGAGCCGTCGGAGATGACTACGTCGTAGAACTTAGGCGTACGGCCGTACTTAGCTTCGTAGCGGCTCTTAGCCTCAGCGACGAAGCGGTCATAGAGCTCGTCCTTGATGAGATTGATGGTGCAGCCACCGAAGCCGCCGCCCATGACGCGCGAGCCCGTGATGCCCAGCTCCTTGGCTAGGTCGTTGAGGAAGTCCAGCTCTTCGCAGCTTACTTCATAGAGCTTGCTCATGCCGTGGTGCGTCTCGTACATCTTCTGCCCTACGGTCTCGTAGTCGCCCTTGTCGAGGGCATCGCAGACAGCCAGTACGCGGTCTACCTCGCCGATGACGTAGGAGGCACGCTTGTAGTCCTCTTCGCTGATCTCAGCCTTCACCTCGTCGAGCATGGCGAAGGAGGCGTCACGGAGGAACTTGACCTCGGGGTGACGCTTAGCGATAGCAGCGACGGCAGCCTCGCAGCTCTCGCGGCGCTTGTTGTAGGCCGAGCTAGCGAGCTCGTGCTTGACGACGGAGTCTACGAGCAGCAGACGATAGCCCTTAGGATCGAAGGGGTGGTACTCGTACTCCATGCTCTTACAGTCGAGACGGATGAGCTTGCCTGCCTGGCCGAAGACCGAGGCAAACTGGTCCATGATGCCACACTTGACCCCGATGTAATTGTGCTCAGTAGCCTGGCCGATCTTGGCCAGCTCCATCTTCTCGATGCCGAGGTGGAAGAGGTCGTTCAGCGCGAAGGCGAAGGTGCTCTCCAGCGCAGCCGAAGAAGACATCCCAGCACCCAGAGGCACGTCGCCAGCAAAGACCGTGTCGAAGCCACCGATCTTGCCGCCGCGCTTCTGGATCTCGCGGCAGACGCCGAAGATATAGCGAGCCCAGGACTGCTCAGGAGCGTCCTCCTCTCTGAGACCGAACTCTGCGCTCTCGCCCAGGTCAAGGGCATAGGCGCGTACGCGGTCGGTGCCGTTGAGGCGGATCTCAGCGACCATGGCCTTGTCTACCGCACCGGGGAAGACGAAGGCACCGTTGTAGTCGGTGTGCTCCCCGATGAGGTTGATACGTCCAGGGGAGGTGAAGAGGATGCCAGGCTCGCCATAGAGCTCGGCGAACTTGCTGCGGATCTGTGTCGTGTCCATGTCTTGTGTCTGTGTATTGATATGTGTGTGTAGAGGAGACTCCCCATGCTCCAGGAGCGCGTGTGGCGCCGAGGAGCATGGGGAGTGATGCTTAGTAGCGTGCTTAGGGGAGCTGCTTGACCTTGTGACCACTCAGCGCGTAGAAGAGGAGATAGGCCTCTGCCACTACGACGATGATCCAGGTCCACTGCCAGCCACCGAGGCTATCGGCGAGGATACCCTGTGCGAAAGGTAGGATAGCACCACCGACGATACCCATCATCAGCGCGCCAGAGCCAGCCGAGGTGTACTTACCCAGCTTGTCGATCGCCAGTGAGAAGATAGCTCCCCACATGACGGAGTGGAAGAGCCCAGCACCGACGAGGAGGTAGGGATTGTCCAGGAGCATACCTCCGAGGACGAGGAGGCCAGCGCCGCTAGCGGTGATGGTGAGCTGCTTGTTGGCGCTGATGCTGCTGAGGAAGCTACCACAGAGACGACCGACGAGCATCAGGCCCCAGTAGATTGTAGCCAGGAGGGCAGCGTCCTGGGGCTGGAAGCCGAGGCTCTGGCCATAGAGGTTGATGTTGTTCCCGACAGCGACCTCTACCCCTACGTACATGAAGATGGCGACGACGCCGAGGGCGAGGTGGCTGAAGCTCCAGACGCTCTTCTCGAGGACTAGACCCCGACTTCTACCCCAACGTAGACTGGTCGAAACTTCTTCTTAAAG
>ERZ773067.1319-NODE-1319-length-13504-cov-4.819838_pt1 | contig 13504 bp, 8 predicted proteins | sample MGYA00580622_ERZ773067 | MGnify/ENA primary metagenome ERZ773067 (study PRJEB29015, sample SAMEA2737998) | human oral metagenome | biome: human oral; feature: human-associated habitat; material: dental | place: China | collected 2113 ...
GATATGAACGCTATACGACTTATGTACATCACGCACCCACACCCGACGCTATCGATATGCTGCCAGGTAGAGCTTGCCTGCCGTGCAGGGATAAAACTCGTACAGCTTCGTGCCAAAGATTCGGGCGAGGCTGAGCTATTGGAGTATGCTCGGGCTGCGGTAGATATCTGCCACAGACACGACGCACTGCTGATAGTAAACGATAGTGTCGACGTTTGCCTGCAAGCAGGTGCCGACGGCGTACATCTGGGCAAAGAAGATGAAGCGGTAGACCGGGCACGCCAACGACTTGGCGACGACAAGATAATCGGAGCCACTTGCAACACGTTTGCCGACGTACAGCATGCATACCGTATGGGTGCCGACTATGTGGGAATAGGACCTTTCCGCCACACAACCACAAAGCAACGGCTAAGCCCCATACTCGGTATCGAAGGGCTGGCAGACATCGCCCGGCAGATGAAGGCACACGGTATGTATCTGCCGACGTATGCCATCGGAGGTATTACGGCTGCCGATGTGGGTAGTATCGCAGAGTGCGGAATACACGGCGTAGCAATATCGTCGGCAATACTCGGCAGCAACGACTTCGAGGGTTGTACGAAAAAAATATTAAACGCACTCTCGGATAATCAATAGTATCTTTCACATTTTTACAAATAAAACCAATAAAACAAAACACAAAGTAATGCAGACATTGAAAATAGCAGACCGAACCTTCACCTCCCGACTCTTCACGGGGACGGGGAAGTTCTCTTCGAACGAACAGATGCGTCGTGCAATCCTTGCCTCAGAGTCGGAGCTTGTAACGGTGGCGCTGAAACGTGTCGAACTCAACGATGCCAACGACGATATCTTGGCACATCTCCGCCACGAGCGTATCCACCTACTGCCCAATACATCTGGCGTACGCAATGCACGTGAGGCGGTCTTCGCCGCTCAGCTTGCACGCGAGGCGTTGCAGACCGATTGGATAAAGCTCGAGATACATCCCGACCCAAAATATTTGCTACCCGACCCTGTGGAGACACTACGAGCTACCGAAGAGCTTGCTCGGCAGGGATTCGTCGTATTGCCATACATTCAGGCAGACCCCGTACTCTGTAAGCTGCTCGAAGGAGCGGGAGCGGCAGCCGTAATGCCGCTTGGGGCACCAATCGGAAGCAACCGCGGACTACGAACACGCGAGATGCTCGAAATCATCATCGAGCAGAGCAACCTGCCAGTGGTGATAGATGCAGGCATAGGCTCTCCGTCCGATGCTGCCCTGGCTATGGAGATAGGTGCCGACGCCGTTCTGGTAAATACGGCTATCGCCATTGCACGTAATCCCGAGCAGATGGCAGAAGCGTTCCGCTTGGCAGTGATAGCAGGCAGGATGGCTTTCGAGGCTAAGATGGGAGGGACGTCGAAATACGCTGAGGCATCGTCGCCGCTGACGGCATTTTTGGATTGATTATTTTTTTTAAAAGATATACAAATGACTTTCTACGACTATATCGAGCCGCTCGATTGGAGCCAGACCACAGACGATATACTCTCGAAGACTGCCGACGACGTCCGCCGTGCGATAGACAAACGCCACCGCAATCTCGACGACTTCGAAGCTCTGATATCGCCTGCCGCTCGTCCGTTTCTCGAAGAGATGGCTCGCGAAGCACGTCGCCTGACGCTCGAGCGTTTCGGCAACATCGTACAGCTATATATCCCGCTGTATCTATCGAACTATTGCCACAATTCGTGCGTATACTGCGGCTTCAGCACGAGGAACAAGATAGCTCGCAAGATGCTCACGCTCGACGAGGTAGCAGCCGAAGCGGAAGCTATCAAAAACCTCGGATATAAGCATATACTGCTCGTCTCGGGCGACACTCCAAGCATGACCAATGCACGTTATTACAACGAAGTAATAAAAACAATAAAAAACGACTTCTCACAAATATCGCTCGAGGTGCAGCCGCTCGAGACCGAAGAGTATGCGATGCTCCGAAGCACCAAGCTCGACTATGTCTGCATCTACCAAGAGACTTACAACGAAAGACGATACCCCGCATACCATACCGGAGGGCGAAAAGCCGACTTCCGTTACCGTCTCGAGACGCCCGACCGCATAGGCAAAGCAGGCGTACACAAGATAGGTATCGGGGCTCTACTCGGGCTCGAAGACTGGCGTACCGAAGCATTCTGCACCGCCACACACCTACGATACCTGCAGAAGACCTATTGGCAGACGCGATACTCCATATCGCTGCCGCGTCTGCGACCGATAGTGGGCGGCTACGAACCGGCATCGCCTGTGAGCGATAGAGATTTGGTGCAACTCATCTGTGCATACCGTCTGCTCGATAGAGACGTAGAGATATCGCTCTCGACCCGCGAGAGTGCCGAGTTTCGCGACAACGTTTTCCCTCTGGGGATAACCTCTATGAGTGCCGGCTCGAGTACGGAGCCGGGTGGATATGCCAATACGGAGCATCGCCTCGAACAGTTCGAAATCAACGACAGCCGCTCGCCCGAAGAGTTCGCCGCCGCTCTACGAGCCAAAGGATACGAAGCCGTATGGAAAGATTGGGACGTATGGATGTAACAGATTCTTACAAAAACGATAGATACCACCGCCAGACGTCGCTCGAAGCCATAGGCATCGATGGACAGCGGCGGCTACGACAAGCAAGGGTCTTGGTAGTAGGAGCAGGCGGGCTCGGGTCGCCACTGATAGAGTACCTCGCTGCCGCAGGAGTTGGCACTATCGGTATCGTCGACGACGATACTGTATCGGCGAGTAACCTCAACCGACAGATTCTATACTATCCTTCGCAGGAGGGAAAGCCGAAAGCAAATTGTGCGGCAGATGTAGTAAGGCGGATGAACCCCGACTGCAAGATATGGATATATCGCCGTAGACTTACCGACGACAACGCACTAAACTTTTTCTGCGGCTACAACGTAATAGCCGACTGCACCGACAACTTAGCCTCTCGCTACATAATCGACAGCAACTCCAAAATTCTCGGCATACCGTTCGTACACGGAAGCCTTTGTGAGTTTGAGGGACGAGTTGCCGTTTTCAACTACAAGGGCAGCACGTCGTACGCAGACCTCTTCCCGTTCGATGCCGATGAGGTAGCAAACTTTTCTCAGCCGAGCGGTGTATTGGGAGCATTCGCCGGAGTAGTGGGCACTATCGAGGCTCTGGAGACTATCAAGGTTATACTCGGCAAGCCCACACTTATAGACCGCATTTTATTAATCGATGGGCTTTCGCTCAGCTTCCGTACCATACGAACATCGATATGAACAATTCGTATAAGACAGTATTGTAGATATTACTACAATCATATATATATATATCAAACATATATATTATACAAAAAGAGGTAGCCGCAAGCAGCTACCTCTACACGTATGAAAAATCTCAAACACATTTATCTAATCTTTGCTTACCTCCACGCTCTTTTCGGCTTCTTTGGCAGTCTCTTTCTCTTTCTTGTCTTTACTTCTTATGCCTTTTTTAGAGCGACCCTTTACTGCCGAGTTAATACTATCGATTATTTGCGAACAGTTGTCGGCAAAGCTTTTATATTTCTTTGGCGACGACACACACATAGCGTCGAGGTACGTCAGGAGTTTGCCATTGATAAGTGCTATCAGTGGTTTGCTTATCGACGACGCTTTGTCGGCAGCCGCCTGAGTACTCATCGTATGCTCGTACTCTGAGCGGAATTCGGCGAACTTATCTTGTTCGTATCGAAGATTGTTTATTGCTTCGTTCACACCTGGCAGTTGCGGCAGTATTGAGAAGATGTTATCAGCCGATAGGTCTTTCATAAACGACTCTATGAGGTTCGACTCCTCGCTGTAGCTCGCTTTTGTAATCTTCGTACCATACTTTTTGAATACCGTATACAGTTTCTTACCCTCTATACGTATCGTATCGACAGGTATTACGTTATATGCCTCGACGAGTTTGCCGAGTACTCTCAGTGCATTGTCGCGGTGTAGGTCGAGCTCTTTCAGCTTCGACATTACACTGTCGCGCCGAACCTCTTCCGTAAGGCGGTCGCCCATTACGGTTATTTCATTGATTGTGGCAGCGATAAACTTATCGTCGTGCAATTTGTCTGTCTTTGCAAACAGAACCGACAGACGCTTAGCTACGTCACCTACTTCGGTAACTCTTGTCGATGTTGATAGTTTCGATATCATTTTTATTCCTCCTTTTTTAGGTTTATATTATATGAATATATCTATAAATATAGATAGTTTTTTATATACTTTTTTCGTGACCGATTAGGAAATTAAATATTACTATTATTTCCGTGCCTACTTAGGTACTAAAATTTATATGTTTTTTTCATCCCTTGTTAGGCAGTATCTGTTTTCACTTGTTTCCGACCGTTGCCTGATTAGGCAACATACGTTTTCACCTGTTTCCGACCGTTGCCCGATTAGGCAACTACCATTTTCACCTGTTTCTAATCGTTCCCTGATTAGGCAACTGCCGTTTCCACATGTTTTCGACCGTTCCCCGATTAGGCAACTACCATTTTCACCTGTTTCTAATCGTTCCCTGATTAGGCAACTGCCGTTTCCACATGTTTTCGACCGTTCCCCGATTAGGCAACGACTGTTTCCTTTTATTTTCAATATTTCATTTCATAGGCAATGTATGTTTTAATCCTATTTAATAGCATCCCATTCATACCATACTATTGCCTTATATATCTTTTATCGCTTCCGATATAGACGCTGTATATAGTTTATAATTTTTGTATAAATCGTATACCAAAATCATACATCTCAAGTGCAAAGGTAATATATTTTTTTTAGAAACAATAAAAAACAGAAAAAAATTGTACAAATCATATATTTTAATATCATAGAAATATACGGATATTGATAAAACGGTGTTCGGTAGATAGTTGTGAATAATATTTCGTTACTTATCCGATACGACGAAAAATGGCAATTGCCGAACGATTGCCACAACAACATTAATAACAATGAAATGAAATTTTTTTTAGATTTACTGTCTTATTTTTCTTGCTTTCTCCTTCGAATTACGGACAACCTGTAGCTCGAGATCTTCCCAGAACGTCGGATACGATTTATCGACAACCTCAGGGTTCAGTATCTTGAGCGGTTGCTTATGTGCCATCAGTGCGAAAGCCATCGCTATACGATGGTCGGAGTAAGTATTGATATACGGGCGAGCGACGGCGGTGCTGCGAATACCCTGCCAATAAAGGCTATTGCTGTCGCTGCAGAGGCGGTAGCCACACTTCGCCAGCTCGCTTACGAGAGCCTCGATACGGTCGCTCTCCTTGAGCCGCAAATGCCCGATTCCCGAGAAACGAAACTCTACGCCAAGCATACAGCATAGCACTGCCATCGTCGGTACAAGGTCGGGCGTGGCATTGAGGTCATACTCGACGCTTCGTGGCAATCGTGCTTCGGCGTTGCTCTTTCGGCTGAGAGTTACGATACCGTCGGAGTAGGCAGCGTCCACTCCGAAGTCGGCAATGAGGTCTACTATACGGCTATCGGGCTGATAGCTCTTTTCGTCGAAATATCCTATCTGTAAGCTATCCAAATCGCTGACAGCAAAATATGCAAACCAAAAGGCAGCCGACGAATAGTCTGCCTCTACTTTGTAGTCGGAGCAGATATAGCTGCATTGCGGTATACTTATAGTATCGCCATCGACCGATAGACCGACTCCTGCCCGTGCCATCACATCGCCCGTAAGCAATACGTAGGGATACGACGAGCATCCCCTGAGCCTGATACGGAGACCTCCCTCGACGATGGGTGCGATGAGCATCAGAGCCGATACATATTGGCTGCTCTCCGATGCGTCGATTTCGATAGTGGCGGTGTGTAGCCGTCTGCCGAAGATATGTATCGGCAGATGCTCGGGGCATCGGATATATTCGATGTCGGCTCCAAGCAGCCTTAGCGAGTCGACGAGCGGAGCTATCGGGCGTTCGCTCAGCCGCCGACTACCCTCCAATATATATTCCTCGCCGTCGCCGCGAGACGATAGAAAAGCAGTCAGGAACCGCATAGCTGTCCCTGACTGACCGATATTTAAACGACTTATTTTCGAATTTAATACATCTCTTAATATTGCCGTATCGTCGCAGGCAATATTATCTGTACTCAGTATCTCTTTGCCACAGATAGCCTCTATAATCAGCCGTCTGGCTACGATACTCTTCGACGGTGGCAGTACGATTATTTCTTGTCTACCTTCCACACGAGACTGTTTTTGCCTCCTGCCCATACGTCTTTGATGAAAGAACCGTCGGCTGCTCTGCCGCCTACGATGTATATACGTTTTTTCTTCGGCATTACAACGACCTGTGCATTGTAGCGTGGCGAAAATAGCGGACTTAGCTTCATCTTGTCTGTGGCAGTAGCCCACGTAATGCCGTAATCGGGCGAGTAAATATAGTAATTGGTCGTTACTATGCCGCTATTGTCTTTGCCGCCGATGAGCATCAGTTTGTCGTCGTATTGGAATACTGTCACGTCGCGGCGAGGGGTCATCAGCGTGCTGTTGCTACCGATATTGACCCAGTAAAGTCCGTTTTCCGACGTCCACACCGAACCGAGCAGATTGCCGCCCTTGTCGACACCTCCTGCGATGTATACCCTATCGACTCCATTGGCGGAGCGGTCGCTCCAGATGCCTGCCCCGTCGACGGGGAAGTTGTCGGGCAGCGTTCCCGAAGGAGTAGCGAGCCGTAATAGCTCCCAATCGCCTGCCGCCAACCGATAGAGCTTCAGCGACGTGTTGTCGATGGCGTAGATGTTTCCTCCGATAGAGCAGAGTAGGTTGTCGACGCTCTTTGTTGTCGTCTTCCGTTGCCACGTCAGCCCGTCTGCCGAGCGGTAGAGGTCTGTATTGCGTGCCATGTAGAGACTATCGCCTACGGCGAGCATATACCTGAGGTCGATACCGGCGGGTAGCCCCGTGGGTGTCTTTGCCTGCCACGACTTGCCGTCGGAGCTCGTGTAGACCGATAGAGCCGAGCCGTTGGCAGTGTACCACATCATGACGCTATCGCGTCTGACGAGCTTTTCTTGTGTGATATTTTGAGGAATGGCATTCGTCAGTATGCCGCTCCACAGGTATAGGTCGGGGTCTTGCTTATGAGCGTAGAGCATTACCTTGTAGAGGTAGTGTGTCTTCTTGTCGGCAGCTGTGGTCTCGATGTATACGATGTCGGTGAAGTTTACCGTATCGGGCGATTTGTCTAATGCGTCGAACTCCTTTTGCCTTACTCCGTCTTTGGTCTCGAATATCTTCGCCGAGCTAAGCCTGCTCTGGCCGAGGGTAACTACCAACGCTTCGAGCTTCGTACCGTAAGGTAGAGAGTCTACGGGAGTGATAGTACCGTTTCCCTTCGATATTTCTTTTATGTCGTATTTTATCTTCGACAAATCGATGGTGGTGTCTTTGTATTTGAGCGAAAAGGAGGTAATCTTGGCGTTTTCGCTAAGCCCCTCCGATTGTTTGCCTAAGCAGGAAGTCAGTATTGCTCCGACAACGGCTGCTATGAAAAAAAATTTGTTTCTCATCGTCATTAATGCTATTGTATTATTACTTTACGAGTGCAAAGGTATGAAAAAAAATGTACTTATGGCAGAATTTTATTTTTTTTAAATGTAACTTTGTAGCCGCTTTTAGTAATAATCAAAAGAGTGAAATATGAAATTGAATCTCAAGAACCCGATAGTATTTTTCGACTTGGAAACCACCGGTATCAACGTATCTTCCGATAGAATAGTGGAGATAACCTACCTGAAAGTAGAACCCAACGGCAACAAGACATCTAAAACCTTACGAATCAACCCGCAAATGCACATACCCGAACAGGCTTCGGCCGTACACGGTATATACGACCAAGATGTGGCCGATTGCCCTGCGTTCCGACAGGTCGCCGCAAGTATAGCCAAAGATATCGAGGGCTGCGACTTGGCGGGGTACAACTCGATAAACTTCGATATCCCATTGCTCGTCGAGGAGTTCCTGCGTGCCGATATCGACATCGACCTCAAGCGACGTAAGTTCGTCGACGTCATGGTGATTTTCTACAAGCAAGAACCCCGCAACCTGTCGGCAGCATACAAATTCTATTGCGGCAAAGACCTGAGCAATGCTCACAGCTCCGAAGCCGATACGATGGCTACCCTCGAGATACTCGAGGCTCAACTCTGTCGGTATGGCGACTTGGAAAACACTGTCGACTTCTTGTCGGAGTACTCCTCGCACAATAAAAACGTCGATTATGCAGGGCGTATCATATACGATAGCAAGAAACGTGAAATCTTCAATTTCGGCAAGTACAAAGGTATGCTCGTCGTAGATGTTTTCCAACGCGACCCGAGCTATTACCAATGGATGATGAATGGCGACTTCCCGCTCTATACCAAAAAAGTCATCACCCGCCTCAAGCTGCAATCGTAGCTGTCCGACGACTTCCTCTGTCGGTCTACCCCGACAAACAGAGAGAAAAAGACGACGCCTTATCGCAAGGAGTCGTCCTTTTTTCTATAATAATCCTTTAAACATTAAGCTTTCTATTGAAGTCGCGGTGCGAGCGTCTGATAATAGCGATCGAAGAGAGGCTGAACACGCTTTGCCAAATCGCTATTGAAGGTATTGGCAAGATAAGCACACTGCTGCAGCACACCCATGCTCTGTCGCAACGATATATCGGGCGATACGTAGCTCTGCTTGCTCAGCGGCAACGACAATACGTAGGCGAGGTTCTGCTCCGTAACGTCGATTATCTTGCCAAGTATGTAGTCGGCTCGTTCCTTGCCGCCGGCTCTGTAATAAGCATCGGCGAATATCAACATCGTGTAGTCGTATGCGAGCAGCGACTCGGGTACTTCGCGTTCGGCTCTTCGGAGCACCTCGAGAGCTCTGGTGCTATCGCCCTTGTCGATAAGACCTGCTGCCAATACGGCAAACTGCTGCCGTACGGTCTTGCACATTCGTGCATTCGTCTCGTCGAGATAAATATTTTTGCCTGCCATACGGTAACGGAATTTGTTCATCATATTGTCGTACATAGCCTCCGTATTGGGCTGGCGATTTTTCCTTATGGGTACGAACCGATAAGCGAGCCCTTCGCACTGCGAATACTCATCGATAGCTCTCGTGGGGTAGAAGTCGCTGCCGATAGTGATACAGAAGTATATCGGACGAGTCCAATCGTTGTTTTTAAGTACGTTGAGTACCGCAATATCGCCTTTGTTGAGGTTTTTCTTAGTTATTTTCAGCGTTATGGTGTCGAGTATCTTGTCGTAATCTTCTTTGGCCACTATGCCTGCCTCTATTACTTTCTTTTTATCGACGGGGAAAGAGAGTGTCGAGGCAAACAGATATCCTATGCCGTCTCTCTCTTGCAAGTCTTTGTTACGCATCAGGTCGAATGCTTTGTCGGCAGGGAGTTTTCCGCCAAACTGCGGCATATCTTGCACGATAGCGATATCGAGCGAATTTTCTTGATACTCTTCGGGACGCAGGTCGATAGGCAGTTTGTCGCCGGTGTAATACGGACGCTGCATAGCCGATATATACCACGGAGCCGATATGTACGAGAGGTTGCAGGTACGTATGTCGTTGCGTGTACCTTCGACCTCTTGGCTGTACCAGAGCGGGAAAGTATCGTTGTCGCCGTTGCAGAAAAGTATAGCATTTGGGGCACAAGTATTGAGATAGTTGTAGCCCGTGTCGGTGGCGATATAGCGATTCGAACGGTCGTGGTCGTCCCAGTTTTCGGAAGCCATAAGAGTGGGTACTCCCATCGAGAGCACAAACGCCAAAGCAGCGGCTATGCTTTTCGGTAGCTTTGCCTTCTCGAGTAGTCGAGCCAAGCCGAGCATACCCAGCCCGAGCCAGATAGCGAAGGCGTAGAACGAGCCCGCATACGAATAGTCGCGCTCACGCGGCTGATACGGTGTCTGGTTTATATATAATACTATGGCGATACCTGTCATAAAGAAGAGTACCAATATTATCCAAAACTGATGTTTGCCCTTGCTGCCTCTCGAGAGTTGCCACAAGATACCGAGCAAGCCGAGTATAAGGGGTAAGAAGTAGTAACGATTGTGTCCTTTGTTGTTTTTGAGGTTGTCGGGTAGCTTGCTTTGGTCGCCGTACAGAGCGTTGTCGACGAATGGTATTCCCGATATCCACTGTCCTGCGTCGAGTTCGCCGTTGTTCGACTGTATGTCGTTTTGCCGTCCGACAAAGTTCCACATAAAGTACCTCCAATACATGAAGTTTATTTGGTACGAGAATAAAAACTTGAGATTTTCGCCCATCGTCGGCACAGTGTATTCTCTGTTTTGTCCGCACTGATTGACGGTAATGCGTTTGCCTCGGAAGTCTGTCCACTGCTTATAAGCTTCGACATGGTGCGGCTGCTGCGAATACATACGCGGGAACAGCATCTTGCCTTCCGACATATATTCCACTCCCTTCTGCGACTTGCCTACGCTTATATATCTGTCTTTTTCCGAAGCATTCTCTTTTACCTTGCGGATATAGTTGGTGCTGCCGTATACGATTTCTGCCATACAGCGTCCGGTGCCGTCGTCTTTGTACTCTATCGGTGAGTTGAACGACTGTCCGTAGAATAGCGGATTGTCGCCGTATTGTTCGCGATTCAGGTACGAACGCAGAGCGAAAACGTTTTCGGGAGAGTTTTGGTCCATCGGCGGGTTTGCCGAAGAACGAATCACTATCAGAGCAAACGAAGAGTAGCCTATTACCATCATTAGCACACAGAGAGTGATGACATTGAACCATTTGTAGTTCCATTTTTTTTGGTAGAAAAGCCAGAACGCTCCTGCGGCTATAATTATCAACCCAAGCCATATACCGCTGCCCAAGAAGGGTATTCCGAGCATCGATATAAGCAGCGCAAACGATATTTTTATCTTGGTGCCGTCGGTGCCTTTGTGTGTTTCGTACAGAGTCCATACAAATAGAGCCGCTACTATGATAAGATATACGAACAGCCCCGAATTGAACGGCATACCTACGCTATTGACGAAAAACAGCTCGAATACGCCTGCCACCTTCGTGAAACCGGGAATGATGCCGTATTGCACGAAAAGCAGTATCACAAACGATATACCGAGAGCTTTTACTACGCCTTTCCAATCGACTTTTTCGGTCTTTTTGAAATAATATATAAGTACTATTGCAGGTATTGCCAGCAAGTTGAGCAAGTGCACACCGATAGAGAGCCCCATCAGATAGGCTATCAGTACTATCCAAGGCAGACCTTTGCCCTTGTCGTCGGAATCTTCCCAACGCAAGATACACCAGAATACCACCGCCGTAAAGAGTGATGAGAAGGCATATACCTCGCTTTCGACTGCCGAAAACCAAAACGTATCCGAAAAAGTATAAGCCAGAGCTCCTACTGCACCCGCTCCGAGTATCGATAATATCTTCGTCAGCGAGAAGTCGCTTTCGTCTTTTATGGTCATCTTACGGGCAAAATGCGTGATAGTCCAGAATAGGAACAGAATTGTAGCCGCACTACAGAGAGCCGAAAAAGAGTTTATCATCTTGGCTACCTGAGTAGGTTCGGAGGCAAAGAGAGCAAAAATCCTTCCCATAAGCATAAAGAAAGGAGCTCCTGGAGGGTGCCCCACCTCGAACTTATCCGACGAGGCTATAAACTCGCCGCAATCCCAAAAAGATGCACTCGGCTCAATAGTCGAAAGGTAGGTAAAGGCAGCAATGGCAAATACTGCCCAGCCTGCAATCATCTCAAACAAACGAAATCTTTTCATATATAAATTTACAATATTAATTATGCATTTCCCATTTTGCTTGCAAAGTTACATCTTTTTATAAGAAAAACGAGGAGATTGATGGTAACCGATAAAAATAATTTTCCTAACTTTGCCACACTAATATCGCAAACAGTTTATAAAACATACAAAAAGTTTATCTCTATGTTTAGCAAAAACGACATTCGACAACTCAAAACATTCGGTATAGAACCCAAGACAATCGAAGAACAGCTCCGAATATTCCGAAGCGGAATAAAATACCCCAAAATAGACCGTGCCGCCTCTGTGGGCGATGGCATCGTACGTCTCGATGACGACGAACGATGCCGATACACCGACACGTGGGCTCAATATCTTACCGACGACCGACACCGTGCCGTTAAGTTCGTGCCTGCTTCGGGAGCGGCTTCACGTATGTTCAAAGATTTATTCGAGTACATAGAGAAGGAAGAGCCGACACAATTTGTTGGAAAATTCTTCAACGATATAGAGTTTTTTGCCTTCTACGACCTGCTCGACCAGAAGTGCCAAGAAGTCCACGGCAAAGGCTTGGAAGAGCTGCTCATAGCAGGCGAATTTACTCCCGTACTCAGGCTGCTGCTCGAGGAACAGGGACTCAATTATGGCAATCTGCCGAAAGGGCTTTTGCTATTCCACCGTTACCACAACGAACGACGTACGCCTATGCTCGAACATCTTGTGGAGGGAGTCCAATACGCACGCGGCAAAGACAATACGGTGAGGCTGCACTTCACCGTCTCGCCCGAACATCGTCGGCTTTTTGCAGAACATCTTACCCAAAACATCGACAAATACGAAGAACGCTACGGGGTACGGTTCGACGTATCGTTTTCGGAACAGAAGAAATCGACAGACACCATAGCCGCCGACACTCATAACGAACCGTTCAGAGACGAAGACGGTTCGCTCGTGCTGCGTCCCGCCGGACACGGTGCCCTGATAGAGAACCTCAACGAACTGGACGCCGACATCGTATTCATAAAAAACATAGACAATGTTGTGCCCGACCACCTTAAAGAGACTACCGCCGAGTGGAAAAAAGCCATAGCAGGCTATGCCGTAAACCTTCAACAACAGGCATTCGAATACCTGCGGGAGCTCGAAAACCCCGATATTACAGAAGCGAAACTGCAAGTGATAGACAAGTTCTGCCAAAGCCGCCTATTCAACTACCGCAAAGCCGAGCAACTCAACAGAGAAGACAAGCGGGCATACCTTCGCCGCAAACTCGACCGTCCTCTGCGTGTCTGCGGTATGGTAAAGAACGAAGGCGAGCCCGGTGGAGGTCCGTACCTCGTACACAATGCCGACGGCACGGTATCGCCGCAGATACTCGAGGCGTCGCAGATAAACACTGCCGACGATACGCAGAGAGCTATTATGGAGCGGGCGACACACTTCAATCCCGTCGATTTGGTATGTTGCCCGAAAGATTACAAAGGCAGGGCGTTCGACCTACGCAAGTACGTCGACGGCACCACGTGCTTTATCTCGACGAAGTCGAAAGGCGGTAGAGAGCTGAAGGCTCTCGAACTGCCCGGATTGTGGAACGGTGCTATGGCAGACTGGAATACGGTATTCGTCGAAGTGCCCTTAGCGACGGTCATTCAGGTACTCGGCCTGCAGGAGCACCTGGGTGTCGGGCGAGAAC
>ERZ773067.1321-NODE-1321-length-13503-cov-2.849717_pt1 | contig 13503 bp, 10 predicted proteins | sample MGYA00580622_ERZ773067 | MGnify/ENA primary metagenome ERZ773067 (study PRJEB29015, sample SAMEA2737998) | human oral metagenome | biome: human oral; feature: human-associated habitat; material: dental | place: China | collected 2113 ...
CAATGGAAATTCCATCAAGAATCCTGGAAAGAAACCGGAGCAAAAACCGGAACAAAAGCCGGAAACGGGAATTGCCGCCAGTCAGGAATATAAGGATCTCCAGTCCCTTCTTTCTGAGATGTCCCTGGATCTTTCCGACAGAGGATATACAGAGATTAGCCAAAAGGCCTTTGCAGACAGCTATAAGGCTGGAGAGAAGCTTTTGGAATACGGAAAGGATGCGTCCCTTCGGGTTACGGCAGAGATGCTGAGCCAACGGAAAGAGGCCCTTACGGCTGCTAAGGCCGCCAGAGTCTCTCTGGGACAAAATCCGGATCAAAAGGATACCCCAAGGGGAGATTTTGCTCCCTTAAAGGCAGCCATGAAAAATGTGCTATCCATCCTTCAGGGATCTGTGCGCTATACCCAGGATTCCTTGAACCTTCTTTCCTTTGAGTATGACCAGGCCTCTGCCATGCTCCAGGAGGGAACTGCTACAAAGGAACAAATTATGGCCCAAGTGAACGCCCTAAAGGAAGCCATAAAGGGACTGAAGGTGGCAGAGCCGGGACAAAATCCCACTCCCAACAACAATGGAGGAAATCAGAACCCGCAGAATAATCCTGATCAAAAGGGAGGCAACCAAAAGGAAAAGGAGGATAAGGATACAGAGTCCAAGGTAAAGGGTAAGGAGGGGTATTACACCGTGCCGGTGGCCCTGTGGCATTCTTCCATGAACAAGGCTTCCATGGGAAATCCTGCCTTGAATAAAACCGCCTATGTGCATATCTCCGGAGATACGGCTACCATGCGTCTTATCACCAAGCAGATGACCACCAGCGGTATTACCACCCATTTGTATGACTTCTTTGTGTATGACGGATCGGATTATGGAAATGCCAAGCTGGTGTCCACGGAAAAGGATCAGTGGATCTATGAATTTGATCTGCCCAACACGAAATCCTCTTACTATAAGGTAATGGTGGATCCGAAGGTGGATGTAATGGGCACCGACCCGGTAAAAGCCAGATTAAAGGTTACCTGGGGAAGCTTGAAAAAAACCACCGAGGAAAAATGGGACAAGCTTACAGGAGAGGTGGACGAGTCAAAAACCGAGGACAAGACGGCAAAAACCACTGCCGCTGCCAAAACCGGAGAGCTGGTAGATGCTGCCACAGGCATCAGAGTCAGCGGGGCTCTGGGGGGCCCGGATGTGCGTCTGAGTGCCGTAAAAACCGAATCCGAGCTGGCCAACAAGGCTTTAGAGGGTAAGGTTGTCAAATTTTTGTTATACGACATTAAATTAAAATCCGGAGAAACGGCAGTGCAGCCCAATGGTACTGTGCAGCTGCGTTTCCCCCTGCCCCAGGGATATGACCCGGCCAAGCTGGTGCTGTACTATATTCCAGAGCAGGGAGAGGCGGTTTTGATCCGGGGAAGTGTGAAGGATGGATTCTTTGAAGCCAATGTGGATCACTTCAGTCTCTATGCCCTGGCGGAAAGTACCCAGGTGCAAAATCAGACACAGCCGGAAACCAAGGCTTTAGAGGCTTCCTTTGGAGGCAGCTCCTCCGGCGGAAATGTGAAATTTGTTTCTGCTGCCCAAAAAGCGCCGGCGGCTTCCGGTACCAAGGAAAGTGTTTTGGCAGAAAAAACCGGCAGCAGCAATCTGGCTGCAGATGGCAGAAAAATCCCCTATACAGGAGATAAAACGCCGGTCAGCGCCTTATTGATCCTGCTGTTCATGTCCTTGCTCGGGGCAGGCAGCACCTGGATGAAAAAAAGGAGGAAATATTGAAAAGGGTGGTAAATGGCCTTTGCGTTTTGCTGGCTTTTGTATCCCTGGGGGCAGGGGTTGTGGGTATTTTTTTACCCATCCTCCCCTCCACCCCCTTCTTAGTGGCAGCGCTGGCCTTGTTTGCAAAGGGCTCAAAACGCTTTCACCAGTGGTTTCTATCCACAACACTCTACAAAAAACATGTGCATGATTTGGTGGTCTCCCGGTCCATGACCGGGAGGGCCAAGGTAAAGATCATGTTGACGGTAAGTCTGATTTTTGCCCTGGGAATTTTCTTTTCCCCGCCCTTTGCCAAGGTCATTATGGGGGTCGTATGGCTGCTCCATGTGCTGTACTTTGTTTTTGTTGTAAAAACCCGGCAGGAAATCCTGCCGGAGGTGGTAGATGAGAGGAAATTATGATCAAAAAAAGACTGTTTTCCCTGGTAAAGGAGGCAGGGAGATATATTCTGCTGAATGTATTTTGGCAGTGGATTGCTCTTTGCAGCGCTATTTTAGCGGCCTTTGCCACAGGAGGGATGATTGAGGAGGTTTTGGAGAAAAGGACGGCAGGGGGGCTTTTGATACTGTGTGCCCTGGCTCTTTCCCTTTTTTTGCGGGGGATTTCTTTAAAAATGGCCGCCAAAGCTTCCAGCCTGGCCAGTCAGGATGTAAAAAAAAGCCTGCGGTTAAAGCTCTATGAAAAGCTTTTGTCTTTGGGGCCTGGGTATCATGAGCAGATTTCCACTGCCGCTGCAGTGCAGGTGGCGGTGGAGGGGGTGGAGCAGCTGGAAGTATACTTTGGCAGCTATCTGCCCCAGCTGTTCTACAGTGTCCTGGGCCCTTTGACCCTGTTTTTTGTTCTGCTGCCCATCAGTATCTACGCCAGCACGGCTTTGCTGATTTGTGTGCCCCTGATTCCCCTTTCCATTGTTATTGTGCAAAAATTTGCAAAAAAACTGCTGCGAAAGTACTGGGGGCAGTATACCAGCTTGGGTTCTTCCTTTTTGGAAAATCTTCAGGGCCTTACTACCTTGAAGATTTATCAGGCAGACGGCAAAAAGGCAGAGCAGATGAAGGAGGAGGCAGGGCGGTTTCGAAGAATCACCATGCGGGTTTTGCTGATGCAGATTAATTCCATTATTGTGATGGACTTTATCGCCTATGGAGGCGCTGCCCTGGGAATCCTTTTGGGACTGGGGGAATTGTACAGTCAAAGAACAGGAATCGCAGGGGCCCTGACATTGATTCTTTTGTCAGCAGAATTTTTCCTTCCCATGCGGAGACTGGGTTCTTTGTTCCACATTGCCATGAACGGCATGGCGGCCTCGGACCGGTTGTTCGAGATTTTAGACCTGGTTCCAAAGGGCAGAGGAGAAAAACAGGCTCCCTCCGGTCCTGCCAGAATCCTTTTGGAGGGGGTGGGCTTTTCCTACAGCCCGGAGCGGGAGATCCTGCGGGATATCAGTCTTTGTCTTAGGGAAAAATCCGTTACTGCCATAGTTGGTGCTTCCGGCAGCGGAAAAAGCACCATAGCCGGTATTTTAACAGGCAAAAACACCGGCTATGAGGGAAGCATCCTTTGGAACGGCACAGAGCTTCGGGACATATCCGAAGAAAGTCTGGCAAAGCATCTGACTTTGGTGGGATGCAACAGCTATATGTTCCAGGGAACCCTGGAAAGCAATCTTCGAATGGCAGCCCCCAAGGCTTCGGAAGAAAGGCTTTGGCAGGTGTTGGACGAGGTGCATTTGGGGAACTGGGCCAGGAGCCAGAAGGGGCTGGATACCCAGGTCAAGGAAAGGGGGGAAAACCTTTCCGGGGGCCAGCGGCAAAGACTGGCCCTGGCCCGGGCCATTCTCCATGATACCCAGGTGTATGTCTTTGACGAGGCCACCTCCAACATTGACAAGGAAAGCGAGGAGGCCATTATGGAGGTGATCCGCCGCCTGTCCCAAACCAAAACCATTTTGCTGGTTTCCCACAGGCTTTTCAATGTGGTGGGAGCGGATCAAATCTTTGTGCTGGGAGACCATATCATTCAGGAGGCCGGCACCCATCAGGAGCTTTTAGAGCGGGGGGGCATGTATGCGGCTTTGTTCCAAAGGCAGGAGGAGCTGGAGCAGTACAGCAAAGCAGCTGCTTCCCCTTCTTTGGAAAGGGATTCGGCAAAGGGATCCCCTTCCTTTGGTATGCTGCGGAAGGGGGAAGCAGAAAGGAGGGTGCATTATGCGTAGATCCGGTATAAAAATTATGGGAAAACTCATGGGTCTGGCCTGGCCCCTTTTTCCTGTGATTCTTCTGGCCATTGCCGCAGGGGTGTTGGGATTTCTTTGCGCCATATTTTTAACAGTACTGGGGACCCGGGGGATTTTACCCATGCTTGATTCCTCCCCCGGGGGATTCCCTGGGTATTTGCTGTGGCTGCTTCCCCTCCTGGCCCTTTTGCGGGGAGTGCTCCACTATATTGAGCAGTACTCCAATCACTACATTGCTTTTAAGCTTTTGGAAATTATACGAAGCCGGGTATTTGACGCTTTGCGGCGGCTGGCCCCTGCCAAGCTGGAGGGAAAAAACCGGGGGGATCTGATTGCCCTGATCACTTCGGATACGGAGCTGCTGGAGGTGTTTTATGCCCATACCATTTCCCCGGTGGCCATTGCCTTTTTTGTATGCCTTATGATGGTCCTTTACATAGGGAGCTTTTCTCCCCTTTGTGCCCTGTTGGCGGCTGCCGGCTACCTTTGGGTGGGATTATGTCTGCCGGTGATCAACAGCAGGCGAAACAAGGCCATTGGCATGGCCTATCGAAGCACCTTTGGAGAATTGAACGGGTTTGTGCTGGATTCTTTGCGGGGGCTTTTGGAGATCCTGCAGTTTGGCCTGGGAAAGCAAAGGCTGGCGGATCTGGAAACCGGCTGTGATGCCCTTTCCCAAAAACAAAAAGGACTCAGGGAAATCGAAGGCAGCAACAGCGCTTTTACAGGGCTTTCCATTATGGCTTTTTCCTTTGCCATGCTCTTTCTTTCCCTGTATTTGTACCAAAGATCTGTCCTGGATTTTGCAGGCCTGGTTACGGTAACCGTGGCCATGATGAGCTCCTTTGGTCCCGTCAGCCTTCTTGCCAGCCTTTCCGATAATTTAAGCCAGACTTTGGCCAGCGGAGAGCGGGTGCTGCGTTTGCTGGAGGAAAAGGAAAGCATCGAAGAAGTGACCCAGGGGGAGGAAACAGCCTTTACCGGAGCCTCTTTGATTGAAACCGATTTTTCTTATGAGAAGGAAAGCCCTGTGCTTTCCGGTTTGAATCTGGAGATTTCCAAGGGAAGCATCACCGGCATTTATGGAAAAAGCGGCTGCGGAAAATCCACGGTGCTAAAGCTTTTGATGCGTTTTTGGGATGCAGACAGGGGAAGGGTGGAAATTTCCGGGAAGGATATCCGTCGTATCAACACATCCTGTCTTCGGAATCTGGAAAGCTTTGTTACCCAGGAGACGCTGCTGTTCCACGACACCATTGCCGCCAATATTGCCATTGCAAAGCCGGAGGCGGACCAGGAGGAAATTATGGAAGCGGCCCGAAAGGCCTCCATTCATGACTTTATTATGGACCTTCCCAAGGGATACGCCACCCAGGTCAGTGAACTGGGTGAAAGTCTTTCCGGCGGAGAAAAGCAAAGAATCGGTCTGGCCAGAGCCTTTTTGCACCAAAGCGATTTGATGCTTTTGGATGAGCCCACCTCCAATTTGGACAGCCTGAATGAGGGAATGATTTTAAAATCCCTGAAGGAGGAAAGCCGGGGGAAGACGGTGCTTTTGGTATCCCACAGAGACTCCACCCTGGGGATCTGCCAGGAGGTAGTAAAGATGCCGGAGCGGGCTTCCTAGTACCCTTTAACAGCAGCCGGCATTCAGGCTGCTTCTCTCTTTGTTACTCTCGAATTACCACTCATTAAAACTCTCGAAATATTTAGGGCTTGACATTTAACAATTATGTAATATAATTTAAACATCCCTAAACAAAATAAATTGATTTTGCAAGAGAGGAACATAATGAGAAAGAGGATAACCAGGCTGGCGCTGGCAGCTGCCATGTGTACTACATTGGTAACAGGCAATGTCTATGCTTCCGCCAAGGTGGTGAAGGTAAATACAGACGCTGCCGACACCCTGCAGGAAGAGGTGGACAGTGTAACAGGTCCGGCTTTTGGCGTGGATTCAGATCAATATGATGAAAAAATAGCTGAGGCGGAGGAAGCGGCCAGAAGGCAGGCGGAGGAAGCCCAAAGGGAAAAGGAAGAGGCCGCCAGGCAGGAAATTCTGGAACGGGAGGAGACTGCCAGACAGGAGGCCTTGGCCCGGGAGGAGGCTGCCAGACAGGAAGCCCAGGCTCAGGAGGAGGCTTTGGTTGCCCAGGAGGATGAAGAAATAGCTGCTTTGAGGGCTTCCATGAAGGGAAAATCCCTGGGAACCTTTAAGACCTATGCCTACTCTTTAGACTGCGATCCCTCCGGATCACTGCAGCGGGGACGGTTCCTGCAGTGGGAAGAACCATTGCAGCAGATTGGTCCGTGCTTCCCAAGGGCACCAAGGTGCGCATCGGAAACAGCGATACCATTTATACAGTGGAGGATAAGGGAAGCAATATCAAAGGCCAGACCATTGATATCTTTATGAGAAATGACAGAGAAACCAGAAACCATGGGGTAAGATACCAGGAGGTATATGTGATTACCGGGGAGGAGGCCCAGGCCCAGGCAAGGATTGACGCCATTCTGGCCGCCAGAGCCCAGCGCCAGGCCGCCCGGCAGTAGCACACAGGGGAGGACGAAAATCTTTTGTCCTTTGCCATAGAGTTATTTAGGGATTACGGATTTTAACATAGGATTTTGGAAGGGAGGCTCCGGGAGGGGCCTTCTTTTCCATGGTATGCCCGGCAAAAGATAAAGGAGGCCGCAGGCTCCCGTCCCTTTTTGGTTGTTGAAAATCCCCTTTCTTTATGGTAGAATGTGTTCGTTTAAAACTTGCACGAATAAGGAGAAGGTTTATGAAGCATGTGAAAACATTGAGCAACAAGACATTAAAAGAAAGCTTGAAGAAGGGCGGATGCGGCGAGTGCCAGACATCCTGTCAGTCCGCATGTAAAACTTCCTGTACAGTGGGCAACCAGGGATGCGAGAACCCTGACCGGTAAGCTGCTGTATTAGGGTGGTCAGAGCTTTTAAGATGCATCTTTTTCCCAGGCAGAGTTGCCTTTGGAAAAGCCGGCAAGCCGGCAGGCAGTGCTTTCCTAAAAATCCCTTTACGAGTGTAAAGGGATTTTTTTGTAGGGGAGGACCAGCCCGGCAGAAGGGGAAGATAGAAAGAGGAGAATGTGATACATCAGTATAAGAATAACGGATACAATATCGTTTTGGATGTCAATTCGGGTTCCGTACATGTCACTGATGAGCTTATGTATGATGCCATAGAGGCAGGAGAAAAGTTCATCGGTGAGATGGATGCTCCCAGTCCTTTGTCAAACAACGTAAAAGAAAAAATCCATGAGGCCCTTGGAGGGCGCTACAGCAAAGAGGAGATTGAAGAGGCCCTGGAGGATCTCCAGGAGCTGGTGAATGCCCAGGAGCTGTATACCCCAGACAGCTATGAGCCCTATATCCGGGACTTTAAGGCAAGAAAAACGGTGGTAAAGGCCCTTTGTCTCCACATTGCCCATGACTGCAATTTGGCCTGCAAATACTGCTTTGCAGAGGAGGGGGAATACCATGGCAGAAGAGCCCTCATGAGCTATGAGGTGGGAAAGGCGGCCCTGGATTTTCTGGTGGCCAGTTCCGGAAACCGGCGGAACCTGGAGGTGGACTTTTTTGGCGGCGAGCCTTTGATGAACTGGCAGGTGGTAAAAAAGCTGGTGCAGTATGGCAGGAGCCTGGAGGAGCCAAATCAAAAGAACTTCCGTTTTACCATTACCACCAATGGGATGCTGTTAAACCAGGAGGTAATGGAATTTTGCAACCGGGAAATGAGCAATGTGGTTTTGTCTCTGGATGGCCGGAGGGATGTGAATGACAGGATGCGCCCCACCCGGGGAGGCGGAGGCAGCTATGATGTGATTGTGCCAAAATTCCAAAGATTTGTGAAGGAGCGGGGAACCAGGGATTATTATATCCGGGGGACCTTTACCAGAAATAATCTGGAATTTTCCAAGGATGTGCTGCATTTTGCAGATCTGGGATTTAAGCAGACCTCCATGGAGCCGGTGGTGGGGGACCCCAGGGAGCCCTATACCATCCGGGAGGAGGATGTCCCTTTGGTCATGGCGGAATATGACAATCTGGCCAGGGAATATATTAAAAGGAAAAAAGAGGGAAGGGGGTTTAACTTCTTCCATTTCAATATTGACCTGTCCCAGGGCCCCTGTGTGGCCAAGCGCCTTTCCGGCTGCGGCTCAGGAACAGAATATCTGGCAGTAACCCCCTGGGGGGATCTCTATCCCTGCCATCAGTTTGTGGGGAAGGAAGAGTTTTTGCTGGGAAATGTGTTTGAGGGCTTGAAAAGAAGGGATATTTGCAATGCGTTCAAGCTTTGCAATGTGTATGCCAAGCCAAAATGCAAGAACTGTTATGCCAGATTTTACTGCAGCGGCGGATGTGCGGCCAATTCCTACAGCTTTCATAACTCTTTGACGGATACCTATGACATCGGCTGTGCATTGCAAAAGAAAAGAATCGAGTGTGCTATCATGATTAAGGCAGCACTTTCGGAAGAAGAAGGAGAATAAATCCATGAAAAACAGTAAGCAAAAGGGTATTTTGAGCCTGGTTCTGGTCATTGCCGCCTTGTTTTTTTTCGGCTACCTGGCAGTGTCGGTGATGAAAAATTCCAGACTGGATGACAAAGCCCAAAACACAGAGAGCAGCCCTGTGGCAGAAAGTACTGCAGCAGAGAGTTCCCCGGCGGCCCAAAGCAGCGCAGCAATCGCAGAAACCACAGGGGCCCAAAGCAGTACAGATGCAGCCTTAGAAAGCACCCAGGCCCGGAGCCCGGAGGGGGAGAGCAGCGCGGCAGCCGATGGGGAAAAGAAGGAGGAGGAAAAGAAGAAAACCGGCAGAATCAAGCTGGGGCTGGATCTGGCAGGAGGTGTGAGCATCACCTATCAAACCACCATTGACAATCCTTCTGATGAGGATATGGAGGACACGGTACACAAGCTTTTGCAAAGGGTGCAGAACTACTCCACAGAAGCTGAGGTGTACAGAGAGGGCACCAACCGCATCAATATTGATATTCCCGGGGTTTCCGATGCCAATGCCATCTTAGAAGAACTGGGAAAGCCCGGATCCTTGTATTTTATGGATCATCAGGGAAATGTGATTCTTACAGGAGACCAGGTGGCAGATGCCCAGCCCGGGGTTTCCCAGCAAACCGGTACAGACAACTATGTGGTGTCTTTGACCTTTACGGAATCCGGAACCAAGGCCTTTGCAGAGGCCACCACCAGATTGGTGGGACAACAAATTGCCATTGTATATGATGGAAAAGTCTATTCCGATCCCGTGGTAAACCAGCCCATTACCGGAGGTCAGGCCCAGATCACAGGCATGTCGGACTATGATACAGCCAAAAACCTGGCATCCACCATTCGTATCGGCTCCCTTTCTCTGGAGCTGGAGGAGCTGCGTTCCAATGTGGTGGGGGCAAAGCTGGGGCAGGAGGCCATTGCCACCAGCCTCCGGGCTGCCTTGGTGGGCTTTATTGTACTGGCTGTATTTATGCTGGTGATCTTTTTGCTGCCCGGTTTGGCTGCAGTGATTGCCCTGAGCATTTATGTAATTTTAATGCTTCTGCTGCTGGCAGCCTTTGATGTAACCTTGACTTTGCCGGGTATTGCAGGTATTGTGCTGTCCATTGGAATGGCGGTGGATGCCAATGTGATTATCTTTACCCGTATCAAAGAGGAAATCGGTCTGGGCAAAAGTGTGGACTCTGCCATTAAAACCGGCTTTAAAAAGGCCCTCTCCGCCATTGTGGACGGAAATGTTACCACCCTGATTGCAGCGGCTGTGCTTTATTTGCGGGGCTCCGGCACTGTAAAGGGATTTGCCACCACTTTGGCTTTGGGTATTGTGCTGTCCATGTTTACCGCATTGTTTGTAACCCGGTTTATTATGAATGCCTTTTATAATCTGGGCTTTGCCAATGAAAGGCTTTACGGCACCAAGAAGGACAGAGAGCCCTTTGATTTTGTGAGCAAGGGAAAGATCGCCATGGCTGTTTCCGCTGTGGTGATTTTGGCAGGTGTGGTATTTATGGGGGTGAATAAGGCCTCCATTGGAAGCATCTTTAACTATGGCATTGACTTTAAGGGGGGAACCTCCACCAATGTTACCTTTAATGAGGACATGAGCCTGGAGGATATTTCTTCTAAGGTGGTGCCGGTGGTGGAGGGAATCACCAAGGAAGCAGGCACCCAGACCCAGAAGGTAAAGGGTACCACAGAGGTGATTATTAAAACCAGATCCCTTTCAAAGGATGAAAGAATGGCTCTCAATGCTGCTTTGGCGGAAAACTTTGGAGTGGATGAGGAAAAAATCACCGCAGAGAGCATTTCCGGTGCAGTAAGTGCGGAGATGAAAAAGGATGCGGTGATTGCCACCTTTTTTGCCACTGTGCTGATGCTTTTGTATATCTGGTTTCGGTTTAAGGATATCCGTTTTGCCTCCAGCTCTGTGCTGGCTTTGATCCATGATGTGCTGGTGGTGATTGCCTTTTATGCAGTGCTTCGCTGGAGTGTGGGATCCACCTTCATTGCCTGTGTATTGACCATTGTGGGATATTCCATTAATGCCACCATTGTTATCTTTGACAGAATCCGGGAAAACAAATCTCTGATGCCCAAGGCTGCCAAGGAGGAGATTATCAATACCAGCATTACCCAGACTTTGACCAGGAGTATTTATTCCTCCCTTACCACCTTTATCATGGTGTTTATCTTGTTTATTATGGGCGTGCCCTCTATTAGAGAGTTTGCTCTGCCCATTATGGTGGGTATTGTGGCTGGTACCTATTCCTCTGTGTTCCTTTCCAGCATTTTCTGGTATTACTTCAGCAACAGCCAGGATAAAAGGCTGGCAGCCCAAAGGGAAGCCCGGGAGGAGGAAAGAAAAGCCAGGAAAAAAAGGATAAGAGCCAAAGAAGAGAATAAAAAAGACAAAAACGGAGCCGTGGTGTAGTCCATGGAATATAAAATTGTTGCCAGGGAGGGACGGGCCAAAAGCGCTGTAATGACCACAGTGCATGGCACAGTACAAACCCCGGTATTTATGAATGTAGGGACTTTGGCGGCCATTAAGGGAGGGGTGTCCACAGAGGATTTAAAGGAAATCGGTTGTCAGATTGAGCTTTCCAACACCTATCATCTTCATGTACGCACCGGGGATGCATTGATTCACAGGCTGGGAGGGCTTCACGCCTTTATGCACTGGGACAGGCCCATTCTCACTGATTCCGGAGGCTTCCAGGTGTTTTCTCTGGCAGGCCTTCGAAAGATCAAGGAGGAGGGGGTAACCTTCCGGTCCCATATAGACGGGAGAAAAATCTTCATGGGGCCGGAGGAAAGCATGCAAATCCAGTCCCATCTGGCCTCCACCATTGCCATGGCCTTTGACGAATGCCCTCCTGCCCTGGCAGAAAGAAAATACATCGAGGAGTCTGTGAACAGAACCACCAGATGGCTTTATCGCTGTAAAGAGGAGATGAAGCGGCTGAATGCCCTGGAGGAAACCATCAACAAAAACCAGCTGCTCTTTGGCATTAACCAGGGAGGAATTCTGGAGGATGTTCGTATCCGCCATGCCAAAGAAATCGGAGAAATGGAGCTGGAGGGCTATGCTTTGGGGGGACTGGCAGTGGGAGAAAGCCATGAACAGATGTATCATATTCTGGATGTGACGGTGGAGCATCTTCCCTTGCACAAGCCCACCTATCTGATGGGGGTGGGAACCCCTGCCAATATTTTAGAGGCAGTGGAGCGGGGCGTGGATTTTTTTGACTGTGTCTATCCCAGCCGCAATGGCCGGCACGGTCATGTGTACACCAGCCATGGAAAGATGAATCTTTTCAATAAAAAATATGAGGCAGATATGGCCCCCATAGATTCGGGATGCGGCTGCCCTGCCTGCCGCTTCTATTCCAGAGCCTATATCAGGCATTTGTTAAAGGCAGGAGAGATCCTGGGGATGCGGCTTTGCGTATTGCATAATCTGTATTTTTATAATACAATGATGCAGGAAGTCCGGGATGCCATCCGGGGAGGCCGGTTTTCACAGTATAAGAAAGAACGACTGGAGGCCTGGAATGCAGGCACAAATCAGGAGGGGAAATGAACATTTTAGCAGCAGCGGCCGGGGGAGGCATGAATATAGGCGTGATTGTAATGTATGTGGTTTTTATCGGCGCCATTTTTTATTTTATGGCCTACAGACCCCAGCGCAAGGAAAAGAAAAAGCAGGAGGAGCTTTTCTCCAGCCTGGCGGTAGGGGATACGGTGGAGACTGCTTCCGGCTTTTACGGTGTGCTGATTGATATCACAGATGATACAGTGATTGTAGAGTTCGGCAGCAACAAAAACTGCCGGATTCCCATGCGTAAGGATGCCATTGTAAGAAACGAGAAGAACGAGTAAAGCTTTAGCACATCTTCGGATGTGCTTTTTTAAAAATATGACCAAGAAGACCTATATTGTATTAGACCTGGAGTGGAACCAAAGCCCCGACGGAAAGGAATACTCTGTACCGGGTATTCCCTTTGAAATCATTGAGCTGGGGGCCTATAAATTAAATGAAAATCATGAAATCATAGACTCCTTTCACAGGGTGATTCGTCCGGTGGTGTACAAAAAAATACATTTCAAAGTTCATGAGGTGGGGCACATAGGCATTCATGAGCTGCGAAAGCTGGGGGTTCCCTTTGCCCAGGCGGCAGAAGAGTTTTTTGACTGGTGCGGTCTTTTGAAAAAACAGGAAAATCCGGTGGTATTCTGCACCTGGGGCAATATGGATTTAACGGAATTTCAAAGGAATATGAAATACCATCTGGTGGAGAATACTTTTCCCTATCCCCTTTTATATTATGATATCCAAAAGCTTTATAATCTTCTTTATCCGGACCCTTTGCAGGATCGGTATCCCTTGGAAAAGGCAGTGGAAAAGCAAAAACTGACCATGGACCGGGGGTTTCACCATGCCCTGGACGATGCCTATTATACGGCAAAAATCATGAAATCCATTGATTTTTCTCAGGTGGGAGAGTATCTTTCTTTGGATTATTATACCCTTCCCAAAAATGAGGAGGAGGAGCTTTATCTGGATTTTCCCGGCTACTCCAAATATGTATCCATGCTGTTTGCTTCCAAGGAAGAGATCATTGAAAACAAAACCGTAACGGATATTGTATGCAACTGCTGCCATCGGATGCTGAAGAAAAAAATCCGCTGGTTTTCCTCCAATCAAAGGAATTACTTTGGGCTGGGGATTTGTCCCCAGCATGGCTATGTCCGGGGGAAGATCCGCATCCGTTCCAGGGAGGGAAGGTACTTTGTGATTAAAACCATGAAGGGGGTGGATGAAAGGGCCTATGAGGAGCTTTTGGAAAAAAAAGAGGACTATAAGCAAAAGAGAAATGAAAGAAACCGGCAGAAAAAGATTCGCACAGGGGACGGACTATGAAAACCCGATACTATAAGGTAAACCGGGA
>ERZ773067.1322-NODE-1322-length-13500-cov-3.707549_pt1 | contig 13500 bp, 9 predicted proteins | sample MGYA00580622_ERZ773067 | MGnify/ENA primary metagenome ERZ773067 (study PRJEB29015, sample SAMEA2737998) | human oral metagenome | biome: human oral; feature: human-associated habitat; material: dental | place: China | collected 2113 ...
CGCGCTTGGGATCAACGAGGATCATGCGCACCTGATCCGGGGTCGCCCTCATCATGACGGACGTGATCATTGAGTTGATAAAGGAGGACTTTCCGGCTCCCGTGGCGCCGGCGACGAGAAGGTGCGGCATCTTCGCGAGATTAGCCACCACGAATTGGCCGCGAACGTTCTTGCCCACGCCGACGGTCAACGGATGATCGGCCTTTTGGGCGACCTGAGAACGAAGGACATCGCCAAGAAGCACGGTCTCGCGATCGACGTTCGGGATTTCGATCCCGATAGCCGATTTCCCGGGAATCGGCGAAAGGATGCGGACATCGGCGGATGCGACGGCATAGGCGATGTTATTCGACAGCGCGGTGATGCGCTCGACCTTCACCCCCGGGCCGAGCTCGACTTCGTACTGGGTGACCGTGGGTCCGCGAGAGAAGCCGACGACCTGCGCGTCGATGCCGAAGTCGGTGAAAACCTGGGTCAGCTGGGCCACGACCTGCTCGTTGGCCTCCGTGCGCTCCTTGCCCGGCGGGCCGACTTTCAGATCGCCAAGCAAGGGAAGCTGGTAGACGATAGAGGGGTCGAGCGTCAGCTGCTGGCCCGGCGTCGGCTCTAAAGATATGTCCGGGGCCGGAAGCGAAGGCGGCTCGGTGCCTTCTATCGGCTTTTGCGACCCTGCCGTAACCGGCTTGATGACCTGCGTGGCCTCAACGTCATCCTTGGATTTCTCCTTGGCCTTTGCCTTCTTTCCTACCCTTGCGGGGCCGCTTTCGGGGAGGACCTCCGTCGCTTCGCCGCCCGCAAGCACCTCTGTGGGCGGAACCTGGCCGTCAGTCTGCTTCTTTTTTCTGGCGAAAAGCCGCGAAGGCTTGGGGGCTTCCTCAATCGCTGCCGCCTGCTCATATGGAACGGAAGCTGAGACGCCCCGATTGGCGGGAGTCTCCTCTTCATCGAAGGGCTCGCGCCTCAGGCGCTCTCGTATCATCCTATAGAGTTCGCGAACGGTGGTGTCCGTCATATAGAGAACGGCGAAGACGATGAGAAGAAGGAGCAACGGTACGGCGCCGAAGGGCGAGAGCAGCTTGCCAAGTGATCCTCCTGTCGCCAGACCGATGAGGCCACCGGCCCCCTCAACGCCTGAAAAATCCTCGAAGGGATTGATCGGATCGACGGCGATGTGAGCGATTCCCGCGATACCGAGCACGAGCATGCCCATGCCGATGGCGAATCGCCGGTTGGTCTCCTGCGTCGAAGCGCGAAAGAGTTTGACGGCGACGGCGAGGAGCAGGATCGGGACCACCACCGAGAGCAGGCCGACGATGCCCGCCGTAAGGTGATGGATGATCCCGCCGAGGGCCCCGGACAAGCCGAACCACTCGCGCAATGCGACGATGACGGCGACGCCGATGAGCAGAAAGGCGACGCCGTCTCTGCGCACGCCCGTGAGCCTAGGTTCGGTCTTCTCCTGTTCACCTTCCTTCTGCCGTTTTGGCTGCGGCTTGGAGGCGGGTGGCTTTTGAGACTTCTTCTTCGCGGGATTATTAGGAACTCTGGGACTCACAGTGGCAACACTAATCCTTCTCTACATGGAATCGAACTCTAACGCGCGAGCACTGTGCCACAGCCGATCGCGCCACTACGGCCGAGCGGAAGCCCGGCGCTTTTCCCGCAGCCACGAAGCCCGGCGCCTTCCCGCAATCCGCAGGGATGCTTTCGCCAGCCCCGTGAGGCTGCGGCCCGAAATTCAGCGTTTCCACGGGAGTCACACTTCCACTACCGTCGGGATAATAATGGGAGCGCGGCGCAGCTTTCGCGAAATCCAACGGCCGATGACTCGGCGCATTGCCTGCTGCATCTGGTATGGGTCAGAGCCGGTTTCCAGGGAATCGCGAAGCGCCTGCGCAACGTCGGAAAGTATCTCATCGAAGACGGAATCGTCCTCTGCCACGGCGCGTGCCTGAATGTGAGGGCCGGTGACGATCTCCTTCTCCTTGGAATCCACCGCGGCGAATATCGCGACGAAGCCTTCCTCCGCCAGAATCCTGCGGTCTTTGAGCTCTTCCTCCGTGATGTCGCCGATGGATGAGCCGTCGACGTAGATGTTGTGGCACGGCACCTGGCCGACCACGCTGACTTCGGCGTCGTGCATGTCGATGACCGAACCGTTCTCGGCAAGAATGACGTTCTGCGGAGGAACTCCCGTCTTCACAGCAATCGCGCCGTTGGCCACCTGGTGGCGCACCTCGCCGTGGATCGGCATGGCATAGGCCGGTTCGAGGATGTTGTAGCAGTAGAGAAGCTCGCCGGCTGCGGCGTGCCCGGAGACGTGGACGCGGGCGTTGCCCTGATGGACCACCTTCGCCCCGAGTTTCATCAGATTGTTGATGAGGCGATAAACGGAGTTCTCGTTACCGGGAATGAGAGACGATGCGAATAGGACGGTATCTCCGGGCCCCGCGCTGACTTTCGGGTGCGATTTGGAGGCGATTCGCGAAAGCACGGCCATGGGTTCTCCCTGAGATCCGGTGGACATAAAGACCCGCTCGTTTTCCGGAATCGAGGGCATATCGGCAAGATCGAGGATCACGCCTTCGGGAATGTCGAGGTAGCCGAGCTCGGCGGCGATTCCCATGTTGCGAATCATGGAACGTCCCACGAAGGCGACGCGGCGGCCGTGTGCATGGGCGGCGTTGAGTACTTGCTGGACCCTGTGGACATGGGAGGAGAAGGATGCGACGACGATCTGTCCGGTGGCTCGCGCGAATACGTCGTCAATGACCGGGCCGATTTCCGACTCCGACGGCACAAAACCGGGAACTTCGGCGTTGGTCGAATCGCACATGAAAAGATCGACGCCCTCTTCGCCGGCGCGGGCGAAGGCTCGAAGATCCGTCAATCGCCCGTCAAGGGGCAATTGGTCCATCTTGAAATCCCCCGTGATGAGGATATTGCCCTGGTCGGTTCGAATGAAGACCGCGAGAGCATCGGGAATCGAGTGGTTGACGGAGATGAACTCCATCTCAAAGGGGCCGATTCTTTCGGTATCGCCCTCGGCTACAACTCGCGAATTGGCCTTGATTCGATGTTCGGCGAGCTTTGCTTCGACGAAAGAAATGGTCAAACGGCTGCCGACCAAGGGGATGTCGGGCCGAAGCTTGAGAAGGTAGGGGACGGCGCCGATATGGTCCTCGTGCCCGTGGGTGAGGACGATGGCCTCAATGTCCTCGACCCTGTCGCGCAGATAATCGATGTCCGGCAAAATCAGGTCGACGCCGGGCTGACGTTCTTCGGGAAAGAGGACCCCGCAGTCGACGACGACGATTTTCCCCTCGTATTCGAGGACGTTGCAATTGCGGCCGACTTCACCGAGTCCCCCTAGAGGGACGATGCGCACGGTGTCGGCCGATAGAACCGGTGGGGTTTTAAGATCGCTCACACCTACATTGTCGCACGTATGTCAGGTGCGAGAACCGCCGTTCACGATGAAAGAGCTTCAGTGGCCCGAGAACCCTCCTCGCTACATAAGACCTTCGGCGCGCAGAACTCCTGCCAAATCGGCGATTTGGGCAGTTGACGCGCCCACCAGGGGAAGCCGGAGGGTCGCGCTTGGCACAACGCCCAGGAGCTTGAGGGCCTCCTTGGCCATGACGGCTCCCTGGCCGCCACCCATGATCGCCTCGACGATTGGCCGCTGTTTGGCAGCCTCGGCTCGGGCGGCAGGAAGATCGCCCGCATCGATCTCTGTGACAAGAGCGCGCAGGCTGGAGCCGATGACATGACCTGCCACAGAGATGACGCCGGACGCCCCGTGTGCCAGCCAGGCGAAGTTGAGTGAATCGTCGCCCGAATAGTATTCCAGGCCGGTGCGTTCCATCTTGATGAATCCCGAGGCGACGTCGCCTGTGGCGTCTTTGACGCCGAGTATCCGGGGATGCTCGGCTAGCCGAAGAAGCGTGGCGGTGTCGAGTTTGACTCCCGTGCGCCCGGGAATGTCATAGAGCATGACCGGCAGGTCGCTTGCCTCGGTCACGGCCAGGATATGCTGATACACGCCTTCCTGCGACGGGCGGTTATAGTACGGCGGAAGAACGAGCAGGGCCTCGGCCCCGTTGGCCTGCGCCCCCCTTGCGATCCTAACCGCGTGGGCGGTGTCATTGGATCCTGCACCGGCCATGACCTTGGCGTTGCGTCCCTTGAGGGAAGCGACAACCTCTCGCGTGAGATCGTCCTTCTCCGGCTGATGCGTGGTGGGCGATTCCCCCGTCGTCCCTGACAGCAATATGAGATCGCAGCCGTCGTCGACCAGCTTATTCGCCAATGCAACCGCCGAATCGACGTCGAGGGAACCGTCTTCAAAGAACGGCGTCACCATGGCCACGCCGACCGAACCGAATGTGCGCTTGGGTAAACTCGTATCGCTCATGCCAACGAAGGTACCAGTTGTCGCGACGAGGCTTTCTGGACTTCCGTCATCCATCGCATAAATGTGGCGCGGCGTACAGGCGTTAGCCTTATTCCATGAACACTGCGCACGGTTCGCCCTCTACCCCGCACGTCTTCGTTAGGCCCGCGGCCGCCATTGACGCCCTGACCATTGGCATCTTGCAGGCCGATGCCATGACCGAGGCTCTCGCCGCCTCCGTCGGAGACGACCTCGATGGGGAGATCGCGGCGCGCGTGAATCCCAACGTTTTCGCCGACGCTTGGTTGAGGGCAATAACCGAGCCTCCCAGCCCTGCGCACGGCGTATTCGTCGCCGTCGAAGACGGCGAGCTCGTAGGGTTCGCGGCGGTGGCTCCGCTGCAGGTCGAAGGCGCCGACGTCGGAGCCAATGGCATCAGACCCGCAGCAAATAAGCCGGCAGGAGAGACTGCCGAATGCACGCTGGAAGCCACGGAATCTGCTCACGGGCCAGAACCGGCCGCGAGAGGCACCTTCGATACGACAATGGGAGCGGAGGAGCCAACGAGCGAACCGGAAGCTGAGATCATCGCCCTCGAGGTCGCCTCAGCGCATCGCCGCCGAGGGCATGGTTCGCGTTTGCTCGCCTCGCTCGTCGACGAATGCAGACAGCGCGGGATTCGCCTGCTTTCAACGTGGTGCCTGGCAGAGGACGACGCGCGCACCGTCTTCCTCAATTCAGCGGGGTTCGCGCCCACCGGAATGCGGCGCATTCTCGCGGCCGGAGAAGCGACACTCACCCTACATCGCTGGCACACAACACTGTAAAAACCCCAGAATTCAAGGAGCTGCAAAATCTTCCTCATTCGAGGGAAATAAAGGAAAAAGTCAGGGTAGCTCTCCCCCTGGCAGCCGTGGACAGGCCTTCCCACGGAGCACTAGTTTGGGCTCGTCCCATCACGCGAAACGAAGGCAATTCCAATGATTTTGATCATCGAACCCGCCGAGCTGCGGACTGAAGCTTCCACATCCGAGGATCTCGGGAGCGAAGCTCCTCAATTCCGCGTCAGCGACATCGCAAGTGAAATCAACGGCAAAATCAGGGGTGGAACGTCCGGGGCTGCCGCGATGTCCGCCGGGGATTACCTCGATGGCGCTCTCCGCGTTTCTGAGGAGGATCTCAACGAATACGGGGCTAGTCTGCGCACGACAGCCCTTCTCATCGAGGAAGCCGACGCCAACGAATCCCAAAACTACGGAGAAATCGAATCCGCCGTAGCGGGTGAAATGGGCAACGACCCAACGGGTACCCACATTGAGCCGTCGCTCAAATCCAAGCCGACCGAACGCACCAAAGAAACCGGGAATGCCGGGGCATACAACCAGACGAAGGCATCTCAACCGTTTGGAAATGCATTCCAAGCATTCGGCCAAACTGGGACGCTAGCGACAGGAGAGGCGATGAAAGCGACCGGAAGGGGCGCGCACACTCTCGGCATGACCCAAGAAGCACTCATGGACACAGCTGGAGAAAAAGCTTCTCATATGGGTGAGAACATGAGGAAGGACGAAGAAGCTACCGCTATGGGTTTGAGGGCAGCCGGAGAAAAAGCCGAATCCACATTGGACCGGACAGCAGATCAGATCGATACATCACGCTGGCCGGGAGCCTCGGCGGTGCTCGGAAAGTCCGGTAGTGCTGCCATGCATGCGACTGCAGACGTCACCCGATTCGCGGCCGACGGCGCCGCCGCAAACTACGAATGGGGAGGAAAGGTCGATGAAAGCATCATGAAAGGCATTGGCCACGGCATCGATCGCGGAGGCGATGTCGTTGAGAAAGTCGCAGACGGCTCCGGAGACGCCCTCAGCGGCGCTGGGCAAGCGACCAAAGACGCGGCGGGCGCGGTCGGAGAAGGCGCACGTAAATCAGGCAGAGCAATCGGCGACTTTTTCGGACGTTTCTAGCCGTGATCTACACGTTTCGCGTATCGCATCGTTCGCGCGACGAACATCACGCGGATTCCCAACTAATCGGCAAATCGAGGCTGATCGACGCCGCACGCTCTCAATGAAGGAGAAAGCAATATGCAATGGAGCGACATTAAGGATTGGAAAGCTTCAACGCTTTCTGGCCAATACGATGGCCTTAGTTCGAAAGAAAATAATGCGGACGAGTGGGGACGTAGGATCGTCGCACTCAACGAAGGCCTCAGCTGGGAAGGTCAAGCCCGCGCCGCCGCCGATAGCCGGTTGAAAGAGATCGAAAACGGTGTGTCTGCCTATATCGTGGGCGTGCGGGCAATGAAAACGGCGACATCGGCCATGCAGGATGCTATGCGCGAGGTTGAGGCGCTGGTCAACGATGCCCAAATGCGGGCGACAAACAACGGTTTCAGCATCGCGGACGACGGCACGGTCACCGACGAGAATCCGATCTCATGGCTGCAAGTCGGCGGAGCAAATATCATCACGAATGCGGCTATCTCAGCCGTATCGACCCTGATCCCAGGGGCTGCAGTGGGAAAAGCCGTCATAGATAATGCGCTAGCCGTTCGGGAAGCTGCCCTCAAAGAATGCGCGGCAAAGGTCAATGAAGCGGTCGAGAGAGCCGTCAAGGCCGATCAGGCGTATGCGGACGCACTCAATGAAATCGGCCTAGGAAACGTCAAGCCGGAAACGAATCTCACGGGCGTCATCGACGGGCCGCTCCCCCAGCCGCAGGATAGAAATGATTCCAGGGCGAATGCCGAGTGGTGGGATTCCCTGACACCCGAGCAGCAACAAGAACTCATAAATAACGACTATCAAAAACCGGCATCGGAGCGCATCGGAAACCTTGACGGAGTGAACGGTTCTGCTCGCGACCAGGCGAATAGGATCAGCATAGGAAAAGACATCGAGCGCTACAAAGAAATGGAAGCTAGCGGCACTCTCACCGAAGAGGATCGCAAAAACTACGAGGAGCTCAAGGACCTCAACGAAGCTATACATCCCAAAGATCCCAACGCGGCGCAGCGGCAACTGCTTCTCTACGACCCCGTCGAGCCGGGAGAAGATCAAGACCAACTCCATGCGGCCGTTGGCGTGGGCAACGTCGACACGGCAAAAAACATCGGCGTCCAAACCGGCGGTCTCGACACGAGCGTGGGAGGGAACATAGACGAGTACGTGAAGGACATGGAGAATATCCGGAACACCAGCAACGGCGACACCGCCATGGTCACGTACTTCGGCTACGACCCGCCGCACCTGTTCAAGGGCGATAATACGGACCTTTCCGTGACAGACACAGAAAGGGCAGCAGCCGGAGGAGGCAACCTCGCCAACTTCCTCGAAGGTCTGCACGATTCCCGTCAAGGAGCTGGAGAGGCTGGAGACCCGCGGATCACTGCAATCGGCCATTCGTATGGCTCCACGACAACGGGATACGCATTGACACAGGTTCGCGACGGGGTGGTCGACTCCGCAGTCTTCTACGGTTCTCCAGGCGTTCCCGCCACGAACGTCTCGGACTTCAACGTGCCGTCCGACGCCGTGTACGCGATGCGAAACCCGGCGGACATTATTACCGCCATGCCCAATGCGAATGAAATGCCCGACAACCGTCCCTTCCCATTCCCCACGGGGCATATGACCGAGACGACGGACCCGATGGGTATGCCGGGTATACAGCAGTTGAGGCCAAACCAGTACGCTCCAAATAATCCTTTCGAAGCCGACAAGGCACACACTGACTATTTCACGAAGGACCCTGGCTCAATCCCAGATAGTCAGAAAGACGTGGCCGCAGTCATCGACGGTACATACCACCCCCCTGAGTGATGTGAATCGCGGCGAGGCATGCGGGCCGAGATCAGACGATTCAGGCCCCATGCCTCAATCCGTCACAGCCCCATAATCGAGTCGAGGCCCCAGGTCAGGCCGCCTCGGCCTCGCACGGAGCGGACCGCCAGGAGCACGCCCGGCATGAAACTCGACCGATCGAATGAATCCTGCCGGATGACGAGCTGCTCGCCCGGGTTGCCGAGCATCACCTGCTCGTGGGCGTTGAGCCCGCGCAGCCTCACGGCGTGAACGTTGACGCCGTCGATTCGCGCTCCCCTGGCGCCGTCGGGATCGGTCTGTGTGGCGTCCGGGCCGGCGGGAACTCCGGCCTCGGCACGTGCCTGGGCAATCCGCGAGGCGGTCGAGATCGCCGTACCGGAGGGGGCATCGACCTTGTTCGGGTGGTGCATCTCGAGAACTTCGACCGATTCGAAGTACGGGGCGGCCTTCTCCGCGAAACTCATGACCAGCACGGCCGAAAGCGCATAGTTTGGGGCGATGACCGCGCTGCGGCCGAGCCTCTCGGCGGCTTCGCGCACCCGCCCCAAAGATTCCTCGGTCCACCCGGTGGTTCCGACGACGGCATCTGCCCCGGCCTCCAATATGGCCAGCGTATTCGCCTCGGAGGCCGCGGGAACCGAGAATTCGACGGCCACGTCGGCCCCGCCGAGGCTCTCAGACGAGATCGGGTCTCCGGCGTCGAGCCTGGCGGTCAGCTCCATGTCCTCGGCGGCCTCGACCGCCTCGCACACGGTCGCGCCCATGCGCCCGGCGGCGCCCACTACTGCAACTTTGATAGTCATGGCCTCAAGCCTAATCCGTCGCGGCCGCGTTCGCCGACCGGTTCGGAGGGCGAAATTGGCTCTGCCCGCCGAGATGACACGCGCAAAACGTTGACAGCGGCTTTGGCAGGCCGCCATCAGTTCGCCCGGTGTGGCGATTGAAAGGCACAGCACTGCAAGTCCCTTCATTTTGCTTCAAACAGGCAAGTCCTCGATCGAGATGAATGTCCAAAGCCGCCTATGACTTCACACAGTCTGCGACCCGCGAAACACACAGTCACTCAACGAACATAAGAATAAATATGATATGGTCTCGTGTATAAACCGTTGACAAGGCCCATTCGAGGAGCTTTTTCCATGTAGTTTGTCGCTCAATAGAGGGAAATTTTGAAGCCCATAGCCTCACTTCGACGACTCAGATACTATGGAATGGATTCATTAAAACTTTCGCAGAATAGAGGAGCGCATGTCCGAATTAAAAGTAGATCCGCAGACTCTCGAAACCTCGGCAAGTCGAACGCGCACGGCTTACGACAGCGCATCGCAGGTCAACAACCTCCAGACGATAATGAGCGGGGTATCGACGGCGGTGCCAGGCGGAACGTGTGGAGGATCGGCCTCGAGCGCCGGAAGCTTCACCGACACCGTTGCCAAACAGAATAGCGACGGACTCGAAGCGTACGAGACCGCTCTCAGAGACGCTCAGAACAATTACTCGGGCACCGACGAAAGCACAGCAATCAGCTTTGACAAGTTCAATTCAGTCATCGACGCGAAGGAATAATCATGGTCACCTGGAACGATATCAAACAATGGAAATCCACTAGCCTAGACACCGTCATTGACGATCTGATTTCCAAGAGAAAGAAAGCCGCGGAATGTGGCGAAGGGATTGTAGACATCGACACGGGCGTCGTCTGGTCCGGCGCGGGCGCCGATGCCGCATCCGGCGCTCTCAGCAAGATCGAAAGCAAATGCGAATTGCTTTTGGCCAATCTGGGAAGCATGCTTTCTGCGACCACGACCATGCAGAACGACATGGGCATGGTTGAAACTCTGGTTCAGGAAGCCGTATCGCGAATCGATTTCTACGGTTTTTCGGTGGACGCCAGCGGAAACGTGACGGACCCTCGAAACACCGGCGATTCGAAGAGCCCCGATGCCATACCGGTCCCCGACACCAGCGCCGATTTGGATTTCATCGATAGAAGCGAAGCAGTCAGCACAGCCCAGAACAACATAAACAACGCGTTGAAAAAGGCAAGAGAATGCGACGCCTCTTACAAGGCATCCCTCGACAGCATAGCCAAGGGGGAGGTCAAGGCAACCGAGAAACTGGGGGCAACGACTCCCGGACTCATCAATTTGCCCGGCCCCAACGCCAGCACTGAGTATGTGGCCGCCTGGTGGGCTTCCCTCACCGACGCCGAGAAGGAACATCTGATCCAAACGCAGCCCGCAACCATCGGCAATCTGGACGGCATCGACGGAACATCGCGAGACAAAGCCAACCGTGCCCAGCTCAACGCAGACATCGCTGCGACCCAAAAGGAACTCGACAAGGCCAAAGCGGAGTACAACTCCGACGAAGCAGAATCCCAGAGGAAGCTTGGAAGTGCAGAAAAGGCGAATAAAGTCGATGAACTGCAGAAGAAGCTCGACGAACTGAACAACCTCCACTCGTCGATCGAAGGCGAAAACCGCCAACTGCTGGTCTACGATCCCGCAACCGGAGAAAAGGGCCACGAGGTTCTTCACGCTGCCGTGGCCGTCGGCAATGTCGACACAGCCGACCACGTATCGACATTCGTGCCTGGCATGACGACGAATGTCAAGGACAATATGGAGGGATACACCGGCGACATGGAGAATCTGAAGAACGCCAGCGAACGGAAACTCCAAGAAACTGGCCAGGGAGGAAGCGTCGCGACGATCGTCTGGCAAGGATACGACGCGCCCCCGGGACTCGGAGAGGCCTCGTCCACCGATAGAGCGGAGGTTGGCGCGAAAGATCTGAAGTCCTTCGAGGAAGGCCTTCACGATTCCCGCACCGCGGTAGGCAACGCGCCTGACTTATCCGTGCTCGGCCACTCCTACGGATCGACCACCGCCAGCCAAGCCATGAACGAGGTCCGCCCGGGAGTGGTGAACAACTTCATGATGTACGGTTCCCCCGGGTATATGGGATCTGGCGCTTACGACTTCAATGTGCCTTCAGGCCACACATATGCAATGCGCTACAGCAACGACGCCATCATTCCCGCAGGAAACTCCCTGGGAAATGACCCAATGAATGACTCGAACATCAAACACCTAGATCCGGGCAAAGCCGAACACAGCTGGCCCAACCAGGGAATCAGTGCTCACTCCGACTATCTCGACGACGGTTCGCAAGCTCAGAAGAATTTGGCCGACGTCGTGACAAACAACGCGCATTAGAGCCCAACGCCGAGTATCGGCAATTCCGCTTGCGGGGGAATCTATTCGGAGAAGCGAGGACGCCAAGACTGCCACAGGCGCTCTTGGCGTCCTCGCTTCTTGGCGTCCTCATGCCGATAGCCTCCCAAATAACGGAAAGCCGCCTAGAGACGCGAGGGCATGCCACTCGTCGCAGCCGAAGCCGTTAGGCAAACGAGCACGTTTCATGCCGTCGTCTCAGGCCGTGGGGAGCCCTAACCACCGGCGTCCTTGACTCCAGCAGAACTTTATTTGCAGGATATAAATATGAAAGGAGGCAAACGTTAACTTCAGTTAACACTCAATAGAATACGCAGACGTCTTAGGCTATACAGAGATGCTCGCGTTCATAAACAGCAAAATAATAGATACAAGGACAATCCTATTTAGGAGACATGAAATGGCAGACACTTTAGTGATCGATCTCGACAGCCTCGTCTGCGCCAAGGACAATACCGATAAGGCCAGAGGACAAGTCGACCAAATCAAGGGCTCGGTCCCCTTGGCGACCGTCGCCACGGCCATGCCGTCTGGAACCGCGGGAGGAGCGGCTGCGTCGGCGGGTTCGCACATTGACGGGCTCGCGAAGAGGGTCACAGACTCGCTCGAGTCTTTCTCTACGGCACTCCAGGGGGCTATGAACCAGTACGACACAACGGATCAGCACACTTCGGTGGATTTCGCCCAGTTTTCAGCAAAGATATCGGAGAAGGCGGAGTGATGGTCGATTGGCAGAATGTCACAAACTGGGATCCCTCCATCTTGGACACCGTTCTGAACAACCTCATCGCGGAGCGAAAGAAGTGCTACACCTCCGGCGAGTCGATTCAAGACATCGACAAAGACGTGACATGGTCGGGCGAAGGGGCAACAGCTGCCTCCTCGGCCCTCGGGCAGCTCGAAGACAAAACCGCAGGGCTGCTGGCGGACTTCGGAAAGCTCATCGGCGCGACGGAACAGGCCGTCGAAGGCGTCAAAGAAGTAAAAACCGCAGTGACAGAGGCCATTTCTTTGGCCGACGCTTACGGCTTCACCATCGCCTCAGACGGTTCGAAGGTCGAAGCGGCTGAGGACGATCCGACCGTTCAGGGCAAGCTTTCGGAGTGCTCAGGGCTCATTTCCAAGGCTCTGCGCAAAGCCGAGGAGACAGACGCCGCCTATGCGGCGGCGCTTGCCGAGGTCACCCAAGACCAGGTTCCCGTGACCGAAAGCCTCGGAGACGTCACTCCCGGGCTTCCAGACGGCCCGCCCGACGGCGCCACGCCCGAACAGGTCTCCGACTGGTGGAGCAGATTGGCCGAAGGCGAACGTCAAAGGTACGTCGATCGTTTCACGAGCCCCGAGGCCCTGAACGACGAAAGCATCCGCGAACAGGCACGTAAACTCGGCAATCTCGACGGGATCGAAGGCTGGGCTCGCGACAAAGTCAATCGCTCGCTCCTCGAGTGGGATATAGAGGATACGAAGCGCCAGGGAGACTCCCTTATAGCCAAAAGATCGGAAGAGGGGCCCAATGAAACAAATCGCATCCAAATTGAGCAACTATTCGCGCGGGAGCAGGAACTGGAAAAGCTGCGCGGCCAATTGGGCGTCGAAGAGGGCAAGCCTCCTAAACAGCTGCTCCTCTACGATCAGGCGACGGGCGAGAAAGGCCACGAGAATCTCCACGCCGCGGTCTCCTACGGCGACGTCGACAAAGCCAAACACGTTTCGACGATCGTGCCCGGCATGACCACGACGGTAAATTCGCTCGTCGAACCCGCCGTTCGGGACATGGGCAACCTCCACCGGGTCGCCAGCGATAAAGCAGGCGGGGATCCCGTAGCTGTTGTGACCTGGATGGGGTACGACGCTCCGGGCTATCCTGTAATACAAGACGGCGCAGAGGTGTTCGGACCGGAGAAGGCCCAGATGGGAGGCGACCGGCTCGTCGGCTTCGTCGAGGGGATCGACGCCTCCCACAAGAGCGAGGGGCACAACCTTCACCAGTCCGTTCTGGGGCACTCCTACGGTTCGACGACGTCGAGCCACGCCATGA
>ERZ773067.1324-NODE-1324-length-13498-cov-11.467381_pt1 | contig 13498 bp, 7 predicted proteins | sample MGYA00580622_ERZ773067 | MGnify/ENA primary metagenome ERZ773067 (study PRJEB29015, sample SAMEA2737998) | human oral metagenome | biome: human oral; feature: human-associated habitat; material: dental | place: China | collected 2113 ...
AAAAAGCGAGTTGTTGGGCATTAAAAATTATGAGTTGGCAACCAAACTAGAAAGGCAAAAAGGTGCAAAATGCAGGTTTTGTTCTTAAAAGTAGACAACTGAAAAGGGATGGAGGGTTGGAAATAGTATCTATATCCCTACTTTTTAACCCATATTTTCGCTAGAAGGGCGCGAAAATTAGAGCGCTGTTGTAAAATAAAAATAACAGTTTTGTTTTTGAACTTTTGAGTTGATGGGTTGATGTTTTTTTGAGCTTGTGAGTTTTTGAGTTGATGAGTTCTGACTTTGTGGGTTGATGTTTTTTGAGTTTGTGGGTTGATGTTTTTTGACTTTGTGGGTTGATGTTTTTTGAGTTTGTGGGTTGATGTTTTTTGAGTTTGTGGGTTGATGTTTTTTGAGTTTGTGGATTGATGTTTTTGAGTTTGTGGGTTGATGTTTTTGAGTTCGTGGATTGATGTTTTTGAGTTTGTGGGTTGATGTTTTTGAGTTGATGAGTTGATGATATTTTGAGTTGATGGGGTGACGCATTCGTGAGTTGTTGGGTTTCCGTGGTCTTTGTAATCTATTGGTTGGTTTGTTTTTGCACGTTGTACATGATAAGGAGTGTTTGTGTGGTGTCGGTATCGCCACGGCAACAAGCCCTTCTTTATTTTTAGGCGCATTAAACCCAGATAGGGCATTAGGGCGCTTATCGAAAGAATGAGTTGTTTGCATTGTTTCCTGTTTTTCTCTGTTTGCTTGTAGCGCATTTTGCCTGTGCAGGTTCAGAAGCTTGATTTGGCTTGGAAGCCAAGCTCCTACCATTGCCTTAATTGTATGTTGGCTTTTAGCAGCGCAGACCATGCTTAACTCCCAGAAGAGGCATAAGTGGACTATGCGGCTGAGAGCGAAATCGAAAACGTCTGGCAAAAGAAGGGTAAGTTGAAGTGGGATATAAGAAACAACGGTATGGTCTTAACGAGGAACTAGGACAAGACTTCTGGCTTTGTTTGCCAACCTGAACGTGTTTGTTGATACCCAATCGCCCATTAATAGTCGTTTTTATTTTGGCAGAAGGAACGTGTGATGCGTACAAATGGTTAGTTAGTCGTATGGATTTCAGGCGAAAGAGAGGTGCATTCGTAACAGATTGCTTTTGAAAATCTATAATGGTCAGTTGGGGTTAGCTTGTTAACAAACTGCTTTTCTGGCTGGAAATATATTTGTTGCGGCTGTTTTGAAACACGATGGTGAAGAACGATACAAAATAAACATCAATTGAACCTTAGCAGGTAAAATTTAGAACCAGCCTAAAATGTTTGCAAATTGTTAGCGTTCCGTTTGCATGTCCGACCTCAAAGGGGGTAAATTTCTAACGTTTTGTTTACCAAAAGAGATGTCAACCGAGTTAGAATAAGTCGATTTTCCCGTTTTTCAGCATGTTTTAGGCACCATTTCTGTAAAAAAACGACAAAATGAGTGTTTTTTACTCTATATTTCTTGCACGCTAAGAATATGTTTTATATTTTTGCGACTGGTATTTTTCGTATTCATTTTAATGCAAACTTAACATGAGGACCCAATATGAATAGAAAGCGACTTAGTGTGTTTTGGGCCTTCCTGTTCCTCATTATCGGAACGGCAATGGCCCAGAGTAAAATTACAGGAACCGTGGTCTCGGAAGAAGACAACGAGCCTATCATCGGAGCCACCGTCAGTGTTGCTGGCGGTAAAGACCGAACCGTGACAAACATCGATGGTGCGTTCACGCTAGATGTAGGCGAAGGCACCAGTATTACCATCACTTACGTGGGTATGGCGGCACAAACCGTGAAGGCCAAAAACGGAATGACGGTGCGTATGAGCCCCAACCAGACACTGAAAGAGGTGGTGGTTACGGGTATGACCACTACGGACAAGCGTCTCTTTACCGGTTCTACCACCAAGATAGACGCTGCCGGTGCCAAGATTAGCGGCATGGCAGACGTGAGTAGGTCGCTGGAAGGGCGCGCCGCAGGTGTTAGTGTGCAAAACGTTAGCGGCACTTTCGGAACGGCTCCTAAGATACGCGTGCGTGGAGCAACCTCCATCTATGGCGACAGCAAGCCGCTGTGGGTGGTAGACGGCGTTATCATGGAAGACGTGGTGGGCGTTAAAGCCGACCAACTTTCTTCGGGAGATGCCGTTACGCTCATCTCGTCGGCCATAGCCGGCCTGAACTCCGACGACATCGAGAGCTTTCAAATCCTCAAAGACGGCTCGGCCACATCTATATATGGTGCGCGGGCAATGGCGGGTGTTATCGTCATAACAACCAAGAAGGGTAAATCCGGGCAGGCCAACATCAGCTACACAGGCGAGTACACCATGCGCCTGATACCATCTTACGCACAGCTCAACCTCATGAACTCGCAAGAGCAGATGGACGTGTACCAAGACATGGAGCAGAAGGGTTGGCTGAAGTATGCCGAAACGGCCAACGCTGCCAGCTCGGGCGTGTACGGCAAGATGTTCCAACTGCTGGGCGAGTACGACCCGCTGACGGGACGCTTCGCCCTAGACAACACGCCAGAGGCCAAAGCCGCATACTTGCGCAATGCCGAATACCGAAACACCAACTGGTTTAACGAACTGTTCTCTAATGCCATCATGCACAACCACTCGGTAAGCGTGTCGGCAGGAACGGACAAGGCGCAGTTCTACGCTTCGTTGAGCGCGATGTACGACCCAGGATGGACGCGCCGCAGCAACGTGGAACGATATACGGCCAACCTAAACGCAACATTCAGGCTCAGCAAGCAATTGCAGCTGAACCTCATCAGCTCGGCAAGTCACCGCAAGCAGCAGGCACCGGGCACCATCGGCGCAGGTACGAGTGTGGTGACAGGTGCTGTTAGCCGCGACTTCGACATCAATCCCTACTCGTACGCCGTAAACACCTCGCGCACGCTCGATGCTAATACCTTCTACACGCGCGACTATGCGCCGTTCAACATCTTCCACGAACTGGCCAACAACTACATAGACCTCAACGTGAACGACTTCCGCGCGCAGGCCAAACTCAGCTACAAGCCCATCACTAAGGTGGAAATCAGTGCACTGGCCGCCGTGAAATACGCAGGAACGACGAGAGAACACAACATCACCGAGTACGCAAATACGGCCGAAGCCTATCGTGCAATGGGAACATCGGTTATAAGAAACTCCAACCGCTTTCTCTATCACGACCCCGACAACCTGCTGTCGCTGCCTTATTCGGTGTTGCCCAACGGTGGTATCTATACCCGCAACGACAACCGCATGTTCGGCTGGGACTTCCGTGCAGCGGCCAGTTACAACGATGTGTTCAACAACGACCACATCCTGAACACCTATGCAGGTATGGAAACCAACTCGTATGGCCGCCACAACACCGCGTTCAGGGGCTATGGACTGCAATACGGGCTTGGTGAGGAGGCCGACTGGATGTACCAGAACTTCAAAAAAATACAAGAGGCCGGCGGGAACTACTACGGAATGGGCAACTCAAACACCCGCAGCGCAGCCTTTTTCGCCAACGCCACTTACTCGTGGAAGGGCCGATACACGGTGAACGGCACCGTTAGGTATGAGGGAACCAATGGGTTGGGACTCTCGCAGCAGTCGCGTTGGTTGCCCACTTGGAACGTTTCGGCGGCATGGAACGCACACGAGGAGCCGTGGTTCGACAAGAAACTGGGCAAGGCCCTGTCTCACCTAACGCTGAAAGCATCATACTCGCTAACGGCCGACCGTCCGCCGGTTACAAATGCCCTGGCCGTTATTGCCGCATACAAGCCGTGGAGATACTTCACGGGATATAGTGAAACGGGATTGCGCCGCATTCAACCGGCGAACCCCGACCTGACCTATGAGAAGAAACATGAATTGAACTTCGGAGCTGATGTTGGCTTCTTGAAGAACCGCATAAACCTCTCGGTAGACTGGTACACACGAAACAACTACGACCTCGTAGGTCCCATATCCACCGACGGAAGCGACGGTTTCCCAAACAAGATGGGTAACGTGGCTGCAATGAAAAGCCACGGCGTGGAGCTTAGCCTCACAACAACCAACATCCAAACGAAAGACTTTAGTTGGAAGTCGAACTTCATTTACTCGTTTGTGCACAACGAAATAACCGACTTGAAGGCGCGCAGCCAAATGGTTTCGTTCGTTAGTGGAATCGGATATGCACGCCAGGGATACCCCGCACGTGCGCTGTTCTCTATCCCATTCATGGGGCTGACCAACGAGGGACTGCCCACTTTCCTTGACCAGGACGGTAACGTGAGCGTTTCGGACATCAACCTGCAAGAGTCGAGACCCGAGAAACTGAACTTCCTTAAATACGAAGGCCCCACCGACCCCACCAATACGGGCAGCTTGGGCAACGTGTTTACCTACAAAGGGCTAACCCTCAACGTCTTCATCACTTACTCTTTCGGTAACGTGGTGCGTCTGAACCCCGTGTTCTCGTCTAGGTACACAGACCTTGATGCCATGCCCAAAGAGTTTCGCAACCGCTGGCGCAAGCCCGGTGATGAGGCCTTCACCAACGTGCCCGCCATCGCCACAGCCCGCCAAGCATTTGAAAACTACAAGTTGGAGCTGGCATACAGCACCTACAACCTTTCGGATGCGCGCATAGCCAAAGGCGACTTCATCCGCATGAAAGAACTCTCGCTTGGCTATGAACTTCCGCAAAAACTCGTATCTACCATTGGCTTGCGCAACGCTTCGGTGAAACTGCAAGGAACGAACCTGTTCCTGATCTATGCTGACAAGAAGTTAAACGGCCAAGATCCTGAGTTCTTCAATACCGGAGGCGTGGCCGTCCCAATGGCGAAGCAGTTTACCCTTACGCTTAAACTAGGTCTCTAAACTTACCCAAAGAAAACCAACGATGAACAAAAGAAATATATTATGCGCAGCCGCACTGGCCACTGCTGCCATGTTTAGCTCGTGCAACGACTTCCTTAACGTGAACCCCGACAACCGAACGCAGATAGATACGCCCGAAAAGGTGCGCCAAATGCTTGTGTCGGCCTATCCAGAAAACTCGTTCGCCGTGATGGGCGAGTACATGTCGGACAATGTAGACGAGTATAAGAACCACTTCTCGAGCACCATGCTCGACGAAATGTACCGCTGGAAAGACGCCACGCAGGTGAACAACGACACGCCCGACAAGTTCTGGGCCACATACTACGCCTCGATAGCCAACGCCAACCAAGCGCTTAAGGCCATTGACGAGCTGGGAGGACCCACAACCGAGCTGCTGAAGCAGTGCAAAGGCGAGGCTCTGATATGCAGGGCATACGCACACTTCATGCTGGTGAACATCTTTTGCATGAACTATGGCATGCCAAACAGCAACACAGACCCTGGCGTGCATTACATGTACGACACCGACTCGCGTATCGGGCAAGTGAACCCCCGAGGAACTGTGGCTGAGGTGTATCAGAAAATAGCCAAAGACCTGGAAGAGGGGTTGCCACTGGTGAGCGACAGCCATCTCAAAGTGCCCAAGTTCCACTTCAATAAGCGGGCGGCCTACGCCTTCGCAGCGCGATTCTACCTTTACCACGAAGAGTGGGAGAAGGCTGCCGAGTATGCAACATTGTGCTTGGGAAGCGACCCGGCCAACGTGTTGCGCGACTGGAAGTCGTACCAAACAACGCAAAGAGACCGTGAAGTGTACGGCCTGAAATACATTAACGCCGACAACAAGTGCAACCTGGTGCTGCAAAAGGCACACACCGATGCAGGATTCTTCTTCAACAACATAGATGAAGGGAAGAAATACACGCACGGACCGTTCCTAGACAACCACGAAACGATGATGGCCAACAACATCTGGGGCAAGGGCGGATATTGGGACAACAGCCCGTTTACCTTCAATACGGGAGCCAATGTGACCTTCGACATCACCTGGCGCGTGCCCTACCTCTTCCAAGGAGAGAAGGGAGGCGACGGCATTAGGTCGTCTATCATGCCGATGTTCACCACCGACGAGGCTTTGCTCAACAGGGCTGAGGCCTACATCATGTTGAAGAAATTCGACTTGGCTGCAAAAGACCTCACCCTTTGGATGCAAAACATCGTTAACACCAAGCGCGTGCTCACCCCGGCAATGATACAGGCGTTCTACAACTCCACCACATATTGTTACAGCGATGCAGAGAAACTGCGCTCAACGGTAAAGAAACACTTGCATCCCAAGTTTGCCATAGACGCCGAGGGGAGTGTGCAAGAGTGCATGTTGCAGTGCGTGCTGGGCTTCAGGCGCATTGAATTCTTGCAGCTGGGCATGAGATGGTTCGACATCAAGCGGTACAACATCACCATCATGCGCCGAATAATAGACGAATATGGCGAACCCGAACAAGTTACCGACAGCCTGCCGGGCGACGACCCGCGACGTGCGGTGCAGATTCCGCAAGGCGTAAGGGATGCCGGCGTGCCGCAAAACCCAAGGAACTGACAGCTTACCTAACTTCAACAACCGCGTTCTCGGATGCAACGGGCCACATGCCTTAGCCAGGCAAGGCCCACACCGCAAGGAACGATGCACAAAGAGAACGCTAAACCACATCACAATGAATAAGAAAACAATAGCATATACCCTGGCCCTTGCCCTATGTGCGGGGACTTTGGCCGGATGTGGCGACGACAAACTGTCGGCAGAGAGCGTGATAACCACCGACAAGCGCACGCCAACGCCACTTGACAAATGGCTAGACCGATACTACGTGTCTACCTACAACATCAACTTCAAGTACCGATACGAGGACATTGAAGCCGACATGAACTACTACACCGTGCCCGCACGCTACGAGATGGCCGTGAAAATGGCTAACCTCGTGAGGTACTCTTGTCTCGAAGCGTTCGACGAAGTGGCCGGACCCGACTTCATGAAGGCTAACTTCCCCAAACTCATTTACCTTACGGGAAACTGGGAATACCGAAACAACGGGTCCTTTATTCTGGGTACTGCCGAGGGTGGAAAGAAGATTTTGTTGGCCGGCACCAACTACATCAACAGGTTCATACAAACCGCAGAAGACATCAACACCTATTATCTAAAGACGGTGTACCACGAGTTCACGCACATCCTGAACCAAACGAAGCCCTATTCCGACGACTTCAAGCAGATAACGGGTACGGGATATGTGTCGGACAAGTGGGTTAGCGCGCCGTACAGCAACCCCGACTATTGCTACGAGCACGGCTTCATAACGGCCTATGCGCAACATTCAGACGTGGAAGACTTCGCCGAAATGTTCTCAACCTACGTTACCAGCTCGCCAGAGAAGTGGGAGGGATGGATGAAAAAGGCCGAAAAAACCGACCAACGCAAAACCATCGAAGCCAAATTGGAGAACGTGAGAACCTACATGCGCGATGCTTGGAACATCGACTTAGACATGCTGCGTAAGGTGTACATGCGCAGGGAAGCCGACATCGTGAAGGGTAAAGTAGACCTAAGCGACATCTCTTTATAACAACCTAACGCTCACAAACGATGAAAAGAAAGTTTTATCAACATACAATGGCCGTGATGTTGGCCATGATAGCCTTGGGATTGCAATCGTGCTTAAAAGACCAGACCGACATCTTCGACCGGTCGTCGTCGCAACGCCTGCAAGCATACCTAGACCAAACAAAGGCAATACTCGTAAGCGCGCCCAACGGATGGCAGATAGACATGTACCCTGTGGAGAACCAATCTATCGGCGGACACGCGTTCACCGTAAAGTTCGACAATGAGAAATGCGAGGTGAGAAGCGTTATTGAGCCAAGTCGCGCAGACGTGTCGTACTATAACATGACCTCGGAAGTGGGGCCGGCCATATCGTTCGACACCTATAACGCGCTGCTGCACTACTTCTCCGACCCCTCATCGCAACGCCCTATGGCCTTCAGGGGCGACTTTGAGTTCGTCATCGACAGCCTGTCAGACAACCTCATCAAGGTGCATGGCTCGCGTACAAAGAATGTTATGTATTTCAGAAGGTTGGAAGAACCCGCCAAAGACTACATCGAACGGGTAGCTGCCTTCAAAACGGCATTCACCCAAAAGGAGCTGTGGAGCTTCAAGGCAAGCGAAAACGGCACCGAGTATGAGGCCGAAATAAACCCCTTGGCACAGCAGATAACCATCACCAGCGGTGGAAAGAAAACCACCACGGCCATTGCATTTACCGACAAGGGCGTAAGAACATACAAGCCAATAGCCATAGGTAACGCAACGTTCGACGAACTGGTGTTCGACGCTCAGAACCAAAACTACCAGGCAAAGCTGAACAATAGCGATGCTGCCTCGTACAAAGCCGTGCAGCCAGCATGGATGCCCGCGTTCCATTCGTATAAGGGCAACTTCACACTACAGGCCAAATACCTGCAAAACGGCGTAGAGTATGATGCCGAGATAGACGTGGAGATGACACCCATGAGCGACTATTCCGGGTACGAAATGGGCGGCCTTATACGCGATTATAAGGTGAAAGCCGTGTTCGACCGTGAGAAGCGCGTGCTGGGCTTCTTGCCGCAGTTCATCATGCGGCTCGAAAACAACCTCACGTTGGCCATGTTCAGCTACAACAAAACCACCCGCCACTTCGGCACCGACAAGCAACAGATTAACCTCGTGTGGGACGAAGCATCACAGAAATTCCTCTTCAAGGATGCCAAGATGTGGAACGAACCCGTCACGGGCTGGCTCATGGTGGTGTTCACTCCTCAAAGGGAGGTGTACAACGCCAAAGTTGTGCCGGCAGCCAGCCAATACCTCTTCGGGCGTGCTTACGACAAGCTCGACGAACTTATTTCAATGGAGAAGCAAAACTAAAATTAGCAAGACACAATCATGATGAGAAGATTCTTCCATACGCTGCTCCCTACTGCAGCTTTGCTTGCAGTAGTGGCATGCACAAAAGACGATAACGTGGGCAAAACCTTCGACAACAATGCTATTTCCGTAGAAAGTGCCAACCTCTCGTTTAATGACGAACCATCAACGGGCCAGGCTGTGCTCAAAACAAGTGCACCAATATCAGCTGTACGCTCTTCTAACGATTGGTGCGAGGCCTCGTTCAGCGGAAACACCGTTACGGTGAAGGTGGCGCAAAACTACGAATTGGTTTCAAGGGTGGCGCAAGTCACGGTTAAGGCGGGCGCAGATAGCCTAAACCTAGCCGTAAAACAACAGGGCTTGGCTACCTTTACCCTCGATGGGGGAGACCTGCGTGAACTCGGAGCTGCCGACACCACGTTCACGCTCAGCTACAAGCACGTAGAAGGACTGGACGTAACCGTGATACCAAGTGCAAACTGGATAGAGGCTACTGCCAACAAGGGCACGATCACCGTTAAGGTGGCAGCCAACGATGGCAACGCCAAGCGCGACGGTTACATACGTGTACGTTCGGGTGTTGGTAAGCCTTCGCGCGAGGCTCGCTTAAACATAAGCCAGGAATGGAATGTGGAGGCGCAACTGAAGGGCAGCTGGACACTGTCTTACTTCACTGCACTAGACACCGCCAAGCTTACGCGCCAACATGTGGACTGTACCTTCGCCAACGACTCGGTGTACATCGACTATGGCGCCGACGGCAAAGTGGCTTTCCGGTTTGGCAAGAAACTGCAAAAGCCCTACTCGCTACTCATGTATGGCTCGCAGCGATGTGGAGGTAAGATTAAGGGCGCAACACCCTTCCTTTTGCTCTCGGCAGACGCCGTCAGCCAATGGACGGGCAGAAACGAAGGTGCCGTAGTGGGTGGAGAACTGTTGCGCAACGCGCAAGGGAAGCTCATGGCGAAAATATCGGGCTTGCTGTTCAACGACTCAAGGCTGGTTTTCACAAGCATGAACATCTATACGTTCGATAACACCCCCGACACGGGTATCCCCAACACACAAACAGGAAGACACAAACACGCCGATTATTTCTTCCCCATCTTCATTAAGAAATAGGGCGATCAGCACAAAATAATCCTGCCCATGCCGTTCAGCGAAACGTGTTTCAACGAACTGGCATGGGCTTTTTTTGTGCAAATTTCAATCCTCGTTGTGCGATGCAGCAGCCCAAATTGGCCTTCATGCCCCATCATTATGCCACCAAAACGAGAGTTTTCTGCGCAAAAAGTTGTACTTTTGCAGGCGTAGGGAATCAGTGCGTCAGCCAGAGCCGCCGCCGTTCGCCCCTCATCAGCACAACTATATAGAGAAAAAACATATCGACAATGGCAAACTTGAGATTTGAAGCTGTGGCAGAAGCCTACAAGAAGAAACCGCTGGAAGTGATTACACCCACCGAAAGACCATCCGAGTTTTTCGCGAAGTACGTCTTCAACCGAACGAAGATGTACAAATACCTACCCCCCGACGTTTACGAAAAGCTCACCGACGTTATCGACAACGGCACGCGCCTAGACCGCTCTATCGCCGATGCCGTGGCCAAAGGCATGAAACAATGGGCCAACGAAAACGGGGTGACACATTACACACACTGGTTTCAGCCCCTAACAGAGGGTACGGCAGAAAAACACGATGCCTTTGTAGAGCCCGATGGAAAGGGTGGAATGATTGAAGAGTTTTCGGGAAAGCTGCTCGTTCAACAAGAACCCGATGCATCTTCGTTTCCCAACGGCGGCATCCGTAACACCTTCGAGGCTCGCGGATATTCGGCTTGGGACCCCACTTCGCCCGTCTTCATCATCGACGACACGCTTTGCATCCCTACCATCTTCATTTCTTACACGGGCGAATCGCTCGACTATAAGGCACCGCTGTTGCGTTCGTTGCAGGCCGTCAACACCGCTGCCGCAGCTGTGGCCCAATATTTCTACCCCAATGTGAAGAAGGTTAGCTGCAACCTAGGCTGGGAACAAGAATATTTTTTGGTTGACGAGAGCCTTTACTTTGCCCGTCCCGACCTAATGCTCACAGGCCGAACGCTCATGGGGCACGACTCGGCCAAGAACCAACAGATGGACGACCACTACTTCGGAACAATTCCCGAACGTGTACAGGCCTTTATGAAAGACCTCGAAATACAGGCCCTAGAACTAGGCATACCTTGCAAAACGCGCCACAACGAAGTGGCGCCCAACCAATTTGAACTGGCTCCCATCTTCGAAGAGGCCAACCTGGCCGTAGACCACAACATGCTATTGATGTCGCTCATGAAGAAAGTGGCACGCAAGCACAGTTTCCGTGTGCTGCTCCACGAAAAGCCTTTCGCCGGCGTTAACGGCAGCGGAAAGCACAACAATTGGAGTTTGTCTACCGATACGGGCGTGCTGTTGCATGCGCCTGGCAAGGGTTACGACGACAACCTGCGCTTTGTGGTGTTCATCGTAGAAACGCTCATGGGCGTGTATCGCCACAACGGATTGCTGAAAGCATCGATAATGAGTGCAACCAACGCCCACCGACTGGGCGGCCACGAGGCTCCGCCTGCCATCATTTCCTCGTTTCTAGGCACGCAACTCAGCACGCTGTTGGCACAAATCGAGCGTGCCGGCGATGACGAGTGTTTTGCTGTGGCTGGGAAAAAGGGTGTGGAACTAGACATCGACCAAATTCCCCAACTGCTTATCGACAACACCGACCGCAACCGCACTTCGCCCTTTGCCTTTACAGGAAACCGCTTTGAGTTTCGCGCCCTTGGCTCGGAGGCCAACTGTTCGTCGGCACTCATCGTGTTGAACTCTGCCGTTGCCGAGGCTCTCAATAGCTTTAAACAGCGTGTTGACGCACTTGTGCAGCAAGGTGTTGACCTTAAACGCGCCATCGTGAGCGTGTTGCGCGATGACATACGGGCCTGCCGCCCCATCGTGTTCGACGGCAATGGCTATTCGGAAGAATGGGTGCAAGAGGCCAAACGCCGCGGGTTGGACACAGAAACAAGCTGTCCGTTGGTGTTCGACAGGTATCTCGATGAGGACAGTGTGCAGATGTTCGAGAGCCTGAACGTGATGCACCGCAACGAGTTGCAAGCCCGCAACGAGGTGAAATGGGAAACCTACACCAAGAAGATACAGATAGAGGCGCGCGTGCTGGGCGACCTCTGTATGAACCACATCATACCCGTGGCCACGCATTATCAAAGCCGATTGGCCAAGAACGTGCAGAGTATGTTCGGCATTTTTGCCAACGAAAAGGCGCGCATACTTACTTCGCGCAACGTGAAAATCATCGAAGAGATTGCTCAACGCACGCAAACCATCGAAACGAAGGTGGAAGAACTGGTTGCGGCACGTAAGGTGGCTAACAATATTCAATGCGAAAGAGAAAAGGCAATTGCCTATCACGACAATATCGCACCAAGAATGGAGGCCATTCGCTACGAAGTGGATAAGCTGGAACTGCTCGTGGCCGACGAGCTGTGGACGCTGCCCAAGTATCGAGAACTGCTCTTTATAAGGTAGAGTTGACGAGTTAACAAGTGGACAAGTTGACGAGTTGATGAGTTAACAAGTGGACAAGTTAACAAGTTAACCAGGCAATCGAGCATTTAGTTTAGTAAGCTAGTGGAGCGAGGTTCCCTCGTTCTGCTAGGCTTACTACTTTTTCATTTTATTCTAACTTGCCTTGTTTTCCTAGTTTATCTAGCTTCCCCCGTTATACTAGCTAGTTCTGCTTGTTCTCATCAACGAACACGTCTTTTCTGCTTGCCCCAAGCTTGCCTACTCGTCAACGTTGCTAACCCATTAACTCATCAACTCAAAACTCATCACCCCAAAACTCATCAACTCACAAACTCATCAACCAACAAACTCATCAACCCACAAACTCATCAACTCAAAAACTCATCAACTCACAAACTCACAAACTCACAAACTCACAAACTCAAAAACTTACAAGCTCACAAACTCATCAACTCACAAACTCACAAACTCATCAACTCAAAACTTAAATCCTTTCTTTTTATTTTATAAAAGTGCTTTAAGTTTCTCTCCTTTCTAGAGAAAAATCGGGTTATAAAGTAGGTAAATCACTACCATTTTTAGTCCTTCACGCCTTTCGTCTCGTCTATTTTTAGGCAAAAAGCCTACATTTAGCACCATTTTGCCTTTCTAGTTTGCGTTTGGTTCGTTGTTTTTGCACGCCCAAAAACCTGCATTTAGCCCCTAAAATGCCACTTTTTAATGGGTGTTTTGCTCTTTTGAGCCACGTTTTTAATGGAAAAAAGAGGTTATGATTATACCATTGCGGTGGATATTTATGCTTTGCGACCTGCATTTAGCGCCATTTTGTACGGCATTTTGCACCATTTCACCTTGCATTAGCACCAAAATGCACTGCATTTAGCACCAAAACGCACTGCGTTTTGCACCATATTGCAATGATTTTAGCAACAAACAGCCCCAAAATGGGTGCTAATGGCGACTTTCTTAAATAAATATTCATTGTACGACATTCGCATACTGCCCCCCTTTTGCATCAAAACAAACCTTCGCGAGAATCGATTTTTTGCGGCAAGGTGAGCAA
>ERZ773067.1326-NODE-1326-length-13466-cov-3.169637_pt1 | contig 13466 bp, 5 predicted proteins | sample MGYA00580622_ERZ773067 | MGnify/ENA primary metagenome ERZ773067 (study PRJEB29015, sample SAMEA2737998) | human oral metagenome | biome: human oral; feature: human-associated habitat; material: dental | place: China | collected 2113 ...
GAGCCGTATCCCCGCTGTGCAGCAGTTGGTCGAAGACTTCTTCGGCAAAGCGCCCTCGAAGGGTGTGAACCCCGACGAAGTGGTGGCCGTGGGTGCCGCGATCCAAGGCGCGATCCTCAACAAGGAGAGCGGCGTGAGCGACATCGTACTGCTCGACGTGACGCCCCTTTCGATGGGTATCGAGACGATGGGCGGTGTGATGACCAAGCTCGTCGAAGCCAACACGACCATTCCCTGCAAGCGCAGCCAGACGTTCTCGACGGCCGAAGACAACCAGCCGGAAGTGACCATCCACGTGCTCCAAGGTGAGCGCCCCATGGCGGCACAAAACAAGAGCATCGGCCGCTTCAACCTCGCCGGCATCGCTCCCGCACGCCGCGGTGTGCCTCAAATTGAGGTGACGTTCGACATCGACGCCAACGGTATCCTCAACGTGAGCGCCAAGGATAAGGCCACGGGCAAGGAACAGAGCATCCGCATCGAGGCTTCTTCCAACCTCTCGAAGGAAGAAATCGATCGCATGAAGGCGGAGGCTGAGGCCAACGCAGCGGCCGACAAGGCGGAGGCTGAACGCATTGAGAAAATCAACAAGGCGGACAGCATGATCTTCCAGACGGAGAACCTCCTGAAGGAGAACGGCAACAAACTTCCCGCTGACGTGAAGGGCGAGATCGAGTCTGCGCTCAACACGCTGAAGGAGGCGCACAAGTCGCAAGACGTGGCAGCGATCGATGCAGCCACCGAAACGCTCAACAAGGCGATGGAGAAATTCTATGCCCAGGCGCAGGCTGCCCAACCGGGCGCGCAAGACTTCGCACAGGGTGCGGGCGCACAACAGGGTGCCCAAGCTGGCGCGCAGCAAAACGGCAAGGAAGATATCCAAGATGCTGACTTCGAAGAAGTGAAGTAAATTGATTTTCGCTTGAAAATAGCGGAATAATAATAGAATCGCAGTAGGTAAAGGATTTACTTACTGCGATTTTTTTTGCAATGCGCTATCCCTCAGCGCACGCCTCACGAACTTGGCACAATTTCCGTTTATCAAGCACTGCAACTTCCCCATCCCCACGCAATCGAGTGGGCGGATTTAGTCATTTCGATAGATATAACTAACTTTGCACTCGATAAAAGTGCTGTCGGCTGTCCGCGACACGGCCGTTAACACTATAAAATCCCCAAATGATCCCCTCGTACAGCGCTGTACGAGGGGATTTTTGTATATTAGCAGACGATTTCAACACAGAACTCCTATACAAACAACCAACACACACCCTCCCCCATGCGACTTAAACTCCTCTTTCTCATACTCCTGCTGACAAACCTCCTCCCCCTCGCGGCACAACGCGGCACGGTGAAGGGGCGGGTGTGGAATGCGCGCAACAACGAAGCGCTGATCGGCGCCGTGGTGCGCATGGAAGGCACAAAACGCGCGACAGTCACGGACTCGGTGGGCAACTATGTGTTCAAAAATGTGGCACCCGGCTTCTACCATCTCGCCGTCCAACTCTTGGGATTTGAGAACAAGCGCACGGAAGAGTTCCAAGTCTTGGGTAACCAAACGGCGTTTGTGGACGTGGAGTTGAGCGAAAGCGCATTTTCGCTCACCGAAGCGGTGGTGAAATCCGACACGCAGGCGAAACCCGCCGAGAGTCCGCTCTCGGTGAGTCGGCTCGAAGTACAGCAAATCGAGAAGAGCGCGGGCATGAACCGCGACGTGTCGAAGTTGATCCAGACGTTGCCGGGCGTGGTTTCGACGGATGCGAATCGCAACGATCTGCTCGTTCGCGGCGGCGGGCCGGCGGAGAATGTCTTTTACTTGGAAGGCATCGAACTGCCGGTCATCAACCACTTCTCGACACAAGGCGCAGCCGGCGGCGCAGTGGGCATCTTGAACCCCGACTTTATGAGCGCGGTGGACTTCTACACAGGAGCTTTTCCGGCCAATCGCCCCAACGCGCTGAGTTCGGTGATGGACATTCGCATGAAAGAAGGAAGCCGCGACCGCCTACACACGAAGGTTTCGCTTGGGGCTTCCGACGCTTCCGTCACCCTCGACGGGCCGATCAACGCGCGCTCGTCGTTCATCGTTTCGGCGCGCCAGTCCTATCTGAAAATGCTCTTCAAGTGGTTCGGCCTCCCCTTCTTACCCACCTACAATGACTTTCAACTCAAATACAATTATCGCATCGGCACGCATAGTAGCCTGACTGTCATCGGCTTGGCCTCCATCGACCACATGCGCCTCAACACAGAGTTGGACGAACAGGCGCAGGAAATCCGGCGCTTTCTGCTGAACGTCTTGCCCGCCTACGACCAATGGCACTACACCTTGGGGGCTGTCTATAAAGTGGCCGCCACGACGCACACCGACCGCTGGGTGTTGAGCCGCAATTTCCTCGACAACGGCAGCCACAAATACCCAGGAAACGACGCAAGCCAGCCGAAACTCTTTGACTACCAATCGCAAGAATCGGAAAACAAGTTGCGTTTCGAACGCACCTTTTGGACGCTGCCTTTCAAACTCAACGTCGGCGCCGGCGTACAACACGCGCACTACTTCAACTACACGCAACGCTATCGCATCGAAGCGGGCGTGCCGACGGTCGACCACTACAAAAGCAACCTGCACCTCTTCGCCTATTCGGCCTTTGCACAGGCCTCCAAAGCGTGGTGGCAGCAACGTTTGCAGGCTTCCTTCGGCGTGAACCTGATGGGCAACACCTACAATCGGGCGATGCGCAACCCCCTCACGCAAATCGCCCCGCGCCTCTCGCTCACCTATGCCCTCGATGACAAAACGAAGTTGAGCGCCAACGTCGGACGCTACGCACAACGGCCCTCCTACACGACCATGGGCTACAAAACGGCGGCGGGCGATTTCGCCAACCGCGAGACGCTCAAATACCTCATCGCCTACCACGGTGTGCTGGGCGTGGACTATCAACCAAATGAACGCCTTTCGCTCGTGGTAGAAGGTTTCTACAAGGCCTATCGCCACTATCCCATCTCCATTCTCGAGGGCGTGAGCCTCGCCAGCAAGGGCGCCGCCTACACAGTGGTGGGCGATGAAGCGGTGGTTTCGTCGGGTTTGGGACGCGCCTACGGAGCGGAGGCCGTTGCGCGGCTCACTTTGCCGCAGGGCTTGACGGCTTCGGCCACGATCACGCTCTTCCGCAGCGAATTTACCAATATGAAAGGGCAATACCAGCCCTCCTCGTGGGACACCGGCCACATCATCAACCTGATGGCGGGCTGGAAACTGCCGCACAACTGGAGCATTGCCGCGCGATGGCGCCGACTGGGCGGTGCGCCCTACACGCCGATCGACGCGCAACTCTCGGCACAAAAAGCCATTTGGCGACTCCGCAACTCGGCCTATTTGGACTATGCGCGCTTCAACTCCCTGCGTTTGCCGGCGGCGCACCAACTCGATTTGCGCGTAGACAAGGAGTTTTACTTCCGCCAATGGGCGTTCAACCTCTACTTCGACGTGCAAAACGTCTACCGCTCGGCCAATCCCATGGCGCCGATCTACACGAATCTCTCGCCGCAAGGCCAACCGATGACCGATCCTGCGGACAAGGACCGCTACCTCCTCCGCCAAATCCCAAGCATGAGCGGCACCGTACTCCCAGCTATGGGCGTGATGGTGAAATTTTGAGGAGAATCTCGGCGTTTTCACCCTATTTTTGCTCGCTATTGCGCTTGTGCGCCGACAAGCCGAAAAAAAATTCTTCACAAACCGTGAATAGTACCCACAAAAAAGCGCTTCACGCCACTTAAGTTCACGCGAATCACTAGAAAAAGACGCATAAACACATATATATACAACAAAGACACAAAAAATACCCACATTTGGGTATTGAACACCGTAGAGGAAGGCCCTAACTTTGCACTCGCAAAGCGCGGCCTTCCTCTCTTTTTATACGCGTCGCGAAGAAAAGAGTGGAAAAGTACGTGCAAAAACGAAGAGCCAACACGCAATCGGAGAAGACCCCGCGACGGGGCAACTCCTGTGCGCAAGAAATGCAAAATCACGTATGAAGAAAACCACCAGTTCCCCGCCGCTCCGCCATGGCCTTGCGCCATTGGTGCTCAGTGTAGCCTTGGCGACAGCGGGAGCTCCCCTCGCTGCGATGGCGAACGGCGCTTCTCCAACGGGGACGCCCCATCATTCTCCACTTTCCGACCCATTTTCGCCGACCGGCGGCACATTCACTGCAAATCTCGGCCTTTCCGCGCCGACTTACCGTACCGACCAACCGAACGGCGGCACGAATGTGGCAACTTCCGGCACAACAACACAAAACGCGGCGCAACTTCCGCCCGCCGATGCGCCGTCGAAGGCACAGACCGTGCTGCGTTTCACCGTCACGCGCCAAGACACGCACGAAACCCTCATCGGCGCCGCCGTGCGCTGTGAGGGGGTGATCGGTGTGACCGACAACAAAGGGCAATGCACCATCCGTTTGAAAAACAATCCCGGCCGCGTGCGCGTCGAAGTCACCTACATCGGTTGCCACAAACTCGTGCGCACACTCACCGTGCCGGCCGACGGGCGCATCGCCCTCGCCTTGAAAGACGCCAGTCAGGAGATGCAAAGCGCCATCGTCACCACCCAACGCAAACACACCTCGGCCTTGCAGCAATCGGCCGCCGTGAAAACGGCCGACATTGAGAAAGGCGGCGCCATGTCGTTGGCCAAACTCCTCGAAACCATCCCCGGTGTCAGCTCCATCAGCACGGGCGGCACGATCGCCAAGCCCGTGATTCAGGGCATGCACTCGAGTCGCATCCTGCTCATGAACAACGGTGTGCGCCTCGAAAGCCAAAGTTGGGGTGCCGACCACGCGCCCGAGGTCGACTACACCGGCTCGAGCATGGTCGAAGTGGTGAAGGGCGCGGAGTGCATCCGCTACGGTTTCGGCGCCATGGGCGGTGTGGTGCTCCTCAACGACGCGCCCCTGCCCTACGACAGCACGCGTTTCCACGTGAAAGGTTCGGCCAACATGGGCTACGACACCAATGCGCGCGGCGTGTCGGGCAGCGGCACCCTCGAAGCGGGCTACAAACGCTGGGGCGCACGCGTGCACGGCAACTACACCAAAGGGGGTGATTACCGCACGGCCGACTATATCCTGAACAACACGGGCTACAACAACATCGCCCTCTCGGCCATGCTCGGCTACAAGGACAATAACATCACGGCAACCTTGCTTTCGAGCATCTACTACCAGCGCAGCGGCATCTACTACGGATCGAAAATCTCCGACCTCGACCAACTCATGAAGCGCTTCGAGGCCGGCCGTCCCGATCCCACCACCCTGCGCCCCTTCTCCTACGACATTCAGCCCCCCTTCCAGCAGTCGCAGCACTTCACCGTGAAGGGCGAACTCAAATGGCGCATCAACCACGACCACCGGCTCGACTTCGTGGCCTCGTTCCAAGAGAACTTGCGTCAGGAGTTCGAAAACCGCAAGAAACAGCAGTGGAGTTGGATTCCGATGCAAGACCTGATTCTCAAGACCTTCAAGTTCGATGCCACGTGGAACGCCCAATGGCACCTTTGGAACATGACCACCGAGGCCGGACTGGCCAACACCTATCAGGAGAATTTCAACTATCCCGGCACGAAACAGCCGGCCTTTGTGCCCAACTTCGCCGCGCTCTCCATGGGTGGTTTCGCCTTGCACAAAGCCACCTTCGGCCGCCTGCAAGCCGCCCTCGGCCTGCGCTACGACTTCCGCGTGATGTCGGTCAACGGCTACACGAGTTTGAGCAACTACACGTACTACGACGATTTCAAACTCTACAGCAATTTCACCTCCTCGCTCGCCGCGCACTACCAAATCAGCGACCGGTGGGACGCGCGCGCCAACGTCGGTTGGTCGTGGCGGCCGCCCGACATCAACGAGCTCTACGCCATCGGGCTGCAAGAAGGCTCCTACTGGGTGGTGGGCAACCGCCATCTGGAGAGCGAACGCGGCTACAAGGCGGTGCTCGGCACGAAGTGGCGCAACACCCGCTTCTCCGTCGAACCGAGTGTGTTCTATCAGCGCATCGACAGCTACATCTACGACCACATCGGCGCCGGCAAAGACCGCTTCCACAACCACCCGAGCGGCAAGTACCCCAAGTTCATCTACGACCAAGACGACGTGCGCCTCTACGGCGGCGACATCGAAGCCACCTACAAGCCCGTCGAGCCGCTCACCCTCGTGGCGAAAGCCGAATGGATCTTCGGTCGCAACCTCACGCGCAGCGGCTGGTTGCCCTTCATGCCCTCCGATCGCTACGGCCTGTCGGCCACTTACAGCAAGAGCCTGGACAGCCGCAAGCAATATGTGGCCTCGCTCTCCCTCTCGGGCATCTATGTGGCGAAGCAAACGCGCTTCGACCCCGACAAAGACCTCGTGCCCGACTCGCCCGACGGCTATTTCCTGCTCAACGGCACGGCCGACTTCGCCATCAAACTCCCCCGAGGGCGTGAAGTGAAGTTCATGCTCGTCGGCGACAACGTGCTCAATGCGCTCTACAAGGAGTACACCGACCGCTTCCGCTACTACGCCCACGAGCGCGGCGCCAACTTCTCGCTGCGCACCCTCGTGCGGTTCTGACCCATCGGCCGCCGGCAGCTGCCGCGCGCAGTCGTCGCGGAAAAAGTCCCCCGTTTTTGCAAAGAAGTTCCGAGTTTTCGCGAAAAAGCAGCGGACTTTTTTTCAAAAGCCGCGCGCTTTCGGCCGTTGCCCGGTCGTCGGGCGGCGCGCACACGAAGCGCCGCAACGGAAACCGGCCGCCCCTATCGGCCCTCACCAACGATTCTCCACAATGAAACATCCTTATCTCTCCCTCCTCTGCACTGGTTGTCTGGCGCTCTCCTCGCTGTTGAGCTGCTCGGACAATCAAGTGGACGACTTCTTCAAGAAGGTCGTCAAAGCGCCGCCCTCGTCGATCGAGCGCGACGTGAAAGGTCATGACCAGATCTATGCCGTTCACGCCATTCTGCGCATGGGTCATGCCGGCGGCACCATCGGCGTCGGGCCCAACGGCGAAGAAGAACTGGCCGTCTACCGCACCTACCACGCCACGGGCGACAGTCTGTCGCTGCCCGTAATGCAGGAAATCGACATCGCCAAGGACGACGACGGACAGATGACCGTCACCACCGCCCGCAGCCACTTCGACGTGGTGGCTTCGGACAGCATCGTCTACGGTCTCGAATTGCGCTACTACGACCAGAACGGTCTGCTCATCAACCACCAGTTCTCGAGCTATCACTACAAGACCGACAAAAACGGCAACCACGTGCCCGACGAAATCAGCAGTGCGCTCCAGATGCACCAGCACTTCTTCGGCATCGGCCACAGCAGCCTCGACCAGCACGCCACCGTGGCGGCGGGCAAAGCCCCCATCGTCGAGAAAGGCCTGCAACAGGCCTACCCGCGCACGCTCGATGCCACGCCGCGCTACCTCGACCGCTACACCTTCCGCGAGAAGAACGGCCAACCCGTGCCGGCCACCAAACTCTCATCGAGCAACGTCTACGCCGCGCCTCACTTCACACTGGGCGAAAACGCCGTGGTCTACGATCCCGATTTGGCTTGGCGCTCCATTGAGACCACCGGTCGCCCCGAAGCCTTGCAAAGCATCACCACCCCGCACGGCGAAATGCGACTTTTCCAAACCATCGAGGGCACGAAACTCAACAAGTTGGCATCCGAACTCTTCCAATACGAGTATCGCGACACCGATCCCGTCGAGGAAGAAGTGGGCAAACTCTTTGTCGAGAGCTACAACGACGACTTTGTCGACCCCAACACCAACAGCCCGCGCCAACGCTACAGCCACACCGTCGCGCTCCTGCGCCAAGAGCGCAGCCTCGACCAAGGTTCGCCCCTCGATCGCTTGGGTTTCAAAGGCATCTTGCGCTTCCGCCGTAAGGATGTGCAGTTCCCCCTGCAAGTGCGCATCTGCAACATCCTCAACCGCGGCGTGCAACAAGCCGGCGCCGGCAGCACCGCCATCTCCAAGCCCGCCAAATACACCAACGTGGCCAACATGGCCAAGGGCTACGTGTGGGAGTTCAATCAGATTCAGCCCGGTTGGGACAACTTCGACATCGACTATCCCCTCCCCGTGCGCGTCATCGCCGACACCCGCGACGGCGAAGCCCGCTGCGTGGCCGACATCCGCCGCTTCTATCCCCATGCCGCGGCCGGCGCGCTCTGGCGCATGCTCTCGCAACCCGAAAGTTACTTCTCCGTACAACGATTCAGACAAAGCACCGTACTATTCTAATGAATAAGATCACCCTCCTCTCCGCCTGCCTCTTGGCACTCGGCAGCCTCACCACCTCGTGCGACGACTTTGTTTTCGGCAACGTCCACGTCAACTACGAAGACAACCCCCTCGAGAGCAAACCCATCGCCCACTCGGGCGCCGACCACTATGTGGACAGCCTGGCCAAGATCAAAACCACGGCCGCCATGGCCAACCCCGACCCCCACGGGGCGTTCAACAACTGGGCCACCTGTTTGGTCATGTTCAAAGAGGGCCACTCGCACGGCGACGGCAAGATGCACGGCAACTTCGTCTACCGCAACGCGCCGTGGAAGCAAGAAGAGTTTGCCATCATCCGCAACAACACCGGCACATGGCCCACTGTCGAGATCCAACGCGCCTCGACCGTGACGCACCTTGAGGCCGCCGACGGCAAACAAGGCCCCGACTACATCCGCATCATCGGCGGCCGCCTCAAGCGTTGGGGCTTATGCCTCTACTTCTTCAACAAAGAGGGGCAACTCATGAACGACGAGATCTTGAAACACTCCGACGAGTATCAAATCTTCTTCACCGTGAGCGACCTCGACGACAAGGGACGGCCCTACACCGTGCTCGACACGCGCGGCACGTGGCACAATCCCGCCGACGACCAGAAGGGCACGAAAGAAGGCACGATCGATCCCACGCCCGTGCCCTCGCCCACCTTCGCGGCCGCCACGACTTGGAAACAACGTGCCGACCTCACGCCGAAAGTGTTTGAATACACCTACCGCGACACGTGGACGCACGGCGTGATGGGCGACGGCGCGCGCGAACTCTTCAACCAGCGTCTGCTTCCGCCGCTCGACAAATCGGCCGTGGACTACGCCGTCGCGCCCTACGACCAAGACCGCGTGGGACTCAAAGGGCACTTCAACTTCGACATCGAAGCCGACGAGACCGACAAGGGGCACGAACTCTGGCCGCTCCTCATCAAACGCCGACCCGACTACGTCACCGGCGAACCCGGCCGCTACACGCGCCCCACTTATCTCTTGCCCAAGTTTTATCTCTCGGTGCGCGTGATGAAATGCCCCAAGGGCAAGAAGGCCCTCATCCCCCGCGAAGAATACCTGCAGCGCCACTCCACCTATCGCTTCATCAGCGACCGCATTTGCGCCGAGGCGTGGAATCCCGACGAGGCCAAGGAGTACGGACAGGACTCGCAATGGCAAGAAGTCTTCCGCTTCAACATCCCCATCAAGGTCTATTGCAGCAGCTTCGACACCGACCCCACGGAAGTCGACCCCAACGACCCGCTCTACTTCTTCCTCGGTCGCGAAATCGGGTTGACTCCTGAGGAAGCCCTCGAGGCCGCCCAGAATGTGCAGACGCACGGCATCGGCGGCGGTTCGGGTTTCGGCAACTGGTTCCTCTGATCCAACTCCTTGCTTTCCCCTCGGCTCGGCATTCGCTCCTCCGCCTGCCGCGTTCGCCGAGCCGAACCCCCATTTCTCGAGGGGGCGACACCAACGACCCGCTCCTTCTCTCACACAAGCACAATGTTTATCACAATGAAAAAGATTTTCCACCTCCTTCTCGTTGCCGTCGTCTTGGCACTCGGCAGCTGCGCCCGCGAAACGGGCGTCACCAACGTCAAAACCTCCGCATCCACCGTCGACCACCTCATTATTAAAGAGGTGTTCTACGCCGGTCATGCCATCAAGCGCGACCTTTCGGCCTACAAGATGCCCAGTACCTACACGCGCAACTACGACGATCAGTACATCACCATCTACAATCCCACCCAAAAGACGCTCTATCTCGACAGTCTTGCTCTGGTGACGAACCAAGTCGACCCGCGTGTCATCTTGGAGTTCGCCCCCGGCGATAACTTTATCGGCCAATACTATGGCGGCAACAGCATCATGTACTTCCCGGGCAAGGGCACGGATCATCCCGTCAAGCCCGGCCAGACCATCGTGGTGGCCAAGCGCGCCATCGATCACGCCAAGGCTTTCGTGAAAAGCATCGAGGCCGAGGGCGAATCCATCAAAGGCTACGAGGGTTACCAAGAACTCCTCGACCTGAGCAAGGCCGACTTCGAGTGGGGTGCCACGGGCGATAAAGACAACACCCCCAATGTGCCTGACCTCCTGCCCATCAGTTCCGACCGCGCCTTCAGCACCATCGCCGAAGCCGTGGGCATTGCACTGGTTCGCCTGCCGTGGTCGCCCGCAGCCTTCAAGGAGGGTGTCAAGCGTGCGGAAGCCGGCGGCCCGAAGGCCAAGGGCAACACGGTGGTGCACTACGTCAATGTGACGAATACGCACTTCGGTGACTTCCTCGTGGTGGAAATTCCCTTCAACAAGGTGATCGACTGCATGACCATCTGCCCGCGCAAGCGTTTCCAGATGCGTCCTTCCAAGCTCGACAAGGGCTTCCTCGGCGTGGCGGAAGACGATTTCTCGACCTTCAAGCTCACAAGCAACGAAATCCTCAAGGTGATGGGGCTTTCGCTCCAACGCAAATTTGACGGTAAGGGCTTTGTGGACACCGACAACACGACGACCGACTTTGAAGTGAAGCCGGCTTCGCTCTCGCGCAAGCCCGCCGCCACCGAAAAACCCGCGGAGAAACCGGCAAAATAAGCCGACTTTTCGCCAAAAGCAGCCAAGTATTTTCAAGCGCCCGGGGAGTTTTTCACTCCCTCGGCGCTTGCTTTTGTTTGCGCCGCCCGCCGGAGCGGCCATCACGGCCTTGTCTCGGCAGATGCGCCCCTCGGTGTGCCCCGCCCGCGCCGTCCTCTCCCAAGCACTTCGCCTGTCGCCACCGATAGGCGAGGGCTGCCCACCGACCGCTGCCGAAATCGCACAAAAAGAGGGCGCTCCACATCACTGTGGAGCGCCCTCGCGCGTTATAGTTGTGCGAACGGATCGCGAAGTGGGCTTAAGCCTCTTCCTTCGCCCAGTTTTGTTGGCTCATGCGCACATAGCTTTGGTAGCGGCGCTTGGCGTTTTCCTCGCAAGCCTCGAAGAGTTCGGTGGCCTGTTCGGGGAATTGCTTTTTGAGTGCCTGGAAGCGCACCTCGCCCGTGAGGAAGTCTTGGAAGGCTTCCCAATTCGGCGCCTTGCTGTCGAGCATGAAGGGGTTCTTGCCTTGATCTTCGAGTTCGGGGTTGTAGCGCCAGAGCTGCCAGTAGCCACACTTCACGGCGAGTTCCTCTTCGTGGTGCGACTTGCCCATGCCGGCCTTCAGACCGTGGGCGATACAGGGCGAATAGGCCACGATGAGCGAAGGACCGGGATAGGCTTCTGCCTCGCGGATGGCCTTGAGCGTCTGGTTGTGGTCGGCACCCATGGCGATCTGCGCCACGTAAACGTAGCCGTAGGTCGTGGCGATGAGACCGAGGTCTTTCTTTCGGATGCGCTTACCGCTGGCGGCAAACTTCGCCATGGCGCCGGTGGGCGTCGACTTGGACGACTGACCGCCGGTGTTGGAGTAAACCTCCGTGTCGAGGACGAGGATGTTCACATCTTCGCCGCTGGCGATCACGTGGTCGAGACCGCCGTAGCCGATGTCGTAGGCAGCACCGTCACCGCCGATGATCCACTGCGAACGCTTGGTGAGGAAGTGGCTCAACTCGCTGAGTTGTGCGCAAACGGGGCATCCTGCTTGCTTGCCGGCCTCGATGAGGGGCTTGAGACGCGCAGATGCGGCCTTGCTCTCGTCGGCTTTGTCCTTATTGTCGAGCCATTGCTGAGCAGCTTCCTTAAATTCGGCGCTCACGTGGTCGTCGGTGAGACAACGCGTGAGGATATCGGCAACGCGGGCGCGCATCTTCTTGTTGGCCAAGGCCATACCGAGACCGTATTCGCAGAAGTCCTCGAACAACGAGTTGGACCATGCGGGACCGTGGCCGTCTTCGTTCGTGGTGTAGGGCGTGGAGGGGATCGATGCGGAGTAGATCGACGAGCAACCGGTGGCGTTGGCCACCATCTCGCGGTCGCCGAAGAGTTGGGTGACGAGTTTCACGTAGGGCGTCTCACCGCAACCGGCACATGCGCCGGAGAATTCAAAGAGCGTGGGAGCGAATTGCGAATTTTTGGGGTTCGCATTCACGTCCACGAGGTGATGCTTGCTCTTTACGTTCTTGACGAGGTAATTCCAGTGGTCGGCTTCATGACGTTCCTTTTCGAGCGTCGTCATGGCGAGCGCTTTACCCGTTTTGGGCTTACCGGGGCAGACATCCACGCAGTTGGCGCAACCCGTGCAGTCGAGTACGCTCACTTGGATGCGGAAGTTCATACCCTTCATGGGCACGGGTGCCTTCATCTCGAGCGTGGGTGCGTCGAAACCGGCCTTTTCGTCGGCGTCGAGCACGAAGGGACGGATACAGCCGTGAGGACAAACGTAGGCACACTTGTTACATTGGATACAGTTCTCCAAATCCCAAGTGGGAACGAACGTGGCGACGCCGCGCTTCTCATAAGCGGCCGTACCTTGCTGCCACGTTCCGTCTTCGAGTCCCTTGAAGGCGCTGACGGGGAGGTCATTGCCCACCTGAGCGTTGATGACGTGCACCAATTCCTTCACATAAGCGGGCGAACCGTCGTCGACGGGTTGCTCGTCTTCGAGCGAAGCCCATGCGGGATCGACGGCGAAGGTGTGGTACTCGCCACCGCGATCGACCGCGGCGTAGTTTTTCTCCACGATGTCCTGACCCTTCTTGCCGTAGCTCTTCTCGATGAAGTGTTTCATCTCCTCAACGGCCTTTTCGACGGGGATAACGCCCGTGATGCGGAAGAAGGCGCTCTGCAAAATGGTGTTGGTGCGGTTGCCGAGTCCGATTTCGGCGGCGATCTTCGTGGCGTTGATCACATAAACGGTGATGTTCTTCTGTGCCAACACGCGCTTGATCTTGTTGGGCATGTTGCGCGAGAGGGCTTCGTCGTCCCAAACGGTGTTGAGCAGGAAGGTTCCTCCTGGCTGAATGCCGCGCAGCACGTCATACATGTGCATGTAGCTCTGCACGTGGCAGGCTACGAAGTTGGGGGTGTTCACCAAATAGGTGGAACGGATGGGGTGATCGCCGAAACGCAAGTGCGAGCAGGTGAAACCGCCCGACTTCTTCGAGTCATACGAGAAGTAAGCCTGACAATACTTGTCGGTCGTCTCGCCGATGATCTTAATTGAGTTTTTGT
>ERZ773067.1329-NODE-1329-length-13446-cov-14.376372_pt1 | contig 13446 bp, 14 predicted proteins | sample MGYA00580622_ERZ773067 | MGnify/ENA primary metagenome ERZ773067 (study PRJEB29015, sample SAMEA2737998) | human oral metagenome | biome: human oral; feature: human-associated habitat; material: dental | place: China | collected 2113 ...
CGTGATGGACAGACCTCCGGTTTACCGGTTGTGCCGCCAGGTGCACCGCCGGGTATCTGAGTCTGGATCGGATAAGCGCTGAAAGCATCTAAGTGCGAAGCCGGCCGCAAGATTAGAACTCCTCATGAGGGTCGTCCCAGACGAGGACGTCGATAGGGCGCAGGTGTAAAGGCGGCGACGCCAAAGCCGAGCGCTACTAATTGCCCGAAACTTTCTTACCTCCCGCATCTCAGCCGTGTCGTCGGCCCTCCAAACGGAGAGCCGCAGGCCGCAAGTGCCGCGTGGCGCGTCACTTCTTCTTCCCTTGCTTGTGCGATAGTCAAACCCCTAATCAGGTGGTTATTGCGGCGGTGTCCCACCTCTTCCCATTCCGAACAGAGAAGTTAAGCCCGCCTGCGCCGATGGTACTGCAATGCAATGCGGGAGAGTAGGTGGCCGCCTTTTTTCAATACGAAAGCCCCGAGCGCGACATCCGCACTCGGGGCTTGTTCGTTTTGGGAGGCTATAAGTTCATGAGTTTGTGAGTTCATGCGCTTGTTAGTTTCGAAGTTCATAATCTCGTTAGTAACAGCATTGTTAAGTCGAAGTGGCGTATGTGCCCTGTAAAGGAATAATTGTATGTGCACCGCAAAGTTGCGATGCCTTTAAGTTCCTTATTTACTCTTTTACTTCACCTTATACGTCGTTCTCACGGTGATGCTAGCCACCTTTTCTTTGCTGCTTGTGTTGAACGTTCCGCCCCAGCTGTATTCTTCCTCGCTGTTAAGACCTACAATTTGGAACACGCCCATTGATGAAGACACAATTGCGCCAACCTTCGAATCGCTACCCTTCGCGATGGTTTGAGCGCGTTCGTATGCGTTGGCCGATGCTTGGTTAAGCATCTCCATCTTCAAGTCGTTTAGCTTTGTGTAATAGTAGAGCGGTTTCTCACTGCTGAAATCCATTCCGCGATTGTACAGCTCCGAAATGCGTTGGTATACGCCTTCTACGCGTTTCAGGTCGTTCGAACTAACTGTGAAAGTCTGCGAAACGCCGAAACCATTTTCAAGCGTTACGTATTTACGGCTGTCTTCGTCCCAAAAGTCTTTCGTGCGTTTGCTGATGTCCACGCTGCTCATTGTTATTTCCTTTTCGGGAATGCCGTGCGTTTGTAGGTATTGGCGCATCACGCGAGCTGCCTTTTCGAACTCGGTAAAGGCCGAACTACGTGTAGAGCCCTCGGCATTAACCGATATTTTCCAAACGATAAGGTCGCTCGTAATCTGTTTTTCGGCCATACCCGTAACGTTGATGTTGGGTTCTCCCTCTCTAAAATTCTTGAAACCTGCGGCAATTAGCCAAGCCCCAATAACAATCACCACTCCAATAATGGAGGTGATAATGATTTTTGTCTTGTCCATACGATGTTAAGTTTATTAGTTCATTAGCCCATTAGTTTACCCATTTGCGAGCCTTTGTGAAAGGCTAGGGTGATTACTTTTTTTGCAAAAATAGCGAAAAGAACGATAGGTTGTTAGAAAATTGCCTTGTTTTTTTCCAACGGACATATATTTTAAGTAGTTTTAGGTTTTCTCGTTGGGTTTCTTTCGGTTTAAAATGCTTAACTTTGCAATACACATTATATAATGCCTCACGAAACATGTATTATCTCGAACGACTTTGGATTTGGATTACCCGACTTACCTGTTGCCGCGGTTTCGGCATTCAGTCGCCGTCGGCCTATTCGTTCGTGCGTTACGTGGTCAACGAGCATTATCCCTATTATGCCTACGCCGACTTAGCCGATAGCTTTCCACAATTGGGCAAACGTGAGCGCAAGTTGGGCGAGTTCTATTTCCGTCTGGCCAATTTCGCGCAGGCCAATCAGTGGCTTTGCTGTGGCCCCATACCGCATTGGCCGGGTCCTTACGTGCAGGCGGGCTGCAAAAGAACGGCCGTTGTGGGGCTGGAAGATGCAGACCTACGCGCCATCGCCTCGACAGAACAGCCCATTGTGGTGCATCTGCTCGACCCTTTGCATGCCGAAGAAGCCTGCCTACGCCTGCTGCCGCTGCTCAACGAGCAGGCCATACTCATGATAGACGACATCGCCTGTTCGCGTCAGGCCAGGCAATTGTGGAAACAATTGCGCCGCTACACGCGCACGAGCGTAACCTTCGACCTGCATTATTGTGGGCTGGTGTTCTTCGATACCGCGCGCCCCAAGCAGCACTATGTTATTAACTTTTAACCTAACGCCCCCTCTCTCTAATATGAAAGTTTACACCAAAACAGGCGACAAGGGCACCACAAGTCTTGTAGGCGGTGCGCGAATAGACAAGTCGCACGCCCGCATCGAGGCGTATGGCACCATTGACGAGCTTAATTCTGCCTTGGGCTATCTGCTTGCGTTGTTGCCCGAAGGTTCGCATGTGCCCTTGCTCGAAAGTGTTCAGCACGCGCTTTTCAACATCGGTTGCCACCTCGCCACCGACATCGCGCAGGGAAACGAAACGGATGCGCCTTGTCTCGACCCGTCTTGCGCTGTGCAACTAGAAGCGGCCATCGACCAGATGCAAGCAAAATTGCCGCCCCAAACCCACTTTATCTTACCAGGGGGAACGCCTGCGGCAGCCTGGGCGCACGTCTGTCGCACCATTTGCAGGCGTACCGAGCGGCGTGTTGTAACCCTATCGCACGAGGCGCATGTGTCTTTCTCTGCCTTACAATACCTCAATCGGCTCTCCGATTACCTATTCGTTTTGGCACGTTTTATCAACCATAATGCCGATTTGTCGGAAAAAACTTGGCAAAACACTTGCAAATAACAATAAAAGTGTTATTTTTGCAGCCTAAACCGAAAACATTAACAAGAAAAACTATTAAGATATGTATTGGACATTGGAATTGGCATCTAAATTAGAAGATGCGCCTTGGCCTGCAACCAAGGAAGAACTCATAGACTATGCTATGCGTTCGGGTGCACCTTTGGAGGTGTTGGAGAACTTGCAAGAGATAGAAGACGAAGGCGATGTCTACGAGAGTATCGAAGATATTTGGCCCGATTATCCTACAAAGGAGGACTTTCTCTTCAACGAAGACGAATATTAACTATATTGAAAAGGGGGATGTGTTTGGGTAAAAGCCCAGCACATCCCCCTTTGTTTTGCTTGGTGGGCGCGTAATAGGACTTTGCCCTACGATGTCGCTACGAAGGTTAAAACGGCCTAGTAAATGCACAGGGGCTGGGCTTTCTTAATGGAACAAGAATTTACTTAGCCGCTCAGCCCATTGCTCGCCAATCGTTATACAGCCCGCTCGCCCCCATCTTAACCTTCCCTTTACTCCGCCTTACACCTCACTGCTTATGTTTAAAAAACTTTCGCGGCTCAGTCGTCCTTGGCTTATTTTCCTCGTAGTGGTTGCTTGGCTATTTGCTAATGGGCTATTCTTTATTTTGACTTATTCCTATGTGCGCAGCATGGCTGCAAGCCGTGGCATTGAAATTCCAACGTTATGGCAACTCTTCTCTGGTGTTTTTTCGTTTGCTTGTCGGCACATAGCCTGTATTATTCTCTAAACGTAACCCACTAAGCCTTCAATAACAAGTAGGGCAACATGCTCCACAAAACACGAAACCAGTACAGACACTAACGCCCGATTTGGCTTGAAAATCACGTATGTTGCCGATTATTTTCGTAACTTTGCACCATGCAAACAAAAGAAAAAGAGCTGATATTGCTAAGTTTCGACACCGAAGAGTTTGATGTTCCGCGCGAGCATGGCGTAGACATCAGCTTGGAAGAAGGTATGCGCGTGTCGGTAGAAGGCACAACGCGCATTCTCGATTGTCTGAAATCTAATGGCGTTCGCGCCACTTTCTTCTGCACAGGCAACTTCGCCGAGCAGGCACCGCGCCTTATTCGCCGCATCATGGACGAGGGGCACGAGGTGGCTTGCCACGGAGTGGACCATTGGAAACCTGTTCCCGAAGACGTATGGCGGTCTAAAAACATATTAGAACGCGTATCTGGCGTGCCCATGCGCGGCTATCGGCAGCCCCGTATGTTCCCCGTGAGCGACGATGCACTGGCCGAGGCGGGCTATCTGTACAACTCTTCGCTCAATCCCGCCTTTGTTCCAGGCCGTTATATGCACCTCACCACGCCCCGCCGTTGGTTTATGAAGGGCGAGGTAATGCAAATTCCGGCCTCGGTTACACCCCTTTTGCGTTTTCCTTTGTTTTGGTTGTCGTTGCACAATCTGCCCCAATGGCTTTACAACGCTATGGTTAGGCGCGTGTTGCGGCACGATGGCTACTTCGTAACCTACTTCCATCCTTGGGAGTTTTACGACCTCAAAGAGCATCCCGAATATAAGATGCCCTACATCATACGCAACCATAGCGGAATGGATATGGTTAACCGACTAGACCGTTTGGTAAAGATGATGAAACGGCGCGATGCGGAGTTTATTACCTATACCCAGTTTGTTGAACGAAAGAAGGGGGAGAAGAGATGACACGATTGGCTATTGTTTCGCCTTGTTACAACGAAGAGGCGGTGCTAGATACCTCGGTGGCGCGCCTAACACAGCTGCTCGATACGCTGGTTAGCTTGGGCGATGTGTCGGCCGAGAGCATGATCGTGTTTGTAAACGATGGTAGCACCGATGCCACTTGGCAGCTGATATGTCGCCATCAGCGCGAAAACCATTATGTGCGGGGTATTAATCTGGCCCGAAACGTGGGTCATCAAAGTGCCATCATGGCCGGAATGCTCACCGCTAGGCATTGGGCCGACGTGGTGATAACCATTGATGCCGACCTGCAAGACGACCTCGCAGCCATTCCTCGCATGCTGCAGCATTATCGCGGGGGTAGCGACATCGTGTATGGCGTTAAGGTTTCGCGCAAGGCCGACCCCGTTTTCAAACGCCTTTCGGCTGTGGCTTTCTACAAGTTGCAGTCTAAAATGGGCGTGAAAAGCGTGTTCAACCATGCCGATTTCAGGCTGATGAGCCGCCGCGCACTGGATATTCTTGCTGGTTATGGCGAACGCAACCTCTACTTGCGCGGACTGATACCCATGATAGGGCTTGAAAGCAGCACAGTAGACGACGTGATAAGCGAGCGCACGGCAGGCACATCGAAGTACACTTTAAAAAAGATGCTGTCGTTGGCACTCGATGGTATAACCTCGTTTTCGGTTCGTCCCATATACCTTATATTATATATAGGCCTCTTTTTCCTTTTCCTCAGTCTTGTGGCGGGCGTGTATGTTGTTCATGCGCTCATTGTTCACACGGCCTATCCGGGTTGGGCGTCTATCATGTTAAGCCTTTGGCTCATAGGCGGAGTTATCATGTTGTCTATCGGTGTGGTGGGCGTTTATGTGGGCAAAATATACACCGAAGTGAAGAACAGACCTTTGTTTAACATACGCGAGATAGTTGGCGATGACGACGACACAAAGGTTTAAAGGTTGGTGGAAAGGCCATCCCGCCTTTCGGGCGCACTTTTGGCGTGTGTTTCGCTTTGGCATTGTGGGCGCGATATGCACGGCCTTGCATTATGGCGTGTATTGTCTTTGCCTGTTGTTTGCCAATGCCAACGTGTCTTACACCGTGGGTTACGTGGTTGGTTTGTTGTGCAACTACGTGCTAACCACCTATTTCACCTTTCAAAGTAAGGCCACTCGCGGCAATGTTGCGGGCTTTGTGGCCAGTCATGCAGTGAACTATCTCATGGAGATTGGCTTGCTCAACCTCTTCCTTTGGTTGAACGTTAGCAAGTGGTTGGCACCAATCGTAGTGATGGCCATTGCGGTTCCGATAAACTTTTTGTTGCTGAATGTGGTGTATAAAAAGCGAGGTTAAGGGACAGCCTCACCCCCAACCCCTCTCCAACGGGCGAGGGGAGTGGTATGTTTTGCCGATTACGAGTGGGAACTTCGCCCCTTCATATTGTGTTAATGGTGGATTTATGGTCTGTGCAAGGTCTAAGTACATCAATTATATGAACATTTCGGCAGGCCAAATGGGCCACATAAAGCCTGTTTCAACCCAAATTGGGCATTTGAGCTGGCAAGCTAAGGATGTGTTATAACGGTAAGAATATTTTACAAAACACGTTTTTTGGCCGAACCATTCTAGAAAAAAATACCTTGAAAAACCTATATAAAATGCGCCCGAGTGATAAAAACAGCAGCAAACATTGCGTGCTTTTTCCTCAACTTTTTGCCATTTACTATGCTTTTGCATTTCTCTTTGAAGAAAATTTGTGCCAAATTTGCATCCGCAACAACAAAAAATGCTGGTCAAAACGCTTGCTTTTGCATTGCATTTAGCATCAAAACGCACTGCATTTAGCACCAAATCGCATTGCAATTTGCACCAAAACGCAAGGCTTTTAGCACCAAAGCGCAGACAAAAGACATGAAAATAGGATGTAAAGGGTTGTTTATAAACAAGTTAGCCTTAAAGACGAAAAGCGGCTTGGCGGCTTTTGGCAGAGCACTTAGTTGTGCCCTGCACCCCAATTGTATGCTTAAAAAGCCGTGTTTTGCGCTTTATTTCTCGCAAACAGTTGTAAATCATGTTGTTATAAACTTGAAAAATACGCGCCAATTTTCGCCCCACGCCCAAAGATTTTACGGCGAGGGCACTCACAATGTTAAAGTTTGGTGCAAATATTTTACATTCTTATGGCTGCTGTTCCGCACCATTGAATGGTTTTAGCGTTATGCCCAAGTGGGTTTATTATAGCCCGTACCGGTTTTGTTAGATTGTCGGCATGTTGCCAGTCTTATCACTCCCCTCGGTCTTTGGTGAGCGTTTGTGGGTGTGGCTGATAATTCTTCGCCATCATTTCCCAGCATAGCTTCACCCAAACGATAAGGCAAGGCAGGGCTTTGAGCGAGTAGGCTTGGATGTATTCGCGCTTGATGGCACGCGGATAAAGGTCGGACGAGCCCATGCTCGACAGCAAGAAAACGAAGACAAGCAGCCAAATATCGGCCTTGCCACGCTGCCAAGGGGCAGCAAAATACCATACGCACACGCCGCTAAGGGCAATGATGTACGAGCTAGACTCGCTCCCCGTACTGAAAAGCACCGTGAAAAGCAACACCGAGGCAAGCAAAGTCATGCGGAAACCTTCGTTGCGCCATTGCTTAAAACGAAGGTAGGGCAGGGCGAAAAGCACAAGGGCTGGGGCTAAAATCAGTAAGTCGCTGTATTGGGGGTTGCCCAACACGCGCCTAACCATGCCCAATGCCGAGATGTTTTGCGCCTCGGATGCCAAGTTTTCGCCGTTTTTCTCAACCAAACACACAAACCACTCGTGGTATTGGCTCACCACATAGCCCGGACTACTGATAATCATCGGTGCTACGAACAACACAACACCCCAGAACAACAACGATAATACGAACTTGCCCTTATGCCTGGAGAAGAAGAAAAACGCCAAACCAACGATGCCATAGAGTTTAACGAAGGTGCCAAGCACGATGAGGAAGGCCGCCCAAAAGTCGCGTTCTTTCTCTATCAAGGCGTAACTGGCGATGATGATGGCCGCAATGGTGATGTTGAACTGCTGCATGAAGAGCGACGTGAGCAGTGTTTCGCTGCAAAACCAAAGCACGAACATCTGCTGCCAGCTGCTAAACGTGCTCCGCGTTATGGCGAAATAGAGGGTTAGCGATAGGGCGATGCACCAAAACACAAGCCCTAGGGGTATGGGCATCAGCGCGAAAGGGGCTATTACGAGCGAAAAGAATGGGCCGTAGTGGTTTACGTCGTAATATTCTAGCGGATATTCTGCGTAGAGCGATGTGCATTGCAATGTGTGCCAAAACACACCGCGGAAGATGCGGTAGTTGTTGTCGGTGCGGTTGTATTTCAACACGGCGGCAATAACCGATAACGCAATCCATAACCAAAGAATTGTGCGGCGGTCGTGAAAAATGGGCTTGGCCAAAAACGCTTTAGCTTTTGTTGTGATGTTGGATGACATGTTTTTGAGGTGGTGAGTTTTTGAGTTTATAAGTTTTTGAGTTGTTGCTTGCGTTGGTAAGTTTTTGAGTCCATGAGTATTCTGAGTTGTTGCTTGCGTTGGTGAGTTTTTGAATCCATGAGTTTTCTGAGTTGTTGTTTGAGGTGGTAAGTATTTGAGTTTACGAGTTTCTTAGATCACAAGCCTTTTATCTGAATTTGTTTGTGCTATAATTCCTAACGCGGAGTTGAGAACTCATAAACTCAAAAACTTAATAACTCAAAAACTCACCACCTCATAAACTCAAAACCTCACCACCTCACAAACTCATCCCGCCACCATTCGCCACACGGTTGCGATGAGCGTAGTCATTACAACACCTAGTGCTAAGGGCAGCAAAGTGGCCACGATGGTCCATTTGGCACTCTTCGTTTCCTTATAAATGGTGTAGATAGTGGTGGAACAAGGGTGATGCAATAGGCAGAACACCATGAGGCAAACGGCTGTTAGCATGTTCCATCCACCCATTAGCAGTATTTGTTTGGTTTGTTGTTCGGTTCCTTCCATCAGCACGCCAGCTGCGCCCATGTCGCTTTGCCCCAACACCAGCATTGTTAGCATCATTATCGTTGGGATAACAATCTCGTTGGCGGGAATGGCCAACACATAGGCAAGAAGTATAACACCGTTCAGTCCCATAAGCCATCCGGGCTTGTCGAGTAGCGATATAAGATGCTGGGCAATGGTGGCATCGGCCACGTGGATGTTGCAACAAAGCCATATCAATGCGCCTGCCGGAGCGGCAAACACAACGGCACGCCACAGCACAATCAGTGTGCGGTCGATGATAGAGGTGTAAAGCGTTTGCCAAAACTGGGGCGGACGATAGGGCGGAAGTTCGAGATGGAAGGTGGAAACCTCGCCGCGAAGGATGGTTCGCGACAGCAACCACGAACTGCCGAACATGAAACCAACGCCCATAAGCACCACCGTCATCACCGCTACCAGCGAAACCATGCTGCTATATTGTGCAGGAACGGCTGCGCCGATAAACAGCGTGGCCAACAATATCTGTGTGGGCCAGCGGCCATTGCATAGCGAAAAGTTGTTGGTGATGATGGCAATGATCCGTTCGCGTTGGCTGTCGATGATGCGTGTAGACACTACGCCTGCCGCATTGCAGCCAAAACCCATGCTCATGGTTAGGGCCTGCTTGCCGTGCGCACCCGAACGGCGAAACAATTCGTCGAGATTGAAGGCCACGCGAGGCAGATAGCCGAAATCTTCGAGCAGGGTGAAGAGGGGGAAGAAGATGGCCATTGGCGGCAGCATCACCGATACCACCCACGCCGTGGCCAGGTAAACGCCGTCTGCAAGCAAACCCGTGAGCCACCAAGGGGCGTGCATGGACACGAAAGCATCGTGTATGGCTGGGTGCATGATGCCCACCAACAGTTGGTTGAGCCAGTCGGAAGGATAGTTAGAGCCGATGATGGTGAGCCAAAACACGCCACACAGCAAGGCCAACATGATGGGGAACCCCCAGATGCGGTGGGTAAGTATGCGGTCGAGCTTTACGTCTAGCGGCAGCCGTCCGCGTTGGTTGCCCTGCGTAACCACCTCACTGCAAATCTGACCCGCTTGTGTGTAGATGTCTTCCACCCACAGATCGTGGAAGTTACTGCCTATTTCGAGCAGCAATTTTTCGGCAAGTGCGTTCAGTTCGGGGTTTCCGAAACGCTCTTTCACGCTTGTGTCGCCCTCGATTAGCCTGAAAGCAATCCACTCGGCGTTGGAAATGTCGGGGTGTGTCTCGGCTATTTTGCGCGCCAACTCCTTGACATGCTGCGCGGCATGTGGCGGAAGGTTGGTAGAGCGGTGGGGGCGGCACTTGTATTCGCCCTCTGCCACTTGGCGCATACTTTCCAAAAGCTGGTCGATACCTTGCCCCGAACGAGCCGAAGCACCCACAACGGGGATGCCCAGGCGGCGCGAAAGGGCGTTAAGGTTGATGTCTATCTTGTTTCGTTTGGCCTCATCTAGTAGGTTAACGCACAGCACGGCCTTGTCGGTAATCTGCAAAACCTGCAAGATAAGGTTCATGTTGCGCTCCAATCGGGTGGCATCGGCCACCATAACCGTAACGTCGGGCTGTCCGAAGAGGATGAAGTCGCGGGCAATTTCCTCGTCTTCCGAAGTCGACGAGAGCGAGTAAGTGCCTGGAAGGTCAACGATGCGGTAGCCTTCGCCTTGGTAAGCGAAGTAGCCTTCGGCCTTTCCCACGGTTTTCCCAGGCCAGTTTCCGGTGTGTTGTTTCAGTCCTGTAAGGGCATTAAACACCGTGCTCTTGCCCGTATTGGGGTTTCCGGCCAATGCCACAACGTAGCGTTCGCCGCCCGCTTGCGCACCGCGCCGTTGCAAACTGTGCATCGCCGCCTTTGGGCAAGTGTCACAGGGAGATGTATTTTGTTTGTTGGGCATAATCGTTATTGTAGTTTTGGCTTGGCGTTATCTATTGTTATAGACATTGCCTTAGTTGTAGCCATCTGCAAAGTTACCATTTTTATGGCAATTAGCGCGCAGCTTTTCTCCCCAGTTTTGTTGCTTTACCTAGCTATGGTGATTGAAAGCAGTGTGGTTGTTTCGTTCTTGTAGCAGATAATTCGTTTACGTCTGTAATTTCATTGGGGTTGAGAAATGCGTTATTGATATTGCGCATTACCATCTACATGTGGCTTGTATGCTGATGATTTGGCTTGTTTCACGCGTATAAAAGTGGGCGATTTTTCCTTGTTGATCAATTCTTTGGTCTTTGGGTAAGCAGTGAAATACATTTTTTGTGTAAAGTTTTGCTATTTGTTTCTTTTTACATAACTTTGCGCTATGCACTGCAATGGGTAATGATTGTGGTGCGTGAAAGAACATAAGTCAAACTAAATGTATGGAAAAGATGAAGAAAAGCGGTAAGATTATCTTTGTGGCGTTAGGCATATTACTTGTTTTGGGTACGGGTGTTTTCACTTATCTGAACCACATTCCCAAAGCAGAGGCGTTTGGATATGAAAGCCTAGTGTTGTGTGTGACGACCTTTCTTTTTTACAGACCCTTTACTAAGAGAGGTGAGTTAGAGGCTATTTTATTGAATTTCGTCATTATATTGGGTGTTACTGCGGTTGTTACTGTACCCGAATGGACGTTCAACAACATCATTACGGCTTGGGGATGGAGTGCAATTGGATTTCTTGTTGTCTGTGGCATCAGCTTTATTGTGCGCAAAACCAAGCTGCTGGATTTGGAAAATGGGTCTGCGGAGCATAATTAATGCCCCAGCACGTAGGGTATTGTGTTTTTGGGCATAGCTCAAACAAACTTGATTGCGCTAGCAATCCGATTGTTTTAGCACTTGGTTTTCGCTATGAGGTAATGGCGGAACGACTGCGTTTTGTACAATATTAGATGTGCCGCTGCACATAAATTGATGGAGATGGCTGTCTGGCTAAACAGGTTGAATTGGCCAGACAGCACCAATTAATCCTTCTATCTCAACATTGTCCCAAGCTACACGTTAGGCCAAACACGGCTTAACGCTTTTGTTCAGTAAATAAATAGGTGAGATAACCTGTTGACAAGTAGTGAAATTGGCTGTTAACAAGTAGTGAAACTAGCTGTTAACAAGTAGTGAAACTGCCTGTTAACAAGTAACGCTGTTAACCGGAAAACAAGGCTTGAAAGCCATTTCATCTTACAAAAAACGCTAGTTTTCGGCCGCATGATGACGGCCGAAAACCAGCGTTGATAAGTCTTATTTGCTCGCCTACCGCCTTCGTCTAGTTGCTTAGACAATTATGTTTCCGCGATAGAGAGCATCAGCAAAAGGAGGTTTCTGCTTAGAAGAAGTAGGTCACGCCCAATTGCCAAGCGTTGCTACGGCCGTCGTATTTCTTAACAGCGTCACCAACAGCATCCTTTGAAATCTCCACTTCACCCGTCTTTCCAACGGCAATGTTGTAGCCTAAAGTGGCTTGGAGATGGTCTGCCAAGGTGCAACCAATACCTAGGTTGATGCTGAAGTTAGACGATTTGAGTGTCCAATCGGCCACTTCGGGAACGATTTCCTTGTCTTTCTTACCCAAGTTGAATGCTACCTGCGGCCCTGCAAAGAGGAAAATGTTGGCTGTTTCGCCCAAGCCGAAAGAGTAACGTGCATTGATGGGAATGGCCAACTGCTCGCGAGAGACAACAGAACCGAGCTTGCCATCCTCGCTCTTCATCTTAGATTCGCGCTTTTCGTATAGCGCGGAGATGTCCATCCCCATGCCAACGATGGGCAGCGTGAACTTAACCGTTGGGCCAATAAAGAAACCTAAGCGGTTGTCGGTCTTCCAAACGTCGTCGTTTACCGAAACTTCGGAGGTGTTGATACCACCTTTTAAACCGAATTTCAATTGTGCACTGGCATTTGCAGATAAGGTCAATGCTGCGGCAAGCACAGCCATCTTCATCATCTTTTTCATACAATAATAGTTTTAAATTAAACAAAGTGCGCACTTCGAACGTGGGTATACACGCCAAATGCGCGTGAAAATTACGGTTAGTGTCTCTCTCTTCTTACCGACATGCGTGGCGATGCGCTGCCCTGACTGCTGCGTGCAGCCTTCTCTTTCTTGGGTGCGGGTGCCACTGTTGCACGGCGGTTGGCGCGGGGGGCTTTCACTCCGCGGCTGTTTTTCGTGGTTAGTGCCAGACTGTCGGCTTGTTGTGGTGTCTTCACACCCCACATGCCTTTCTCGAAAGCGGCTATCTCCGCCTCGATACGTTTTTGTTCTTGTGCCATAGCCGAGTCGCTTTTGCAGTATTGCGCCAACGTTAGGCCCAGCATGTTGTTGGTTTTATATATCTTGCCGCGATATTTGTTCATCGTGAAATAGTCGGCTAAGCTCATGGTTGCGGCATTGTTTAGGTTGCTCGTCATTACCGTTTGCTTGGCCAAAAAGGGTGCAAGGTCGTCGTATTTCACCCAAAACAAGGGGTAGGATGTGGCATCGCCGAAGTCGTCTTGTCGTTTCATGATGGGACAAAGGGCCAGAACCTTGGTGTGGAATGTGGCCGTTGCCTGGTCGTAATAGGCACTTTCCTTGATGTAGTAGGACGTAACCTCGCGCGAAGGAATGTCGCTGTTGTCGATGCGCACGCGCCCATCAACCCGTTCGTAGAAGATGTGATAGTTGTCTAGCAATGCCAATGGCTTTATGCGAGCCGAGTCTTCAAAGCTCTCGTTGCCGTCTAACCGATACTCGTATGCCTTTACTTGTCCGCGCATCACCAGCTTAAAGAGGTAGGTAAAGAGGTTCATGCGGCCGTCGATGGGCTCAACAGGGTAGTAAAGTCCTGCGTTGGCGTCTTCGGTAAGGTTCAGTTCGCGGTATATGTCGCGCCTCCAAACAACGTCCTCGTCCATCTTGCTTTGTGTG
>ERZ773067.1333-NODE-1333-length-13433-cov-2.905292_pt1 | contig 13433 bp, 9 predicted proteins | sample MGYA00580622_ERZ773067 | MGnify/ENA primary metagenome ERZ773067 (study PRJEB29015, sample SAMEA2737998) | human oral metagenome | biome: human oral; feature: human-associated habitat; material: dental | place: China | collected 2113 ...
GAGAGCTGTTTTCCCAGATTATGTCAATAAGCCGTAAATACCAGTATAGGAAAATAGCTGATGTGTCTAAAACCTCTTTAGCTGTCACCTCATATTCATCTGGGAATATTGGTTTTTTTGGCGGGAGCGGTACCTATACCGAAAGAGCAATGAAGGACTTTTTTGGAAAAAATACAAAGGCGAAGGCTTTTGACAGCTTTAAAAAAGTTTGTGAGGCTGTCGGAAACGGAAGTATCGAATATGGTGTGCTTCCTATTGAAAACTCTACTACCGGAAGCATATCGGATATTTATGACTTGCTTATGGAATATAAAGTGCACATCCTCGGTGAGGCAATAGAGCCTATAGACCATGCTCTTCTCGGTTTACCCGGGGCAAGTTTAGAAAACATAAGTGAAGTTTACAGCCATCCCCAGCCACTGCTTCAGTGCTCAAACTTCTTAAATAAATATCCTGACTGGAATACTTATGCCTATGGAAGTACATCCAAAAGCGCGCTTAAGGTTAAAAATGACGGCAAACCGGAACAGGCTGCCATAGCAAGCAGGGCAAACGCAGAGTTTTACGGGCTTGAGGTTCTTGCTGAAAATATCGCAAATGATACACTTAATGCAACACGCTTTATAGTAATAGGAAAGGGAGATAACTATCTTGAAAAAGCCGATAAAATCAGCATAAGCTTTGAGATACCCCATAAGACAGGCTCGCTTTACAGCATCCTTTCCAATTTTATCTACAACAATATCAATATGACAAATATAGAGTCCAGACCAATCCCTAAAAGACGTTGGCAATACCGCTTCTTCGTAGAATTTGACGGCAACTTAAACGATGCAGGTGTCATAAATGCAATTACCGGACTTAAGGCTGAGGCAGACAGCTTTACCCTGCTTGGTAACTATGTTGGGGCTGATAAAAAATAAGTATATTAAAGGAGCTGTCACATTAAGAATGAGATACACAAAATACAGTGATAATTTGATGACAAATTTACTATATCTTGTTGTATTTTTTTACTTATTACGACAGCTCCCTTTTAACTTTAAAATAATTATATAAACTTCTCTTTGGTATAAGCTCAATTTTTAATATCCTATCCATACCATCTGTCAATCTTTTACAAATCTTACCTTCGCCCCACTTAACTCAATACTTCTTCTTACAAGCACATTCAAGGCATCAACAGTATTTATATCTTCAGGAATATCAAGGAGGCTAAGCTCGGTACAGGCAATAATTCCGACAGTTTCATCATCACAATACCTGTTTAGAATGTCCGTAAACTGCTTGTTATCCAAATTATTGGTTTCCTTTATGTTATATATTATGTCCATAACAGCCTGTTTATCCGCCTCGGAAACCTCTTTCGCTTCAAGTCCGTATTCCTTCGCATATCTCTCATACACCTTAGAATTAAGAGTTCCGAGAGTACCAAAAATGGAAATTTTCTTTACTCCGCTTTTCTTTACTTCAAGTATGGTTTCCTCAATCATATTTATAATTTTTAAGTCAGTTAGCTTCCTAAATTCATCATAAAAATAATGGCTTGTATTGCAGGGGATGGCAACTGCCTCTACTCCGATATTTTCAAGGATGGAAAAGTCTTTCTTTATAGCCTCTAAAAATTCAGTTTTTCTGTTTTCAATAATGCATTTTGTCCTGTCAGGCATGGTCGAATGATTTAAAACTATCATATCAATATGCTCATTATCACATTTAGCCTCTGTATTCAGTACAACTCTTTCATAAAAGTTGACCGTAGCCAAAGGCCCCATACCTCCGATAACTCCTAATTTATACACTATTTCCTCCTAAATATTTTCCTGAAAGCTTTGCCAAGCAGACGCTTGTTAAAGAAAAACCAAGGTCCAAGGTCATCCATAGCAAAGATTGCAGGAGCCCATTTTCTTGAAAATGAAATGCCTAAAGACTTTAAGATGCCCACCTGTCCTGTCTTTTTATATCTAAGAATTGCAACTATATCTTCAAATCCATAAATAAATGCATACTTAGTGTCATAGTTTAAGAATTTAGTATCACTTTCTTTCAAATTTCCTGTCAGGTCAAGATAGGCAATGTAAGGCATATTAATACCGCACTTGTATATCATATTATTAAAGTTCGTGGTTCTGGCATTTATTTCTATCAGGTAAATCTCACCTGTCTTTTCATGCCTTTTAAATTCTATTTCTCCAAAGCCCCTGTAACCGATATTTTCAAGGAAAGGTTTTGAAATCTCAACAAGCTTAGGATTGTATTTTTGAATTGTAAATACCGAAGCACCGAAGTTAATAGGCCACTGACGCTGTTTCTGTGCAGTCAGATAGTGGGTGGTCTTTCCGTTTCTTGCAATATAATAATCGTAAGTAAGCATACAGTCATCAAAGCCGGGTACTATTTCCTGCACAAAGATTTCTATGTCATTATCTTTAGCCTTTTTTATGCCTGCTTCCATTTCTTCAAGGTTCTTACAAATGAATACCTTGTTTCTGAATACCTTGGTAAATTTTACAGTATCAAAAGGCTTGATTATACAAGGGAAACCTACTTCATTTTTCACCCTCTCTATTAAATTCTCATCATTAACACTGATTGTTGCAGGTATTTTCACACCGTTTTCAAGCGCAATATCATGTAAGGTCCATTTGTCTAGAAGCTTTGAATTAAGTCCCTTAGCCTGGCTGATTAAATAATATTTTTCAAGCTCATCATAGTATTTATCTATAAATTCAACATATTTATCATGGGTTGGAAGAAGTACAGGCTTTTCTGTCTGTTTTTTTCCATACTCAATAAGCCCTGTAAAGGCTTCCTCACCGAATTTATTCAAATTTTCTATTGTCAAAAATTCAGATATAAACTTAGACTTCGCACCATAGGCATTTTTCAAATCATAGTCGCAGGCTACAACATGTACACCCTCTCGTCCTAAACACCTTATTATGCTAAGTCCTATATAATAATTACATCCTAAAACCACTGCTTTGTTCATTACGCTTTCCCCTTAAATCTAATCAGTTTTATTCCTTATATAACCTGTGAAACTTATGCCGTCTGTGTGGCAAAGTAAATCTCATACCATTTTAAGAAGGTATAAATGGTATAAATCTTACGGCCGTTGTTGGCTATATTGTTAAAATGGTCATCTAAAAGCGAATTTATCTTCTCTTTATCAAAAAACTCACTTACAAAGTCTTTATTAAATATTTCTTTCACAATCTTATAATACTTTTCTTCCCTAATCCATACAACAAACGGAACCACAAAACCTAACTTCCTGCGCTTTGCCCAGTCTTCAGGAAGCTTGTTCTTAGCTGCCTTTCTAAAGGCATACTTTGTTATCTCATTGTGTACCTTATGTTTTACGGGAATAGTCCTTGCAAGCTCCCACATCTTCTTGTCAAGAAGAGGAACTCTGAGCTCTATGGAATTCGCCATAGTCATCTTGTCGGCCTTCAGCAAAATATCCTCAACTATCCACAGCTTCATATCAAGGTAAAGTCTCTTTGAGGTATCGTCCATATCCTTGACTTCATCATAGTATTTCCTGGTTAAATCCCTTGAAGTCTCGGTATTTTTATACTTTGAAGTTACAAGCGAATTTGCCTGATCATCCGACATTATTTCAGCAGGCCCTATATATCTGTCCTCAACCTTCTGACCATATTTCATTATTATGGTTTTCCCGCTGAAATGCTTTCTATCCTTATATTTTTTATACAGTTTGTTTCTTAAGCTAAATGGCAGTTTTCTGTATATTCTCTGCGGAAGCGCATCCGCATATTCATTGTAACCCGCAAACAGCTCGTCTGCCCCTTCTCCCGAGAGCACAACCTTTACCTGCTCGGAAGCAAGCTTTGATAAGAAATATAAGGGCACAGAAGAAAGATTCGCATGCGGTTCATCCGAATAATACTGCACCTTATTTATACCCTCGAAAAATTCATCAGGGGTAATAAGCTTTGAGTAATTATTTATACCAAGGCTGTCTGAAAGCTCCTTTGCATATACAGTTTCATTAAAGCCCTTGTTATCAAAGCCTACAGAGAAGGTCTTGTCAGGAAGTGCGGTTGCAACCACATAGCTTGAATCAACGCCTCCTGAAAGGAAGGAGCCTACCTCCACATCGCTTATTTTATGGTATTTAACCGACTCCTCTACCTCTTTTTCTATCTTACCCACAGCCTCGTCAAAGGTCATATTCTGATAATCAAGGGTTAGATTGTAATAGGTTTTTATCTCCATTTTTCCGTTTTCATATATATAATAATGTCCCGGTCTCAGCTTCTTTACACCCTTAAAAAATGTCTCCTCCAAAGGATTGTACTGGAAAACCAGATAGTGCTTCAATGCCTTTTCATTTACTTCTTTTTTAAACTTTGGATACTTTAAGAAAGCCTTAACTTCTGATCCGAACAGGAAATCTCCCTCTGTCATAGCATAATAATAAGGCTTTATTCCAAAATGGTCTCTTGCTCCGAACAGCTTCTCTTTTTTGCTGTCCCAGATTGTAAAAGCAAACATTCCGCGAAGCTTAGCCAAAATTCCTTCTTCACCGTATTCTTCATAACCATGTAAGATAACTTCAGTATCCGTATGTGTCTTGAATTTGTAGCCCTTAGCTACCAGCTCTTCTCTTATTTCCTGATAATTATAAATCTCTCCGTTGAAAATAATAGCTATATCTTCCGCTTCATTTAAGATTGGCTGGGAGCCTTCTTTAAGGTCAATTATACTGAGCCTTCTAAAGCCGAAGTTTACATCTTTGTCAAAATAATAACCATCACTGTCAGGTCCGCGGTGAACAATCTGATTATTCATCTCTTTTATTACATTTTTATCTTTTACGTTTTTACTGCAAAATCCTACAAATCCGCACATATTTTCTCCTTAAATCCTGCCAAGAATCTCTTTTACAGTTTCTATCTCGCTGTAAGGCAGGTACTCACTGCCAATTACCTGATAAGGCTCAGCTCCCTTACCCGCAAGCAATACTATATCATTTTCACCTGCAATACCAAAGGCATATTCTATGGCTTCTTTTCTATCTTCAATAACATTATAGTTAGTCTTAGTACAGTCCGAAACCAAACCCTCTACTATATGTTCTACCGACTCATTTCTTGGATTATCCGCAGTAAATACAACCTCATCCGAATTTTCAAGGGCAATCCTGCCTAGATCAGGGCGCATACTGGAATCCCTGTTGCCACCGCTATGACCTATCAAGGTTATTATTCTGTTATGCGGCACCTTATTCAGAGTTTCAAGTACCTTCATAAGACCATCAGGCGTATGGGCAAAGTCAATTATTATCTTATAGTTTTTATCTGTATGAACTGTCTCCATCCTTCCGCTGACACCCGAAAAGCTTTTCAGGGCTTCTATAGCATCCATAACAGCAATTCCCTTTGCAAAAGCCGTACAGATAGCAGCAAGCACATTGTATACGTTAAACAAGCCTACCAGATTAGTTTCTACCTTGTATATATCCCCTAAAAAATACAAATCAAATCTCATTTTCCAGTCATCAAATAAAATTTCGTCAGCATAAAAATCAGCAGTTCCATCATTTATACCATAGGTAATGACTTCTGCCGGTGTATGTGCCTTATATTCCTCAGAATACTTATCGTCAATATTTAAGATGGCTGTTTTTAGTTTTCCGTTTTTAAGATTATGACCTAACTGAGTGAATAAAAGTTCTTTAGTATGGGCATAGTTTTCCATAGTCTTGTGTAAGTCCAAATGCTCATGCGACAGATTGGTAAATACAGCACAGTCAAAATCGCAGCCAATCACCCTATCGAGTGCAAGTGCATGAGAAGAAACCTCCATCACACAGGCATCACATTTCTCAGCCGTCATTTCCTTTAAAAGCTCCTGCAAAGTAGCCGAAACAGGTGTTGTATTCTTAGTAGGAATTATTTTCTTTCCTATTTTATGATGAATGGTTCCGATCAAGCCTGTTTTAAGGTTCATGGTTTCAAATATATGATTAATCAGATAGCTTGTGGTAGTTTTACCGTTAGTTCCCGTTATGCCAACCATAAACAGTTTTTCATCAGGCTTACCATACAGTACATTTGATAAAAGTGCCATTACCTTTAATGTGTCTTTCACATAGACGACAGGTACGTTACCGGCTTTGTCAGCTATATCCTTAGACGCAATAAATAACTTAGCACCGTTATTTTTTGCACTCTCTACAAATAAATGTCCGTCTACCCGGCTGCCTTCTATACAGATAAAAGCAGTACCTTCCTTTATATTTCTGCTGTCCTCAGAGATATATTTTATATCAATCTTTTCTATATCTCCATAGATTTTTTTAACTTTTATATATGATAATAGTTCGCCTGCTAACATATTAAACTCCTTAAAAGCATTATCTGTTATAGTGTAAATCATTTATTTTAATTTGTCCAGTACCCTTGACATAAACCCTCTATTTATGTATGATATAAGGGTATTTTTATACACTTTATTAAAAATTAAAGCTAAGGAGATGATGATTTGGATCCCAGTGACGCGATACACATTATCGTGCTTTTTATCCTAGTTCTGCTTTCGGGATTTTTCTCATCGGCAGAGACAGCTATAATCTCTGTCAATAAGATTAAAATCCGCTCTATGGTAGAAGAAAATGTTAAAAATGCTGCTCTTGTAGCAAAAATAACCGATGACTCAAGAAAATTTATCAGTACAGTGCTTATTGGTAACAATATTGTGAACATCTCTGCCTCAGCTCTTGCAACAGCCTTTGTCTCAAGAGTTTTCGGCAATGTGTACATAGGTGTAGGAGCCGGTATTCTCACACTTGTCATCCTTGTATTTGGTGAGGTACTTCCTAAGACGGTTGCTTCTATGCACGCAGAGGGCTTAGCACTTGCTTATGCACCAATCCTTCTCATTACGATGAAGATATTTACACCGCTTGTTTTTCTTCTAAATATCATATCAAACGGTATACTTAAGATATTTGGGATAGATCCTGATAAGAACACTTCAGGTATTACTGAAAATGAGCTTTTGACCTATGTAGAGGTCAGCCATGAAGAAGGTATAATTGAAAATGAAGAAAAAGAAATGATTACCAATGTGGTGGACTTTGGTGACTCTCTTGCAAAAGATGTAATGGTTCCGAGAGTGGATATGTATACAATAAGTGATGATATCGGCTATGATGAGCTTCTGTTGGCTTTTGAAGAAGATAAATACTCAAGGCTGCCTGTATATCGGGAAAATGTTGATAATATAATCGGTATTGTTTATCTAAAAGATGTGGCTTTTTATAAGGGTGATAAAAAAGATTTTAAGCTTGGTTCCATCCTTCGCCCTGCTAATTTTACTTATGAATTTAAGAAAACATCCGAACTGCTTATAGAAATGAGAAAGTCTTCTCTTTCTATGTGCATCGTACTTGATGAGTATGGTTCTGCTGTAGGTCTCATTACTCTTGAGGATTTGCTTGAGGAGATTGTAGGCGATATTCGTGATGAGTATGATGTTGACGAAGTTGATGATATAGTCCAACTGGATCAGGACGAATTTATGGTTCTCGGTTCAACAAGGCTTGATGACTTCAACGATTTCTTCGGAACCGAATATATTTCAGATGATTATGATTCAATCGCCGGTAAGCTGATTGAACTTTTTGAAAGATTACCTGAAAAAGGTGATGCAATCACAGACGGTGCACTTTCTTTTCTTGTAGAGTCCGTAGATCATAGAAGAATAGAAAAAATTAAAGTAAGAAGACTTCCAAATGCTGATGACAGCTCTGATTATGCTGAATCTGACTTTGGAGAGACTGTATAATAATCGTATCATAAAAGAGGCTGTTGCATTAAAGAAAAACACTACAAAATATCGTAGATTTATTGTTAACTAATCGCAATATTTTGTATATCTTTTCTTAGTGCTACAGCCTCTTTTTAATGTACTTCAACACCTGTAAAATAGTGCATAATTATCTTTTTGTAGCCGTAACCCGCTTCAGCCATGCCTCTTGCACCGGACTGACTAAGCCCTACCCCATGCCCGTATCCGCTGCCGGTAAATATAAAATCACCTTTCACCTTTTCTTTTTTATCTGAACTTAAACTTCTTACAAAATCCGAAGAAGTATATACATTTATCTTAGTGCTGTAAAGGTTAAATGCCTTTCTTATTTCCTGTTTTCTAAGAATCAGGCTGCCATTACTGCCCTTTACCAAGAGCGAAAGTGCCCTCCCTGACTTTGATCTTCTTGTAACCCTTAATTCTTCTATACTGCCAAGGCTCTTGCCCTGATTTGCAGCATAACTGCCAAGCAGACTTAAAAGTTTAGTTTTTGTAAAACTGATAGTCCAGGGCTTTTTTTCAGGCTTATTTTCATACGGATCGGGCACAGCTCTAAGCCAGGGCTTTTTACCTCCCCATACATTTTCAGAACTTTCCGTATAGCCCCCTGAGGTAGAAAAATAAGTAGTTTTAATAACCCTGTTTTTATAAGTTACAAATTCATTTTCTGTATCTTTTACAGCCATGTCCGTTTCTTTTGTTTCTACCTTCATACCACCGTAAGACTGGTGCGAAATAGTATTGGTAAGCTTATATCCTTTTTTTATATCACTGTCTGAACCAAAGCCCGAAACTGCCGCTCCAAAGCTTCTTGCACAGACTGCCTGCGCCTTAAGTGCCGAAGTATGCCAGCTGTGGCTCATCTCCATAGGTACAGAGCCCCTGATATATTCCTCAAGATTTACTACATTTACAGGTGTTACTCCGCTTTTCCCGTAGGTTCCTATTTCAATCCTTCCCCTGTATCTGTTTTCCCCCTCAACCGAAACTCCTTCTGCCTTATTCACAGCCTCAAACTGCGGATTCGCACCCGCTTCAGCCACATCTACAAGAAATTTACTCCTGCCTGTTGTAACTGTCAGCAAATATTTACTGCTTTTATTTTTAGAAGTTACAGAGTATACATCATTAGTATTTATTGCTGTTTCCGCTGAGTAAACATCATAAAGCTTCCATACTCCTCTGTTATTTCTGTCAAGTCCCACCAGGGCAGGAACCACTGTTAACGATTTTTGTGAGGCTCTAAGACTTGCTGCTTCAGAGGCCGCCTTGGAAAAAGACGGAAAACTTCCTCCATATACATTATAGTTACCATAGGCTTTGGAAATGCTTATTCCTTTTTCTCCTCGCAGGATATCGGTCGGGTAATAATTATCTTCCTTAGAAAAGCCTATTTTAATAGCCTGATTATCCAAGCGGATGGAAGTCTTGTTAAAATATTCCTTTGTAAGTCCGACTCTCACCATATTCTGTCCTTCGGATACGGCAGCATTTGAAAATTGGCTGCCCTTATAAAAGACAGCCTCAAAAATGAAGATAAATATCAGTAATTTAACTATTACTCTTTTTTTCATCCAAATCACCAATTCCACTGATTCCCAAAAGATAATCAACAAGCTGTCTGGCTGCCCTTCCGGATCGCCCTCCGTTCCTAATCTCCCACTTTCTTGCCTCATTATAAAGTTCTTCTTCATCAAACTCTAATTCCGGATGTGCTTTTGCAATTCCGGACACTATATCAAAATATTGATTCTGATTAGGTGCAAAATAACCAATGGTTATACCAAACCTATCTGCCAATGAAAGCTTCTCCTGCATTGTGTCTGAACGATGAACATCCTTATTATGTTCTATGTCCGTCCTGTCACTCCAAAGTTCCTTTATAAGATGCCTCCTGTTTGAAGTGGCATAAATCAATACATTTTCAGGTCTTACCTCAAGCCCTCCTTCAATCACAGCCTTAAGATACTTGTATTCAGTCTCAAATTCCTCAAAAGAAAGGTCATCCATGTATATGATGAACCTGTAATTTCTGTTTTTAATCTGCGACAGTATATCAGAAAGATAGATAAACTGATGCTTATATATCTCTATCATCCTAAGCCCGTCAGGATAAAATTTATTTAGTACAGCCTTTACGCTGGAAGATTTGCCTGTGCCTGCATCACCGTATAATAGACAGTTATTTGCTCTTTTTCCTTCAACAAAGGCTCTTGTGTTGGCTATCAGCTTTTCTTTTTGCAGTTCATAACCCACAAGCTCATCAAAACTTATTTCAACAGTATTTGTAATAGGGATAATTTTACCGTCTCTTTCGGATATCCTAAAAGATTTATTAAGGCCAAATTTACCTACACCAAAAGTTTTATAAAAAGCCGTTACCTTCTTGTATATTTCATTCTCGTCCTTTGCAGAATTTATTAACCCGGATAAGTCTTTTACCTTGGCAGATACATTCTTATTTATACGATTCTCTGCCTTCTTAATAGCATTATAATTTGAAATCATACTGAAACAGTTTATTCCAAGTTCACTTTCAAGTATTGAAAAATCATAATGAAACAACTCTTTTATAATAATAAAGTCATTCAGTACAAAATTTACAACACTTCCTCCCCTGTCTCCCTCTTTCTCACAGGCAAGCGTAAATGGATTCTCATCCATAACAAGCAGATATGTAAGATAACTCTGCCATAAATTTTTGTCAAAACCATTTTCAGTACTAATTGCAAGCAATTTATTAATACATTTATAAACACAACTTATAAGTTCGTTTTTTTCTTTATCATCTCTTGCAAACTCAAATTTATTTAATATTTCAGAAAGTGTCTTTAGAATTTCATCATCAGTAAAGTTTCTGTATACTATCAGCTTTTCAATACCAAATGACATCCAAGTTTCTCCTTCATTAAACTTACAGTTTCTACATGCGCTCCGGAGCATCTATTCCAAGTAAATCAAGGCATTTTACTATTATCTTCTCTGTAATATATGAAAGTTTGAGCAGGGAGTATTTCCTGGCCTCATCCTCTTCGTTAAGTATGTGATTCTCATGATAAAATGCACTGAAACAGTTTGAAACCTCATAAATATATGCACATACCTTATGCGGTGCAAACTCAGTTGCAGCTAAATCTATCATATCGGAAAACTTTGCTATAACAAGTTCAAGCTCTCTCTCAGAAGCAGTAGCAGCCTTAACCAATTTTTTATCGGCAAAGAAATTATCTAAATCAACTTTATTTAAACTCTTTTCTGCTATAAACTTATCCAGAATTGAGCGGATTCTTACTACCGTATACTGGATATATGGGCCTGTATTCCCTTCAAATGAAGTAAAACGCTCAAGGTCAAACACATAGTCCTTACTTGCCTGATTAGACAAATCTCCGTATTTGAGGGCAGCCAGTCCGACCTGTCTTGCCACCTTGTGTTTAACTTCCTCATCCATATCTCTGTCAGCCATTTTTGCTTCTACTTCTTCGGTTATCTCGGAAATAAGCCTCTCAAGTCTCATAACTCCGCCGTCTCTTGTCTTAAAAGGCTTGCCGTCTTTACCATTCATGGTACCGAAGCCTAAGAAGATAAGATTTAGTTCTTCCGGAGCTATTCCTGTCTTTTTAACTGTCCTAAATACCTGCTCAAAATGCATTCCCTGACGTTTATCTACTACATAGATAATATCTGTAGGGTTAAACAATTTAACCCTTTCCAATATTGTCGCAACATCTGTTGTACTGTAAAGTGCGGCTCCGTCTGACTTAAGTATAATACAAGGCGGAATCTCCTTCTTATCATCTTCCTTTGTAACATCTACAACCAGTGCACCTTCGCTTATATATGCAAAGCCGTCTGCTTTCATCTTTTCAACCATATCAGGTATATAGACTTGTACATCACTTTCCTTCTTCCAAAGGTCAAAACTTACATTTATATTATGATAATTTTTCTTGAGGTCAGTAACCGATACATCTAAGATATGGTGCCAGAGTGCCATATAGCCCCTATTCCCATTCTGTAAGAGTGCGGTAGCCTGTAAAGCCTCATTTTTATATTCTTCATCTTCTTTGGATTTAATTGAGGCCAATGGATAAATCTCCTCAAGCTCCTCTATGGTAAAAGGTGCTTCTTTCGGATATTCACCTGTAAAGCTTTCGTCAAAGTATGGTAGTTCAGGATGTCTGTGTCTAACTTCAGTTATGATAAGTCCCATAGGAAGTCCCCAGTCACCCAGATGCACATCTCCTATAACTTCATTACCCGCAAATCTTTCTATACGCTTAATACTCTCGCCTATTATAGCCGGGCGAAGATGGCCGACATGCAAAGGCTTAGCCACATTTGGGCCGCCATAGTCAAGAACTATCTTCTTAGGCTCACCTTCATTTTCATATCCAAAATTTCCGGTCGCTCCCATTTCATTTACATAGTCTGCCAAAAATTCATCTTTAATTGTAAGATTAATAAATCCCGGATTTACTGCTTCTATTTTTTCAAATATCTTGCCTTCTTCGGAAAGTTGCAGTTTATCTGCTACTTCATTAGCTATAAGCATAGGTGCTTTCTTAAACTCTTTAGCTGCTGCCATTGCACCATTACACTGGTACTGACAAAGGTCTGGGCGGTTTGAGATGCCTACCATTCCATATTTCTTATCATAGCCTAAACTTACAAAAGCATTCTCTACAGCTTCTTTAATTACAACAGATACTTTCTTCATTACAACTCTCCTCATGCATTATTTCATTAAAACATCTTGCAAACATTCTTATATTTAAGATAAAGAACATCTGCAAGACGGCTATTTACATAAAATCTAAGCTTTTACTATAAAATATACTCAAATTATCTGAGCAATATTTTTGCACGGATTGCGAGAGGCGAAACCGTAGCAATCCTATATTAATTGGTGTTATTACACCAACATCATTTTATCATTATTACATAGAAAATACAACTATTCAATTATTCACCAAACACAGACTTGTAATCAGCTATAAACTTCTCAATTCCCTGAGCTGTAAGAGGATGGTTTATCATTTGCATTATTACCTTATATGGAACAGTAGCTATATCAGCTCCAGCCAAAGCGCAATGTTGTACATGCATTGGGTGTCTTACAGAGGCGGCTATAATCTCGGTTTCATAGCCATAGTTTTCAAATATCTGTACTATATCAGCTATTAGGGTAACACCATCCTGATTAATATCATCAAGTCTGCCAAGGAAAGGTGATACATAACTTGCTCCTGCCTCTGCTGCAAGAAGTGCCTGATTTGCAGAAAAAATAAGGGTTACATTGGTTTTAATTCCCTCTTTAGCCAGTACCTTAACAGCTTTTAGGCCTTCTGCCGTCATAGGAATTTTCACCACCATATTAGGGTGCATGGAAGCAATTTCCCTTCCCTCTTTAATCATACCCTCTGCATCTGTAGTAGTTGCCTTTACCTCACCGCTTATAGGACCATCAACTATAGAGGTTATCTCCTTAAGTACCTCCCTGAAGTCACGTCCTTCCTTTGCAATAAGAGATGGATTGGTAGTTACTCCGCAAATAACCCCCATATCATTTGCCTTACGGATTTCCT
>ERZ773067.1336-NODE-1336-length-13407-cov-3.334781_pt1 | contig 13407 bp, 9 predicted proteins | sample MGYA00580622_ERZ773067 | MGnify/ENA primary metagenome ERZ773067 (study PRJEB29015, sample SAMEA2737998) | human oral metagenome | biome: human oral; feature: human-associated habitat; material: dental | place: China | collected 2113 ...
CGTCTCGACGATGTGGAAGATGCTCTTGAACGACGACGGGCTGATCAACCGCGTCATTGAGTTCTTCGGCGGGGAAGGTCAGAAATGGCTTTCCGACCCGGATACGGCCTTGCTAGCTGTATGCGCTGCGAGCGTATGGCAGGGATTCGGCTTCGAAACGGTCATCTTCCTCGCCGCGCTACAGGGAATTCCTCGTGAGAGATACGAGGCGGCTGCGGTCGACGGTGCGGGGCCGTGGCGAACGTTTCGCGCCGTCACGTTGCCTGCACTGCGGCCGGCGCTTCTGTTCGTCTACGTCGTCGGGATCATCGGCGCCTTCCAGGTGTACGACCAAATCTACGTCATGACCAGGGGCGGGCCCGTCGATTCGACGATGACCGTGGTCTACTACCTTGTCGAGAAATTTCATCGACTTGACCTTGGGCACGCTTCGGCTGCGGCATACCTCCTGGTCGTCTTCCTGGCCATTGCGTCGGCGATCCAGATGCGGATTGAAAGGAGGGCATCATGACGGACAACGTCGTAATGGAGGGCGCTGGCGGCTCCGAAACGCGAGATTCCATAACGGGAGGCCCTAAGGCGCCAGATTCCATGGTGGGAGGCCCGAAGATGCCAGGTTCCATGACGGGCGGCTCTAAGGCGCCAGGTTCCATGGCGGGAGGCCCTAGGTCAGAAGGCTCAGGAAGCAAGCCCGTTGAGAGGAAGCGTGCCTCGTTTCGGGCCAAACGTCTTCGCCTGATGACTAGGCAACGTCTTCGCCCGACGACGAGGCGGCGCACCCTCACCTACGTATGCCTGAGCGTTTTCAGCGTGCTCATGACCATTCCGTGGCTGTGGGCTCTCTCCACTTCTTTTAAACGGAGTCAAGACGTTTTCGCCCCGGGCACGGGCATCGTTCCCGATCCGGCCTCAACCAAGGCCTACGAGCGGATCTTCACGGAATCTTCGTTTTCGCGGTATTTCCTCAACTCGGTGATTGTGGCTGTCACGGTGGTGATTCTCAACGTCGCCTTCGACTCTCTCGCGGCGTACGCTTTCGCCAAGCTTCCATTCCCGGGCAGGTCTTTCCTATTCGGCATGCTCATGGTGACCATGATGATTCCCATGCAAGTCAACCTCATTCCCCTCTACAGAATGATGGTGTGGATCCACGATTGGGTTCCTTTCCTCGGAATTGACACGCTTTCGGGAATCATCGCGCCGGGAGCCGTTCAGGTATTCGGCATCTTTCTCATGCGGCAATTTTTCGCTTCTATTCCCGACTCCATCCTGGAGGCGGGGCGCCTTGATGGAGCGTCGGAATTCCAGATTTTTCGCCGCATCGTTCTTCCTCTGGCTGCCCCGGCGATTGCAACGTTGACGATCTTCACTTTCCTCGGGGCGTGGAATGACTTCTTGTGGCCGCTTCTCGTCTCGAATTCCGAATCAACGCGGACGCTTCCCGTTGGTTTGGCGCTCCTTGCCCGAAAGAATACCGTCGACTGGCCGGGAACCATGGCCGGTGCGGTGGTCACCGCCATCCCCATGATCGTCATTTTCATCATGGCTCAACGCAAGTTCATCGACGGCCTGACGGCCGGTTCTGCAAAAGGATAGTACATGGCTAACACTAATGATTCCCCTGGCCGCAACGATCATGCCGGCATCGGCGCTTCCGGTATCGTCGATCCCGTGGGCAGAGACCTTTTCCTCACGGAAATCTGCGAAAGCCCGAGTGCACTGGAGAGCACGGCGTGGACCCTTGGTGAGCAGGAGGAGAAATTTGCACGCCTACGCGAGCTGCTTGGGGGGCGCCGGGTAATCCTCACGGGAATGGGAAGTTCGGCCGACGCTGTAACGGCACTGGCCAGCGTGCTCGGGCGCCGGGGTGCCGACGCCAATACCATCCACACGGCTGAACTCTTGCACTACCGCATGAACGCCTTGGCCTCGAATTCGGCCGTCTTGGCGGTGAGCCAGTCAGGGGAAAGCATCGAGGCGGTGCTCATGGCTGCCGAGCTTCGGAAGAAAGAAGGAATTCCACTCGTCGCGGTGACGAATGGACCGGAAAGCCCGCTCGCGCACGAGGCATTCGTATCCGTCGATATCGGTGCCGGCGAAGAATACGGGCCGTCAAGCAAAACATACGTTTCGACCATGCTGGCCATGCATGTTCTCGCCGAGGTCATGACCGGCAGCGATCCGGTTGCTTCGATCCTTTCGTCTGCGCAGAAAATCGCGGAAAAGGCAGCAGCGGGTCTTCGTGAGTGGGCCGACGAGGCCGAAGTGATCGGGCGTAGGCTCGCCGACGTTATTGACGAATCTCCGCATGCTCTCATGATCCTTGGACGAGGTGTGGCCATCGCGCCCGCGGAGCTCAACGCGCTTGTTCTCAAGGAATCGGCGCATGTTCCCGCCCATTCCATGGATGCGGCAGAATTTCGGCACGGTCCCCTCGAATTGGCCGCACCCGGGCTCGGCGTGGTGCTCGTCAGCCTCGAACCATCGCAGGCAGTGCTGGATGCGCGTTTACGTGATGAACTTCTGGCTAAAGGTGCGTCCGTGACCGTGGTGGGGACCAATGCCGTCGAAGCTCTCGGTTTACCCGTCGATTACCTCTTTACAAGCACGGCGCCACTGCTTGATGCCGGATGTGCGGCCATCCCGCTTTTGCTTGCGGCATGGGCTAAAGCTTCGCGGAGTTCAGCCACGCCGGGTGTGTTCAACGTGGGAGCGAAGGTGACCACATGCGAGTGAGCTGTGGCGGGCCGAGCGGCCAAGAGCTAGGTCCGGGTGGCCGAGCATTGGGGTCGAGTAGCCGAGAAGTGAGACGGAGTGGCCAAGCATCGCGTAGTACGTCGTCGGGAGGCGGCGGACCGCGAATCGAATCGGACTTGGACTCTCAGAGGGCCGACCAGGAGCCGAACGCAGCGCAAATTGACCGGGAGCCGAACGCAGCGCAAGCCGATCGGGATTTGGCCGCGCAGGGGTCTGCCGGCTTCCCCGTCTTCTCGATGGGCAGGCATTTCATGTACGCCCGAGGAAAGCCGCATATCCCGGTGGGTGCGCATGTTGTCCCCTCATCAGGTCCAGACTGGCCGTGGCGCGAAGGCCCCGAGGCATTCGATCGAGCCTTCGCACAGATGGCCGAACGCGGATTGACGAGCGCACGGATTGACCTGTTGTGGGCGGCCGTCGAACCCGAACGTGGGCGCCTCAACGAGGCTCACCTCGATGTTCTCGATCGCATCTTCGATGCTGCAAAAACCCACGGGATCACGCTTCATCCCGCCCTTTTCGTCGGCGGCGAGGTGGGGGACGCCTACTGGGACCTGCCGTGGGCGAGCGGCCTTAACCCACACTCCGATCCCGATCTTCTGCACCTGCAGGCCACACACGCCGCCTGCTTGGCGCGCCGGTGGGCCGGCCGCGCCGAACTCATCGCCTGGGATCTCACCGACGAACCCCCGTTCTGGATACACGGTGAGAGCACTGACGACGAGCATGCCGTAGCATGGACCGCGGCCCTGACCGATGCCATCCGGACAAACGACCCTGGCCGCCCGATCACGATTGGCACAGCCTCTCAAGAGGTTGACGGTGGCCCGTTCCGGGCCGACGTTGTCGCTGGGGCCCTCGACTTTACGTGCGTCCACCCCTACCCGATCTATTCACCGGAACTGTACGCCGATCGTTTGCGCTCACGCCGCATGAGCATGGCGGGGGCTTTCGAAACGGCTCTGGCGCGCGGCGCCGGAAAGCCGGTGATGGTCCACGAATTCGGAGCGTCCAGCACTCAATTCGCGCCGGAAGCCGTCGCCGATTACGACCGGCTTGTGTGTTGGTCGTCCTTCGGGGCGGGGGCGATTGGTTTTTACGCATGGTGTTGGATCGACGCCGAACCTGCCGCCTACCGCCGTGCGCCGTACGTGCGCATGCCTCACGAGACGCAATTCGGCCTGCTTGACGCCGAAGGCAAGGCTCGCCCGCGCGCTCGCGTCCTCAGCGAACTCTCGCGGGTGACCCAGGCTCTCGACCTCGAGGGCTTGGCCGGCAACGGCCCATGGACTCCGGCTTCGATTCCCGTGCCCCATGAGTACGTCAAGCCCTATGACCGAGCCTCCTACGGTCTGGACGACGCGCCCGCCGGGCCATACGTCCCGGCCGAAAAAGCGTGGGAGCCAGAGCGGGACGTCAAGCCGCTGGTGCGCGGGTGGCTCAATTCCTATGTTTTCGCCTCCCGCGCCGGGCTGCCGTGCCAGTTTCCCCGCGAGAAACTCGACGATTCGTGGCCCGCGACGCCCATCACGCTGCTTCCCGCGCCGCTGACGTCCACCACGTCCTCCCTTCTGCACATGCGCACGTCCTTCTGGCAGGGCGCGCTTGACTACGTCGAAGCCGGTGGGATCGTCTACCTTTCCTGCTCCGCGGATACAGCCGTCCCCGAGCTCGCGGAATTCGCGGGTGTGCGCATAGCCGATCGCGCCCTCGCAACGGACCGCCTCGAGCTAACCGCCGTTGAACCTTTCGCGGGCCTAGAAGCGGGCGATGTTGTCTCAGTCGAGCTGCCGGCCGCCGTGAAGGCGGGAGGCGCGGCCAATAATCTGCATTTGCGCGGCGTGGAGCTGGACGTGATCGACGCGAAGGCGGTGGCCACGGACGCCGCCGGCCTGCCCGCGGTGACGGTGGCTCGCCGCGGCAGGGGAGCCGTGATCGTATGTGCCTATCCGATTGAGCTTCTTGCCGCCGAAATCCCCGACGCCCATGGCGACGCCGATGGCCTGTGGCGCGTCTACAGGCTGGTGCGTGAGGTCGCCGGTGTCGAGCCCCCGGTTGAACTTGATTCGCCGCAGCTGACGCGCGGCGTCCTGCGCGGTCCGCGCGGTGGAATCCTCGTCGCCACCAACCACGGGCGCGAAGACGTAAGCGTGCCAGTGAAAATCAGCGGCTCCGTAAAAACGGTTGAGTCCGTGACGGCAATTGGCGTAAGGGCCGAGGCGGGCGGCAATGTTTTAATAGGCAGCAACAATGCGGTGAGCAACGGCGTGGCAGGCGGCAACGGCACAGCAGACAACAGTGCGGTAGACAGTAATGTTGCAGGCAACAGCAACGCGACTGGGGGTGCGGTGCTTCGTAGCGGCAGGCGGATCGAATCCGGCGAGGTGGTCTACGTTCCCGCCGGAGAGGCGGCAATAATCTCCTGGGGTGCTAGTGTGCATAGTTAAAGTGGATCCTTATGACGATTCGGGCTTTAAAAAGCTGGATCCGAAGGGGCCCGGGACGAAGGTGACTGGCCATTCCGGGTACCTCGTCAACAATAGCCATGCGCAACAGCAGCTGGCATCGATCGTCGTTGGAAAGGCTCACTGACATGAGGGCGGTCAGGCGGGCGGTAGCCGCGGCAGTTGCATGCTGTGCTTTGTGTGCATGCGGGTCCGAGCCCGTGTGGCCCGGCTCAAGCTCGCCGATATCGTCAGGAAAGGGGGAGAGCTCGGTGGATCAGACACCGTCTCCGTACTACGAGGGGCGCAAGCCTTTCGCCGAGCGTGTGGACGTTATAACCGCTCGCAGTCAGCTTATGGAGGCTTTGGCCAAAGTGCGTTCTAAGGTCGACGCCGAGTTTGGGACCAGGCAGTGGACGTGGCTGGATAAAGATCCGAACAAACTTTTCGATCCGTGCGACGATCTGCATGAAGGGGGCTATCTTGATCATGCTCGGCAGGGGATCGCCTCCGGTTTTTCCAATAATGCGTGGCCGCGTCTGTTGGCTATCGTCAAGGAGGAAATAGTTTCCTTAGGTTTTACGCAGGTGATTGACGTATCCGACGACAACGGCCACGCAGTTTACATCTACAATATCCAAGATGGTGGATATGTCAGTGTCTCACTGGAAGATAATGACTCTTTTGGAGTGGATTACATGACGGGTTGTCGCCCCGCACCGCCGGGGCACAAGCCCAGGGTGGCCGGCGATCTGCCTGAAGGCATGTCACCGACCGCGTCTGCCTCGCCTTCGATTGATGGAAAATGATGGGTGCTTTCGACGTTCAACCGTTTTCGGTAAGAGCTATCTTGCCGTCGTTCGGTGAGGGATGAATGTATTGGCCAAAGTCAAGCTTCGCGCATGGCCTTCGTCAGTGCAGGCCACCCCTCCTTGTGGAGTCTTCCAAAAGGACGGGCGCCAAGGAAAGCCGCGGCGCGCCCGATCGTCGGATCGACCCACAGAAACGACCCCGATTGTCCAAAGTGACCGTACGCCGAAGGCGGGAACGAGGCATCCATCCAATGCGGCGCCTTCGAATCGCGAATCTCCACGCCCAGCCCCCAGGCATTGTCGGCCTGTCGCCCATACCCGGGCAGCACTCCCGAGATCCCCGGAAACTGGGGCGTCGTGGCCTCTCCCCATAGCTCGGCCGAAATGAGCGTGGGTGCAAGCATTTCGCGGCCGAACGCCAAAAGGTCGGCCACTGAGCCGCGGCCCGAGTGGGCGGGCGAACCCTCGCATTCCGTTGCGCTCATGCCCAGCGGAATAAGCACCGTTTCCTCCACCCATTCGGGAAAAGATATACCGGTGGCCTCTTTGACGACATCCCCCAGCACATCGAAGCCCCGATTCGAATACACGCGCCGATGGCCAGGCGCCCCGAGGGTCGCCCCCTCCTCGAACGGCAGGCCGGAGGCGTGCGCTAGAAGATGGCGAACCGTTGAACCCTCGGGTCCCGCAGGTGCATCCAAACGCAGCAGTTTCCGATCGACGGCCACGAGAGCCGCATACCCGGCCAGCGGCTTCGTCACCGAGGCGAAAGGGAAAACCGCGTCAACGTCGCCAAAACTCGCGATCGGCCCCGCAAGATCCGTCACGCCGAATGAACACGGAAAATTGAAATGCGCAGCTGCGGCGCGAGCGGCGGCGTCGAAAGAAGTCACCCGGCCAGTTTGCCACGGGCAGCCGCCAGACGCCACGGGAAGATAGCTGGCAGAAGTGGTTGGGCACCATAAACGATGGGCAGTGGTTAGGCACCATAAACGAATAGCCGCCAGATGCCACGAACGAATAGTCGGTGGCTGCCACGGGAAGATAGCCGCCCGGCACCACGGACGAATGAGCGCAAGGCAATCCAGTTGCCAGGGACGCAACGGCTGAGGCCGCCCTGAAGTTTGAGACGGCCCCGAAGTTTGAGACAGCCTTGAGGATTTGAGACGGCCCTGAAGTTTATAGTTTGCTGTTCGCGTGGCCGCCTTTGCGAGCCTGCCGCCTTCAGGCGGGTGGCCTTCTCGTCCTCGAGAACTTGAAACCCTCCGCCTTTGAGATCATTCGAATCCTGGACGTTCGGTGTGAACTGTGCCCGGTTAAGCCCGCGGCGGGCCACTCAGCGGCCTAGACTTGAAGCATGGTTGATATTGCGAACTGGCTGACGGACATGGACGGCGTGCTCATTCACGAAGAGCACGCTTTGCCAGGGGCATCCGAGTTTCTCAACACTTTGCGCGAGCGCGAGATCCCCTTCCTCGTTTTGACGAATAACTCGATCTTCACCCGTCGCGACCTCTCGGCGCGGCTGGCCTCATCCGGCCTTGACGTTCCTGAGCAGAACATCTGGACATCGGCCACCGCCACGGCAACCTTCCTTGCCACGCAGTCCGATTCGCGCCGCGCCTACGTGGTGGGAGAGGCGGGGCTTACCACCGCCCTGTATGAGAACGGCTTTGTCATGACCAACGACAATCCGGACTTCGTGGTTCTCGGCGAGACCCGCACGTACAGCGTGCAGGCGCTCACGCAGGCGATTCGCCTCATCTGCGAAGGGGCGCGTTTCATCGCCACCAATCCCGACGTCACGGGTCCATCCTCCGAAGGCCCGATACCGGCCACCGGCGCTGTTGCCGCCATGATCACCGCGGCAACGGGCAAAACCCCGTATTACGTGGGCAAGCCGAACCCGGTCATGCTGCGCATGGGCCTCAACCTTATCGATGCTCACTCGGAGCAAACCGCCCTCGTGGGCGACCGTATGGACACCGATATTTTGGCGGGAATGGAAGCCGGTTTGCAGACCCACCTGGTTTTGACCGGATCGACCACCCGCGAGAACATAGGCGATTTTGCTTTCCGGCCTCAGTTCGTTCACGCGAGCATCGCCGACGTCGTCGAATATGTGGAGAAAAGCGCTCCGCTCCGGCGCTGACGCGGCCTTACGTTCCATTTCGCGCATGCCGAAGCTCCGTGTTTTGTATGCTTGAAGAAGCCTTTGTCTGTGGGACGCCGAATGGTTTGTACATTCAGCGTTCGCATCGAAAGGGCATTCGTACGCGCATCGTTCCAGGAGGCTCCGATGGGAGATCTTCTTCCAGCTTTGTCAAGCGTCGTAGATTCCGCGACGGCGGACGGCGGGGTCGGGCGCCCGCGTGATCCCGGGATTGAGGAGCGCGCCTTGGTCGCAGCCCTCGAGGTCTACATGGAAGTGGGATGGTCCGGTTTCACGCTCGGAAAGGTCGCTAAACACGCACACATGGGCAAGTCGGCGCTCTACCTGCGGTGGCCTACGAAAGAAGCGATGCTGGCTGATGCCTTCACGGCCTCCGACGTGTTCTTCGAATACCGCGACCACGTGCGCCCGGAGGTGCCCTTTGTCGAATACATCCAGATGTTGGTGGAAGACAGGCTTACCCGCTATTACACGCCCACGGGTTTGGCCGTCATACGCCTTATTCTGGAAAATCACACAGATAATGAGGAATTGGGGGCAATTTGGCAAAATTCCGTGGGAAAATCCGTGATTCACACAAGGAATATCATTCGCGACGCCATGCGCACCGGTGATTTGCGGCCGGAAACGCAGCGCGTTCAACTTGGCGACGCCCTCGAAGGGGGGATGGCCATGCACGTCATGGCCACACCGCACCATTTGCTGGCTGTCGGGCGGCAGAAGATCTACCGGTTCACCAACGAGTTGGTGGCCGGCGTCGTCGGGCCGTGGGCGACTGACCAGGCGCTAGCGGATCTGCGAGAGAACGGCTCGGAGCGGGCTCAGAGCCTCCTCCCGCTCATCGCAAGGGCGAGAGGCGACGAGGCGGAAGAGGGGGCGCAGGGCGGCGATGTGCGCGAAGATGGAAAGCAAAGTGGCGATGCGCGGGAAGATGAGGCGCAGGGCGGCGATGCGCGGGAAGATGGAAAGCAGTGACGCGTCCTGACAGTAGGTATCACCCCTCAATATCTGGCCGGCGCCTCACTTATATGCGTACCAGCGCGGGCCCGGGTCGTGATGGTGTGCGGCGATCTCCACGAGTGCCTGGCGGTCTGGTTTGCCGGTCGATCCCAGGGGGATGTCCTCGATTTCTATCATTGTGCGCGGCACCTTGTACTTCGCCAAGCGAGTGAAGGCGAAGGCCCGCAGATCCTCGACAGCCAGCTCGGCTCCGTCTTCGATGACGACGAAGGCCGCCGGAAGCTCACCCCACCGATTGTCCGGCATGCCGACAACCACGGCGTCGGCGACGCAAGGATGCTCGCGTAGCACGGTTTCGATCTCGGCAGGGAAAATATTTTCTCCGCCCGAAATGATGAGATCCTTGACGCGCCCCTCGATGGTATAGAAGCCTTCGGCGTCGACAGAGACGAGATCGCCCGTGCGAAACCACCCATCGCCCGAGAAACCGCAGCCCTGGCCTTCCGGTTTTCCCCAATATCCGGGCGAAACGGACGGGCCGCAGACCGACAGCTCGCCGACTTCGCCCACCGACGCTGCCGATCCGTCCTCGCGCGTCACGCGCATCGTCATGCCCGGCGCCGCCTTACCCACCTGCGCGCAATGCTTGGCCATGTCCTGCGGTGGCGTAAGCGTGCCGCCGCCCGCGGTCTCGGTCATGCCCCAGGAATTCGCCAAAGGCACGCCCCGCGCCGCGAAGACGTCGAAGAGATCTCTGGGGCAAACAGCGCCGCCGACGATAGCGGTTTTCAAGCTCGAAAGATCGCGGGAGCTAAAATCGGGGTGGCGCGCCATGGCGTCGTACATCGTTGGTACGCCAAAGGTACGGGTTACGCGATAGTGCTCAATTTTCGCCAGGGCATCGCCGACGTCCCATTTGCGCTGGACGACGACCAGGCCTCCGGCCAAAAGCGTGGCGAAAGTAAATGTGTTGAGGCCACCCACGTGTCCGAACGGTGCGATTGCGAGGGCGACGTCGTCGGGGCCCGTGCCGAGCACGGAGGAGAAAGCCGACCAGGAAGCAAAAATGTTACCGTAAGTTAATTTTACGCCCTTAGGCTTGCCCGTCGAACCGGAAGTGTAGAGGAGGAGGGCGAGAGTGTCGCTGTCGATCGGCAGGGCGTCGGGAACTAGGCCCTCGCCCGCGCGATACAGCTCCGAGAGCCGCAGCCAGATGAAGTGCAGAGAATCGTCCTCGGGAGGCTCGATCGAAGGGTCAATGTCATCGACGATCCAAAGAATTTCTCGCGAAAGATTGAGCTCTTCGTCGAATTGCCGCGCGAATCGGGGGCCGCACAGAACGGCGGCGCAGCCGGCGTCGTCGATAATCGTCTGGCATTCGGCCGAGGACAGGCGAAAATTGAGCGGAAGCAGCACCGCGCCGATGCGGCTTGCGGCCAGGAGGGCGATCATGTGGATCGGCGCGTTTCGCCGGACGATCGCGATTCTATCGCCCTTGCCTATGCCGTAGGCCGTGAGTCCGGCCGCGAGTGCGTCGGCCGCTTCGAGTATGTGCACCCGGGTGTAACTGAAGGAGTCGACAACGACGCATGTTTTCGACGGTTCCGAACGCGCGAGAGCATCGAACCGCAGGATCGGCGAAACGAGCTCGCCCGAGTCAGGTTGTTGCCCTAAGCCCTTCATTTCTGGCTCGGAAGGCTAGGGGCCGATGCGGCGGCTGCCGCGTTGTCGGCACGTTCCGCGGCGATGGTCGCGTTTTGCGAAGTGGCGCTGGCAGGTTCTGCGGTGGCGCTGGCAGGTTCTGCGGTGGCGCTGGCAGGTTTTGCGGTGGCGCTGGCACGCACCTCGGCAGCGCTGCCACGTTCCGCAGCGACGGCCGCGTCGATATGAGCCTTGAGGCCGCCCCACTTTTCGCGGAAGATGCCGGGGTCCATGTCGCGCAGATCGTCGGCGATCGCCGGCTTAAAGTCCATGTGGTCGAGGATGTCGTGCTGGAGGTCGGCCCACGGCGCCTTCTCGATGAGCGTCAGGCGGCCCTCGCGCAACTCGAATACCGCGCGCTCGGTCACGTAGAGGACCGATTGGCCCGTGCGGGATGCCTGCGCGCCGGAAAAGGTGATCTGTTCGACGTCGCCCACGAATTTGTGGACCTTGCCCTCGGTGGCGATTGTGCAACCTCCCTCAGTGAACTGGATATCCAGCCCACCGGCGGTGAACGCCCCGGCGAATACCACGTGTTTGGCGGTGGCGGTGATGTTGATGAAGCCGCCGCATCCGGCCACTTTGCCGTTGAATTTCGAGACGTTGATGTCCCCGTGCGCGTCAGCTTGCGCCAGGCCGAGGATCGTCAAGTCCAGGCCGCCGCCGTCATAGTAGTCGAATTGCTCGTGCATACCGATTTGGGCGAGCACGTTGTAGGAATGGCCGAAGTTCTTGTCGTCGGCGGGAGTCCCGCCGACAGCGCCGGCCTCGGTGGTCAGCAGGGCGTAGTCAGAAACTCCTTCTTCGGCCAGGACGATCCCGACGTCGGCAGGCACGCCCACCCCGAGGTTCATGACCTGACCCGGACGGATCTCCATGGCCGCGCGGCGGGCCATCACCTTGCGGATCGTCAGCGGCAGCGGCTCGACATTCGAGACGGGAACCTTAACCTGACCGGAAAATGCCGGGTTGTACTGGGTGTACTCGGTTTGCATGTGGTTGTCTGGCTCGGAGACCACGATGTAATCGATGAGATTGCCGGGAACGCGCACCAGGTTCGGGTCGAGCGAGCCCGTTTTCACCACGGCCTTGGCTTGGGCGATGACGATCCCGCCCGAATTATGTACGGCTTGGGCGATGGGGAGGATCTCCATTTTCAGACCTTCGTGTTCCATCGTCAGATTGCCCATTTCGTCCGCGTACGTACCCCGAATGAGGCCGACGTCGATGGGGAAGCCGCGGTAATACAGGTACTCTTCGCCGTCCAACTCGATGAGTGAGACGAGATCTTCCGTGGTGACTGCATTGACTTTCGCACCTTCGATGCGCGGGTCGACGAAGGTGCCGAGCCCCACTTTTGTCACGACGCCGGGGCGGTGTGCTGCAATCTCGCGGTATAGGGCCGTTATGACGCCCTGCGGCAGGTTGTAGCATTCGAGCTTGCCGTCGGCCGCGAGTTGGCCTAGGGCGGGGGAGGCGGACATGATTCCGCCGATCCAACGCTTGACGAGACCCTCGTATGAGAGTTTGCCGAGGCCTTCACGTTTGCCGCGCGCACCCACCGCGGAAGAGTTGACGATCGTCAGGCCGTGCGGGCCCTCGCCGGCCAGCCACCTTTCTTCTAGGGCTGCGATGACCTCTTGGTTGACGCAGGCTAAACCGAAACCGGAAAACGCGACGGTGTCTCCGTCCCTGATGAGTGCGGCCGCTTGGCTCGCGCTGATTACCTTGGTCATCGTCGCTCCTTCGGAATCGTTTGGCGGAAGATCGGGGTGCTTCGGCCTCGAGCCCGGTGCTCCGTATGAGGCCCGGGTGCTTCGGCGTCGGGCCATTCACCCTTGTTCCGTTGCGGAACGAGTGCCGTAACGGCCCCTGACCGCCCGCGGAATAGAACATTATCGAGCCTACTCCCGTAAATCGGACTACTTTGGTCCTATATCTGAGGAGTGGGGGCTTCTTACTCTTGTTCTGTGAAGCGCGGCACGGGCTCGCGGGCTTCGACGACGTCGTCGAGTCCCGGGGACGTCGCCCGTCCCGAATAGAGAAAGGTGCGATGAAGAATGGACTTCAGCCTCAGCGAAGAGCAGCAACTCCTGTTGGAGAGCCTCGATGAAATCCTCGACCAGTATGCGTCCCCCGCTTACGTGGCCGAAGTGGACCGAGAGCATCGCCAGCCCGTCGAATTCAAGAGGGCGTTGCAGGAGGCGGGCTTCCTCTCTCTTGGCATACCCGAAGAATACGGCGGAACGCCGGTGGACATGGTGACGATGTGCCTCATCGGTGAGAGGGTCGCCTCGCGCGGCCTCAACCTGGGATACGCTACCGAAATCCTCCAGGTTCTTGACATCCTCGAATTTGGTTCGCCCGAGCAGCGTGAATCGGTTCTTGGCATTTTGCAAGACGGCGGTGTCCCCTTTGCCCTCGCCTTCACCGAACCGCAGGCCGGATCGGATTCCTCGGCAATGAAGATGACGGCCGAGCATCGTGACGGAAAAGTACATTTCAATGGCACGAAAACCCTCATCACCAACGCCGTCGATACGAAATACCTTCTGACGAT
>ERZ773067.1337-NODE-1337-length-13397-cov-14.722605_pt1 | contig 13397 bp, 8 predicted proteins | sample MGYA00580622_ERZ773067 | MGnify/ENA primary metagenome ERZ773067 (study PRJEB29015, sample SAMEA2737998) | human oral metagenome | biome: human oral; feature: human-associated habitat; material: dental | place: China | collected 2113 ...
TCATGAACGAGTGGTTCAGGATGTACTTGCCGATGCGCGTCGTGCCCGAGCGGTCGAAACCGATGCACGCGAGATCGGACGGATAGGTCGGCAGGAAGAAGTAACCGTAGCACGCCGAGATGAACGAGAGGACAAGGATCGGATCCATGCCCACGTTCAGCGCCATCGGAACGACGATCGCGATCGCTGCCCCCTGTGAGTTCACGAGCTTCGACGTGAGGAACGCGAGAACAGCATACGCCCACGGGTAGTTCTGCACGGCAGAGCCGAGGAACTCCTTCAGGAAACCCATGTGGTTCATGAAGTAGGTATCCGCCATCCATGCAACGCCGTAGACCGAGACGAGTGCAACCACGCCCGAGCGGAACACCTGCGAGTTGCCGACATCCTTCGCCTTGACCTTGCAGGCAAGGAGAATCGTTGCACCGACAAGCAGCATAACCATCTGGATCACGATGACCATCGAGATCGCCTTCGGCGCAGCGTCCGGCTTCGGCGGGAACTTCGGCAGCAGCTCCGGGAAGTTGCCGAGCACGGCAATCGCGATAATGCCCGCGAAGAAGATAAACATTGCGCGGTAGTACTCCGTCGGGAGCTCCTTGTCCATCAGACTCTCAGCATCGCCGTAGACATACTGCTTGTTCTCAGGATCGCGGATGAACTCCTGGAACCGCTCATCCTGCTCGAGATCCTTGCCGCGGCGATAGCTCCAGAGAGCCGCAAAGAGCACACCGAGTCCCGTTGCGGGAATCGAAACGGAAAGAACTTGGAACACCGAGAACTCATGTCCCGAGACCGAGAGGAACGCCACCATCGAGACGACCGCGACCGACACGGGCGAGGCACAGATGCCCATCTGTGAGGCAACGGACGAGACCGCCATCGGACGCTCGGGACGAATGCCCTGCTTGATCGCGATATCGTAGATGATCGGGAACATCGTGTAGACGACATGTCCCGTGCCGCAGAGCACCGTGAGAAACCACGTCGTCAGCGGTGCGAGGATCGTGACGTGCTTCGGGTTGTTGCGCAGGAACTTCTCTGCGTACTTGAGCATGACCGTAAGTCCGCCCGAGGTCTGCAGGAAGCCTGCACAGGTCACCACCGCGAGGATGATGAGCATGACGTCAATCGGCGGCTTGCCCGGCTGATAGCCGAACACAAATGTGTAGATCACAAGGCCGAAGCCGCTGATCACCGCCAGTCCAAGTCCGCCGTGCCGCACACCGACAATCAGACAGACCAGGAGGACAATAAAGCCTAAAAGCATTTCCATAAATATAATTCCCCCATTCTACGCAGAGCCCCACCCTGCACAGCTATAATACAACATAAACCATTATACATCATGTTTTCATCATTAGTAAAGCCTAGAATACATAAATAAAGGCTATATCATGGCTGTCCAAAACAAAAGAGCCGCCCACGCGGGGCGGCTCTTTCGAGAGACGTATGCGTTTGGTGCCTGCGCTTACCGCTTCATATTGATCAGCGTCTCAAGCATCTCATCCGAGACAGTGATGATCTTCGAGTTCGACTGGAAGCCGCGCTGCGTGATGATCATGTCGGAGAACTGGTCGGCGATGTCAACGTTCGACATCTCGAGCGCCGAGGTCGTCAGCTCCGTGCCGATATCAGCGGCACCGCTGATCGTACGCGTACCGGAGTTGTTCGACTCCTGATAGAGGTTGCCGCCCATCTTCGTGAGACCCGACGGGTTGTTGAACTGTGCCATCGCGATCTGGGCTTCCTTCTGGCGGACGCCGTTCGTGTACGTGCCCGTGATGACACCCGAGCTGTCGATATCAACGCTTGCAAGCGTACCCGCTGCGTTGCCGTCGGAGGTCGCTGCGATCGTTGTCGTGCCCGAGAACTGCGTGATCGCCGCGAGGTTCATCGCCACCTGCTGCGGCGCTGCACCGTTCGTGTAGGTGAGGTTGATCGATGCCGAGCCGCTGACATACGCGCCCGCGCTGTCGAAGTTGAGATCGGTCTTCGTGAGCGCAACGGTCGTAACCGTGCCGTCCGCCTCGGTGATGTTGAACGTATCGCCGCCGCTGCCGAGCGAGAGCTGCCACTTGTTGTTCGATGTCTTTGTATAGACGACGGGGACGGAGTGCTTCGCGCCGAGCGAGTCGTAGACCGTGATCGTCGTCGTCACCGAGGGGTAGAACGTATCGCCCCGTGTATAGCTCTTGCCGACCAGGCCGTCGATGGAGCTGCCGCTCTTTGTGTTCAGCACAACGCTGGACACCTTCTTGCCGCTGAACTGATAGGTGGACTCTCGCGTGATCGACTTGATCGTTCCATCGGCAGCACTGCCCGTATGTGTATACGTCGCGGACGTGCTTGTGATGGTGGAAAGCGCGGCTGACAGCGTGGCACTGTTGCCGTCCGCCGTTGTCACCGTTGCACCCGCCTGCGGCGTAAGGCTCTTGATCTTGAGCTGTCCCGTGTAGGTATCGCCGACTGCGTAGGTGAAGCTCGTCGGATTCGGAACCTTGATGGTAACGGGCGTACCCGGCGTAATCGTATTGTTCGCATCCAGTGTAAGCGTAACGTCGGATGGCGGCGAGCTGACAACGTTCGTAATCTTGCCGCTGATGTTGAACACATCTCCGAAGGCATAGGTTCCGCTCGTCAGAGACGTACCGCCCGTACGGTTGATGACCGTCGTCGCCGAGCCGTTGATCTCCTTCGGACTGGAAGGATTGTGGCTGTCCATCTCAAGCTCTGCATCCACATGTCCCGTTGCACTTGCGGTAACATTGGAGATTGTGGAGCTGTAGAGTGCTCCTGTCGGAGCACTGCCGACCGTCTGTGCGGGGGCCGTGGAGCTGAGGTAGATCTTCCTGCCGTTGTCCATTGTCAGGACGAGCTTGCCGACCTCGTTCGCCGTATAGGAGTTGGTTGTCTCCGATGTGCCGTCCGCATAGCGTACGAGAACGTTCGCCACCTCATAGCCCGGCGTCGTCGCATTGAGGTTCTTCGTATAGGACGCCGTTGCGGTCGTCGTTGCCTCCATCGACTTGCCTGCGGGGATCTGGATCTTCGTCGTGTTGTCGCCCGCGACATTGAGAACGCCGTTGTTTGCCATGTAGCCCTGCACATAGAGACCTGTGCTCGGAATCGTAAGGTTGCCCTCCGCATCAAATCCGAACGCGCCGTTGCGCGTATAGAACTGCTGCTCGCCGCGTTTCACAACGAAGAGCCCGTCGCCGCGCGAGATCGCGATGTCCGTATTCTTGCCCGTCTGCTGCACGGAGCCGTTTGTGTAGATCAGATCGGTGCTCGCGACACTCATGCCGAGACCGACCTGCTTCGGGTTCACGCCGCCGATCGTGCCCGTCGGCGAGGATGCACCCGAGAGGTTCTGCGAGATCATGTCCGCGAACGTGACACGGCTTGCCTTGAAGCCCGTGGTGTTGACGTTCGCAATGTTGTTGCCGATAACATCCATGCGGGTCTGATGGCCTTTGAGGCCCGAGACACCCGAGAACATGGAACGCATCATAATGAATCTCTCCTTTGCCGTTGCTGACAGTGCAAAGGAAAGCCATCTCTATGCGGCACGCAAATCCGCCGTGGGTCTGCACCGCCGCGCTGCACGAAGACAGTCTCTGTCTCCATGCTGACCGCACCAGTCGCGTGCGGTCAAAAGCCTCCCGTAGGTCCAGCTTTGTCAGATGATGGCTGCACTGTCAATATTCGTAAAAATGCTGTCTGCCGCAGTCACGTCGTCCAACGCCGTGATCACGGTGCGGTTCGTCACAGAGACGACCATGGCCGTACTGTCCTTCATGTAGATCAGGGCTTCCTTTGCACCCTTCTCCCGCATGCGGTCAATCGTACTGCCGAGCTTCTCCAGCTCCGTGTTCGTGAGCATCACACCGCGCCGCTGCAGCCGCTCCTCTGCGTGCTGCGAGAAGCGAACGCGCTCCTTTGCTCCCTCGAGTACCTCTGCAAACGACGCTCCGCTGCTGCCCATTGTCCTTCGTCCGTGGTCGGTCCCCCTGCGTCCCTGCCCGACCAGCGCTATCGAATCGTCTGCAATTCTCATCGCATCACCTCCTTATTTTAGAATAAAACATTCCACCGTATATATCGGTGGAATGTGAGATAAACTTAAACGGAAATAAAGATTTTTAGAGTTTCATCACACCATATGCAATGCGGCTGTACTTGCCGCCCATAACGTGCGTGAAGCCGAGACGGTCAAATTCCGCACTCCCGCGGCGTTCCTTCATGACGACGCGGCAGCGGGCGACACGCCGCGCCTCGGCAATCGTCTCCTCCGTCAGCGCCCGCATATCCGCGAGCGCGCGCAGCGCATTCATCCCCGCACTCTCGTGCAGGGGGCGGCGAAACATGGGGTCAAAGTAAATGACATCGCAGCTGTCCGTCTCCGCCGCACGCAGGAAGGTGAGCGCGTCCGCATGATGCACCACAATGCGGCGCATCGCCGCATGCATCTCGTAGTTATCGCCCGTCGCGTGTGCGAGCCCGTCCGCGATCACCGCCGCAATCAGAGGATTCGATTCGAGTGCCGTAACTGCCCCCTGCTCCCCGACGGCAAAGCTCTCGACAATCGCATCCGCGCCCGTTCCGAGGGTGCAGTCGAGGACGTGCATCCCCTCCACAAGCCCAAGTGCACTGACGAGGTGGTCGCCGTGCCCCAGCAGGAGGTTCTTCATGCGCAGATGTGCCATCCCCGGGTGAAAGAACAGCTCTCCCTCCGCCGTCACGAGGGTGAGGCCCCCGCGCCGCGCGACGAGCACGGCATCTGCGCCGTACGCCGCACGCAGTTCTTCGAGTGAGTCATTCCCGCGCGGGACGTTCGGAATGTCGAGCTGCTTTGCCGTGCGTGCCGCAAGTGTACGATTCGCCTCGGTATAGCGCTGTCCGCGCCGCACGGTCGTAACAATTGCACGGATCCCCTCCTTGCCCGTCCTCATAGATTGAACCCCGTGCGTTTGAACATCTTCGCCAGATCATGCGTGTCGAATTTAAGAATCGTCGGCCGTCCGTGGGGACACGTAAACGGAAACGGCGTGCGCCGCAGCTCATCGAGCAGGATCTCCATCTGCCGCACATTCAGCTCCTCGCCCGCCTTGATCGCCGCACGGCACGCCATCGTGGCAATCCCTGCCTGCCGAAGGTTCGCCGGCGTCGCAGCGTGCAGATCGCCGAGGGACATAAGGATCTCGCGAATGGTGTCCTCTGCCTCATCGAGTGGAATGTCGGCAGGCGCCTCGGTCAGACGATATTCGCGCTCCCCCGCAGGTTCGAGGTGGAATCCGAGACGATCGAACAGCTCCGCATTCTCCTCGATGTACTGCGCCTCACGCGCATCGAAGGAGAGAATCGCGTGCACAAGCATCTGCTGGGACGGGATTCCGTCCGCCTGTGCGGAGAAGCGGTCGAAGAGGATGCGCTCGTGTGCCGCATGCTGATCGACGATGTAGAGGCTCTGCGCGCTCTGGGCGATGATATAGGTGAGGTCAACCTGCCCGATGGGGAGAAGATTCCCCTCGATCTGCGAGCTCTCCGTCGGCGGCGCTGCCGTCTGTGCCGCCGCATATATATCTCTCTCGGCGCTGCGCTCTATCCCCATGCGATCCTGTGCCGCACGCAGATCAACACTCTGCCCGCGCCACTGCACCGCCTCGTGCACGGTCTGCGGACGCACGGGCGGCAGGGCGTAGTTGTTTGTGGGTGTATTTGCAGGGGCAGATGTGTGCGCGGTGTATGGAGCACCGCCTGCGGGTGCGCCGACGTTCAGCGGCACGGCTTCGCAGCGGAATTTCGGCTTCTCAACCGATGCCGCGATTGCCGCCGTCTCTCCCGCCGCTCCGCGAATCGCGTCGAGCACTGACTTGTAGACCGCCTTAAAGATGCGCCCCTCGTCCTCGAATTTCATCTCCGTTTTTTGCGGGTGGACGTTCACATCAATTGTCCGCTGCGGCACCTCGATGCAGAGAACCGCGAGGGGGAATCCCATCTTCGGCACGAGCGCACGATACACGTTGTCAATCGCCTTTGCAATCGCGCGGTTCTGGATCGTGCGTCCGTTGACGATGTACGTCTGCCACGCGCGGCTGCTGCGGATCAGCGACGGCTTCGAGATGTAGCCCGTGATGCGGATCTCCGCCTCTGCGTCGTGGAAGTCCAGCGGGATAAGTGCGCCTGCCGCGTCGCCGCCGTAGATGCTCTCAATCGCATGGCGCAGGCTGTCATCGCCCGCCGTCATAATCGTCAGGCGGTTGTTGTTGATGAAGCGAAACGCGATGTCGGGGCGCGAGAGCGCAAGCCGGATCACATAGTCGCTGATCTTGCCCGCCTCGGTGGCATTCGTCTTTAGAAATTTCTTGCGTGCAGGCGTGTTGAAAAAAAGCTCCTCGACGCGCACACTCGTCCCGATCTCGCAGCCTGCATCCTCAATCTCGGGGGGCTTGCCGCCGAGGATGTCGACGCGCGTGCCGAGATCGTCCGTCCCCCTTCGCGTGAGGAGCGAGAAGCGCGAGACGGATGCAATCGTCGGCAGAGCCTCGCCGCGAAAACCGAGGGTCGCGACGGTCTGAAGGTCGGACACCGAGGATATCTTGCTTGTCGCATGGCGCAGGATCGCAGTCTCCGCATCCTCACGCGTCATGCCGTGCCCGTTGTCCGTCACACGGATGAAGCCGACCCCGCCGCCCATGATTTCGATCTCAATCGCAGTCGCGCCTGCATCCATCGCGTTCTCGACAAGTTCCTTCACGACGGAGGCAGGACGCTCCACGACCTCGCCTGCTGCAATCTTGTTGATCGTCGTATCATCCAGTACGTGAATCTGCGTCATGCCTCTCCTGCCTCCTTCCGCGCCTGTTCCTGCAGACGATAGAGTGTGTTCATCGCCTCGAGCGGCGTCATGGTCATAATATCGAGCGTCCGCAGCTCCGCGAGCGTTCCGTCCGCAAAGAGCGACGTCATTCCATCGGCAGGGCTTGGCACGGGAGCGGCTTTCTGCTGTGCCGCAGCGATGTCCCCTGCACCGCTCTCAGCGGCCTTCTGCTCGAGCGCGTGCAGGATCTCCTCTGCACGCGCCGTTACCTTCGGCGGCAGTCCCGCAAGGCGTGCAACGTGGATGCCATAGGACTTATCGGCTGCGCCCGCAACGATGCGGCGCAGGAACGCGACGTTTTTCCCCTTTTCGCGCACTGCGATGCAGTAGTTGCGGATGCGCGCGTTCTCCATCTCCGTGAGTTCGTGGTAATGCGTTGCAAAGAGTGTCTTGGCATGAATATGTTTGTCGATATGCTCCACAACGGCGCGTGCGATGCTCATGCCGTCGAACGTGCTCGTGCCGCGCCCAATCTCATCGAGAATGACGAGACTGTCGCGTGTCGCCTCGCGCAGGATCTGCGCGACCTCGTTCATCTCCACCATAAAGGTGCTCTGTCCGCTCACGAGGTCGTCGCTCGCGCCGATGCGTGTAAAGATGCGGTCGACGGGCGCAATCTCTGCCGTACGTGCGGGGACGAAGCTGCCGACCTGCGCCATGAGAGTAAGGAGTGCAGCCTGCCGCATATAGGTGGACTTGCCCGCCATGTTTGGCCCTGTGATGAGCATTGTCTCCGTCCCGCCATGACTCAGATCGGTGTCATTTGGGACGAAAATCTCTCGATCCAAGATACGCTCCACGAGCGGGTGACGTCCGTCCCGTATGCGGATCGCGCCGTCTGCCGTCACTGCAGGCCGCACGTAGCGGTAGCTTGCCGCCGCCTCGGCGAGGCTCTGCAGCACATCGACGCGCGCAATCCTTCGTGCAACGTTCTGGATGGGGACAAGCTCTGCCTTGACCCGCTCCCGAAGCTGCGTGAAGATATGATATTCGAGCGCCGTGATCTTCTCCTCGGCACCGAGAATCTTCGCCTCGAAGTCCTTCAGCTCCTCGGTGATGAAGCGCTCCGTGTTTGCGAGGGTCTGCTTGCGGATATAGTCGGCAGGAACCTGATCTCTGCCGCTGTGACGCACCTCGATGTAGTAGCCGAACACCTTGTTGTAGCCGATCTTGAGTGTCTTGATCCCCGTGCGTGCACGCTCACGCTCCTCCATCTCCTGCAGGAGAGACTTGCTGTCATGGGAGAAAGCGCGCAGTTCGTCAAGCGCACCATCGTAGCCCGCACGGATGATACCGCCCTCGCGCACGGATAGTCCAGGCTCGTCCACAATCGCGCGTGCGAGTGTGTCACGCAGCTCGTCAAATGTCTGAAGGGAGGCGTGCACGCGCATAAGAAGGCCGCTCACCGCCGTGTCAAGAGCTTCGCGTACGGCAGGAAGTGCGGCGAGGGATACGCGCAGTGCGACCAGATCGCGCGCATTCGCCGTCTGTGTTTCAATGCGCGTCAAAAGGCGCTCAAAGTCATAGACCGAGCGCAGATGTTCGCGCAGAGCGCCGCGCAGCATTGCTTTCTCCGCCAATTCCGCCACGGCATCCAGACGTGCGTCAATACGGTGCGGTACGAGCAGCGGATGCTCAAGCCACGCTTTGAGGAGACGCGTGCCCATCGGCGTGCACGTGAAGTCGAGCACGTCGAAAAGGGTGTTCTTCTTGCCGCCGTCGCGCAGGCTGCGCGTGATCTCAAGGTTGCGCAGCGTGTAGGTGTCGAGCTGCATCGTCTCGCGTGTGTCGAGGAAGACCAAGCGGTTGATTTGCGAGAGATCTGCCATCACCGTATCGTGGAGGTAGCCAAGAAGTGCTGCAACCGCCGTCCGTGCGCCCGCATCCGTCGGAATCTCGGCGGCAGGAAAATGCTGTGAGAGAAGTTCGTCCTTTGCCGCCGTTGGAATCATCGTGACGGCACAGTGCGGAAGACGCTGTGCACGGAATGCACGCACGGTGTCTGCAAGAGAGAAGCCGTCCGTCATCAGGAGCTCTGCCGTCATGCGGCGGTAGAGCTCGTCGAGGATCTGCTGTGCCGCTGTCTCCCCCCTGTAGAGTGCGTAGAATGTCTCGCCCGTCGAGATGTCCGCGCCTGCAAGCACAAATATGCCGTCTGTACTCTCGTGCAGGAGCACAATGTAGATGTTTGCCGCGTCGCGCAGCACCTCATCCGAGAGCGCCGTGCCGGGGGTCACAACCTTGACCACCTCGCGGTGCGTCAGCCCCTTTGCCTTTGGATCGCCGATCTGCTCGGCAATCGCGACCTTGAACCCCTTTGCGACAAGGCGTGCGATGTAGCTGTCCGCTGCATGGTAGGGAACGCCGCACATGGGGCTTTTGTCGAGATCGCCGCTGCGGCTCGTAAGCGTCAGGCCAAGCTCCTTTGCCGCCACCTTTGCATCGTCAAAGAACATCTCGTAGAAGTCGCCGAGGCGAAAGAAGAGCAGTTCGTTCGGGTGCGCCGCCTTCGCGGAGAGATATTGCTGCATCATCGGCGTGACGTTCTGCGCGTCCATAACGAACCTCCTAAGTAAAATACCATAACGGCGTGCCCCCCACGCGACGCCTCGTTACGCGAACACTTCCCCTTTGAGCACCCATGTCTGGGGCTGCGTGATGCGCACCTGCACAAAATCGCCCTCCTGCTCTGTCCCATGCGGGAAGAGCACAATCTTGTTTGTGCGCGTGCGCCCGCTCCAAACAGTCGGGTCGTTCTTGCTCGCGCCCTCGACCATGACCTCAAGCTGTGCGCCGAGGAGACGATCGTTGATCGCTCGGCTGATCGCATTTTGCTCCTCCATCAGGGCATTCAGCCGTGCGTGCTTCACATCATCCGGGACTTGATGCTCCATCGTCGCTGCAGGCGTGCCCGAGCGCTTTGAGTAGAGGAACGTGTACGCCGAGTCATACCGCATCTCACGCAGGAACGCAAGCATCTCGGCGAAGTCCTCCTCCGTCTCCCCCGGAAACCCGACGATGAGATCGGTTGTGAGGCTCGCACTCGGCAGTACCTCACGCACGCGCTGTGCACGCTCGCGATACTGCTCCACCGTATAGACACGGTTCATCGCCTTTAGGATGCGGTTGCTCCCATACTGCACAGGCAGATGGATGTGCTCGCAGATATGCGTGCCGTTTTTGATCGTGTTGATGAGCTTGTCGCTGATGTCCTTCGGATGTGAGGTCATAAAGCGCACACGGCGAATGCCCGCCACCTCATCCACCATGCACAGGAGGTCGGCAAAATCCGCCTGTTTGTGGTCTTTTCCATACGAGTTCACATTCTGCCCGAGCAGCGTCACCTCGGTATAGCCCTCCGCGACCGCACGGCGCACCTCCGCCACGACCTCCTCGGGCGCACGGCTGCGCTCGCGTCCGCGCACATAGGGTACGATGCAGTAGGTACAGTAGTTGTTGCAGCCATACATGATGGGCACCCACGCGGAAAACTTGCCGCCGCGTACAACGGGCAGATTCTCCGCAATCGTCTTGTCCGCGAGCGCGACATCGACCACGGGCGAATGCTCCGCCGCAATCTCCGCGACGATGCGGGCAAGCTCCTGCACCTTCCCCGTCCCGAGCACGAAGTCGATGTGCGGTGCGCGGCGCATGAGGTTGTCCCCCTCCTTCTGCGCCATGCAGCCCGCGATTCCAAAGATCAGCTTCGGATTTTTTTCCTTGATCTTCTTGATCTCGCCGATCTTCCCGTAGACCTTGTCCTCTGCCGTCTCGCGCACGCAGCACGTATTGATGAGGATGATGTCGGCATCCGCCGTCTCCTCCGTCCGCACATAGCCCGCACCCTGCAGCTGCCCCTCCATGCGCTCCGCATCGGCAATGTTCATCTGACAACCATAGACAAGTATCTTATAACGTCCCCGCATTCGTTTCCTCTCATTTTACACAGACACATAGTAAAAAAGTCTGGAAGAAATCCTTCCAGACCGCATTTCATATTGGAGGCGACACCCAGAATCGAACTGGGGATAAAGGTTTTGCAGACCTCGGCCTTACCACTTGGCTATGTCGCCGAAAGATGGAGCGGAAAACGAGGCTCGAACTCGCGACCCCCACCTTGGCAAGGTGGTGCTCTACCACTGAGCTACTTCCGCATAATATCTTCCTGCGCCGCAAGAGCGACACTCAAACATTATATCTGTGCGCAGGGTTTCTGTCAAGAAGAAAATTTCCCCCGCAATTTACGACCGGCGAAGTTGTGAAATCAGGATTTTTGGCGCAATTCGCCCGAAACGTTTGACAGTCACGCTGTATTCTGTAATAATGAAGGATAATATTTTGAATCGTTATTTCTGTGTAATATCTTTGGAGGGAATCGCCATCAACGCACTCAAAAAGAAAGACCTCTTGACGCTTGGTTTTATGATGTTTTCCATCTACTTCGGCGCAGGAAATCTTATTTTCCCGCCCGCGCTCGGTCAGGCGGCGGGCGATCACACACTGCTCGCAATGCTCGGCTTCATGACGACGGGCATCGGGCTGCCGCTGCTCGGCATCACAGCGATCGCGCTCGCGGGCGGTGAATACGTGCCGCTCCTGCGCACAAAGACGTGGCCGATGTTCGCAACGGTGCTGCTCATCATCCTGTACCTCATCATCGGGCCGCTGTTTGCAATGCCGCGCACGGGTGCCGTCTCATTCGAGATCGGTATACGCCCCTTCCTCGCCGAGGAAAATCTCACACAAGGGCAGTTTGTCTACACGGCACTCTTCTTTGCCGCGTCCTACTATCTCGCGCTGAATCCGAACAAGATCATCGATCGCGTGGGCAAGATGCTGACGCCGGCACTCCTGCTCGTCCTGCTCATCCTCTTTGTGCAGGCGTTTCATGCGCCGCTCGGAGGTGTACTTGAACCGACTGGGAACTACATCGACGCACCATTTGCACAGGGATTCCAAGACGGCTATCAGACGATGGATCTGCTCGCCTCGATCGCCATCGGTGCACTCGTAGCAAACGCCGTACGTCTGCGCGGGATCACGGACAGCCGTGCCATCGGTGCCGCGTGTCTCGTCTCCGGTCTCATCACCGTTACCCTCATGGCAATTGTCTACGGCTCGCTTGCCTACATCGGCGCGACGAGTGCCTCGGTGCTCGGCCACTCGGAAAACGGCGGTCAGATTCTCTCGGGCGCAGTCGGCATCTTCTTCGGCTCTGCAGGCAATCTTCTGCTCGCCGTCATCATCGCGCTTGCGTGCCTGACGACCTGCTGCGGCATCACCTCGAGCGCGGCGATGTTCTTCAACAAGCTGTTGAAGGGTCGCATCTCATACGAGCGTCTGCTGCTCCTCTCGATTCTGTTCAGCTTTGCAGCATCGAATGTTGGTCTGACGCAGATCATCGCACTCGCCATTCCATTCCTCGTCGTGATCTATCCACTCGTCATCGTGTTCGTCATTCTCTCACTCTTTGACCGTTTCATCGGCTGGCGCAGAAGCATCTATCAGTGTGCAATGGCGCTGACGCTCGTATTCTCGCTGATCGACGGACTTCATGCGGCGGGGCTGAGCAGCGCACCCATTCATGCGCTGCTTGTGGAGCACATCCCGTTCTATGCGATTATGATGGGTTGGGTCTGCCCCGCTGTTGTCGGTGCAGTTCTCGGCTTTGCCGTCTCACTGTTTCAGACTGCGCCTGTGCCCGCAGAGGAGGCACATACATAAACATAAAAAATGGGTTGCCGCGTGAATTTCATGCAGCAACCCATTTTTAGTGCAGATGACGTTTCTTTTTCTTCTTCCATTTAAGATAGAAATAGATTATGGCGGCAACGGAGCAGAGGACGAAGATGATACTCGCCTCATGCCCATACTCCATGAGATCCGTCCAGTTCTCACCGAGCATCATTCCCGCGCAGAGGATCGCCGCCGTCCATGGAAGTGAGCCCGCGATGGTGTAGATAAAGAACCGCTTTGGATCAACGCGTGCAAATCCCGCCGGCAGGGAGATGAATGTACGGATGACGGGCAGCATGCGGCTGAAGAATACCGCCTTCAGACCATAGCGGTCGAACCAGTCCTGCGCCGTATTGACATGGGATTTCTTGATGAAGAAGTATTTCCCGTATTGATCCACAAACGGGCGGCCGCCGCGTGCGCCGACCTCGTATGCAAAAACGGAGCCGAGAAGTCCGCCGACCATCCCCGCGAGCAGTGCCCCCTCAAACGACATATGTCCCGCAAAGACGAGATAGCCTGCAAAGCCGAGGATGAGCTCGCTGGGGATCGGGATACACGCATTCTCTGCCGCCATGAGGACAGCAACGGCAACGTACCCCCATGAGGCGATGAACGAGAGGAAAATCTGAGAGAAGTAATCCACGGCATAGGCTCCTTTGCATATGTGCAATAATTCTACAAAAAAATCTCCAGTGCACTGCTGTACTGGAGATTCAAGTCCAAGGTGGTGCCTCAGAGCGGAATCGAACCACTGACACGGGGATTTTCAGTCCCC
>ERZ773067.1339-NODE-1339-length-13394-cov-5.747882_pt1 | contig 13394 bp, 10 predicted proteins | sample MGYA00580622_ERZ773067 | MGnify/ENA primary metagenome ERZ773067 (study PRJEB29015, sample SAMEA2737998) | human oral metagenome | biome: human oral; feature: human-associated habitat; material: dental | place: China | collected 2113 ...
TTTATAACAAGGTTTAAAACGTAGCATACTCTTTGACTATCTTTTCTAGGGTCATATATAGTTTAGAAGGTAATCCATTTATAATAAGGTTTAAAACAAAATCTTGTATAAACTCCTTACAAGCACTATTTATATCTTTAGTTTAGAAGGTAATCCATTTATAATAAGGTTTAAAACTATATTTCATATGCTTTTTTTGTGTTTCCACAGGCAAAGTTTAGAAGGTAATCCATTTATAATAAGGTTTAAAACTCAATTCCCATAGTTTTGACGTCCTTAGTTCTTTTCATTGTTTAGAAGGTAATCCATTTATAATAAGGTTTAAAACATAGATACTCGTATTCACTATATAATTCTCTAAATTGTTTGTGTTTAGAAGGTAATCCATTTATAATAAGGTTTAAAACAGAAGTTGAAGAGCATCTTTATACTCCTTATAATCTAGGGTTTAGAAGGTAATCCATTTATAATAAGGTTTAAAACCCGATACCACTTGTAAAATTATTAGAAGAAATTAAAGACTTAAGTTTAGAAGGTAATCCATTTATAATAAGGTTTAAAACTATATTTCATATGCTTTTTTTGTGTTTCCACAGGCAAAGTTTAGAAGGTAATCCATTTATAATAAGGTTTAAAACTTTCTAATTCTTTTTTCTCTCTTGTAACATTTTTTAACAGTTTAGAAGGTAATCCATTTATAATAAGGTTTAAAACTGTTAGATGTTTTAGAAATAATGAAAAGGATACCACACAGATACGTTTAGAAGGTAATCCATTTATAATAAGGTTTAAAACGCAAATGGCCATTTCTAGCTCAATTGCAGACCCTTTAAAGTTTAGAAGGTAATCCATTTATAATAAGGTTTAAAACCTTTATGAAGGCTTTTATTCTCTTATTCATTCCTTCAGGAGTTTAGAAGGTAATCCATTTATAATAAGGTTTAAAACACATCTAGTGCCATCATTTTATCTTGATAACTTTCAGGTTTAGAAGGTAATTCATTTATAATAAGGTTTAAAACCGTAATCTCCTACCATTTTTTACTCTCCTTTATAATTTAAGTTTAGAAGGTAATCCATTTATAATAAGGTTTAAATTAGGGAACTCTTATTATTTTATTAAAATTAATATAAATAAGAGTTTTTTTATTGATATTTTATTGCAAAAAATATATGAACTATTATATAATAATACATATAATTATTGGAGGTGGAAAAAAATGATTTCATTTGGTAAAAATATTCAAAATAGAAGGATTGCACTTGGCTTAGATGTGAGTGAATTAGCACAACTTGCAAATTATGCAAATAAAAGCTATATAGAAAGGATAGAAGATGAGAAAATGTATCCATCTGCTAAAAAACTTCCAGATTTAGCAAAAGCTTTATCTTGGAAAATAGATGATTTATTTAAAAATGTTGAACTTGAGGAAATTGAAACAGAGTATACTTTAATACAAAATGCAATAAGATTTATAAAATCACTGGACAAAAAAGAAATATCTTTAAAAACAATCACTCTTTCAATAGACACATATAAAAAATATTATGCTTGTTTATTTGACAAATATATTAGAGAGAATTTTTTAAATAAGGTTAAAGATATGATATTGAAGGCTTATTATGATAATAATCCTAATTTAGAAAAGCTTACAGAACTTTTTGAGGAAAAAGAATATGAAATATGTTTAATAGGAGTAATAAGGATTTTAGAAGATATAGTTGAGAATAAAAGTGAGAAAAGAGAAGAAAACTTATTAGAAAATAATGATTGTTTAAAAGAAGTAGAAATAGAAAAAACTGATAAAAATATAGAAATAGATGAAGATGATTTTTTAAGAATATAGTTATTGAGAGGAGAGAACATGGCTAATTTATATGTCTATGAACAAGGAACGACCTTAGATTTTAAAGATAAAAATTTAGTAGCAATTACTCTTAATGAACGGATAATTCCTACTGAGAAATTAGAAAGAATTGTTGTCTTTGGAGATATAAAAATCACAACAATATGTATACAAGAGCTTTTAAAGATGGGAATTCCCATAACTTTTTTATCAAAAAAAGGAGAATATTTTGGAAGCTTAGAAGCAACAAACCATGTAGATATTAAGAAACAAAGACTACAATTTCAAAAAAGTGCTGATAAAGATTTTTGTTTAGAACTATCAAAAATATTAATAAGAGGTAAAATTAATAATCAAAGAGCTTTTCTATTTAAAGAAAATAAGATAGCGAAAGAGCCCCTTGCAGCAATTTCAGCTGTTAGAATTAAAGGATTTGTGAAAAAAGTTAATATTGCTAAAAACATAGAAGAATTAAATGAAATAATCAAAGAGATGGATAAATTGTACTTTACAGGCTTGTCTTCATTTTTAGGCAAAGAATATAATTTTACTGAACGTGTAAAAATGCCACCTAAAGATCCATTCAATTCTATTTTAAGTTTTGGTTATACTTTATTACTCTATGAAATTCAAAATTTACTTAACTCAAAAGGACTTAATGCCTATGCAGGTTTTTTTACTTCTGATAAACTTAATATGCCAGCACTTTGTGCTGATTTAATGGAAGAATGGAGATCTATTTTAGTTGACTCATTAGCTTTTAAATTATTGTATATAAAAAAATTGACACTTAATGATTTTGAAACTAACGAAGAAACGGGAGCAGTATTGTTGAAGAAGGAAGCAACATTTGCATTTATTGAAGAGTTTGAAAAGCTTTTGAGAAGTGAAAGTGGTAAAATAATAGGAAATTCAAGAAAGATAAGTTATAGAAAAGCAATTGAATATCAAATTACACTACTGATAAAAGCTATAGAAAATGACTCTCCAAAAGATTATGTTCCTTTTGAAATAGACAAGTAGAAAATTCTATCATATAAAAAAACTCCATATTTCTAACTAAAAATAGAAAATTATGGAGCTTTTTTTATTTGGTTAAAATTTAATCATTTTATTTAAGAATATATGCTAAAACTGGTTCTTCTAATCCACTAAGTTTGAGCTTTTGAATGATTTCTTCATCTTCAAATTTTTGACTAGTCATAAAGGTAATTTTTTCTTTATTATTTAATTTTGATTTTACAAAACCTAAACTTATATAATGTGAGCCCTTTTTATATAGGGTTGTATCCCATTCAAGTTCCAAAAATACTTCCAAATTAAAATCTTTTAAATAGTTAAGATAACTTTGTATTTTTTCTTTTGGAATTTTTTTATTCTCATAGCCAATTTTTTTATTTAAAAACTTAACTTTAAATTTTTTCTTCTCTTCAATATATTCAATTTCTTGTAAACTTTCAATAAATCCACTTTCTTCACTGTTTTCAAAAAACTTATATATTTTACCTTTTTTCAAGTAATCTTCATTATTTATAGAACTAGGTTTTATATATTTTTCTTCAAAATTTCTTTTATTTACTATTTCATAAGAAAAATCTTTTAAAATTTTCTCAATTTCAGATTTTTCAAATTCTTTTTTAGAAATATAATAATATTCTTCTTTTTCTTCAATCTGTTCTTTATTTCTTACAAGAATTGGAGAGCCATTTCCATATTCTTTTCCTAATTTCTTTACATACTCTGTTCCTTCTTCTATTTTAGTAATTAGTTCAGTTGAATTTACTTCTAAAACTTTTTCAGGTTTTAAGAAACAAGGAAAGTATTTTGATTCAGAAGTTAAAAATACACTGGTATTAATTAAACACTTAGCACAACCTTCCATACAAATACATTGTTGTAGTTCAATCTTTGTTTTACCTTTATACAAATATTCATCTCTTCTAGTGGTTCTCTTATAGAAAACTAGCTCATCTTTCCACTCATCAAGAAGACTATCCAATTTCAAATAGTATTTATACATTCCTTTTTCTATTAAATCTTCTGTAACCAAAAGTTCCAAAAATTTAATATAGTCTACCCTATTTTCATAGGCAAAATCTAAAATTCCTTTTATGTCCTCTTCAGATGTATTAACATCTTTCAATAGAACAAAATTTAACTTTATTATTAAATCTCTTGCTTTAATTTTTTTAATATTCTTTTTTACTAGCTCCAATAGAGACTCTTTATCTGTAGGAATTGCTTTAATAACAGGTCTAACTATTTTTAAATAAACATCATTTTTTAAAGAGTGCATAGAGAAGTTAAATTTAAAAAGCTCTTTATTATCTTCAACATAGTTTTCTATAGCATCCAATAACTTATCTTCAATTAAAGAACCATTTGTTACTATAGTTATATATGGTTTTAACTTATCTGTACTAAGTTTATTTAGATACCAGATAATATCATTTGATTTTAAAAGAGGTTCTCCTCCAGTAAAAGTTATATCAGTATAATTATTTTTTATAGCTTCTTTTATAAGAGAATACATTTCTTCCTTTGAATTTTCTTCTCTTGTATCTCCCATTTTTGAACCTTCTCCATGACAAAAGAAACATTTATAATTACATTCACCAGTTAGAGATATTCTTAAACTTTTAATATTCTGACATTTTTTTTCAAATATATAGAAATTTTCTTCTCTACTTTTAAAAGTATATCCATTCTCCATTAAGAAGAATACAGTTTTTTTATCACTAATTGAAACTTTTATATTGATAAATTCTATATTCTTCTCAACAGAATCTCTTTCAATTTGAGTAATCTCCCAATAATTTGTATCGTTTATTTCTGTTATACTAGATAATATTACTATATTATCCTTATAGTCTATTTTCATATTTTCCATTAATAAGTAGTTTCCTTTATTTTATTTCTTTTTTAGATAGTCTAATATAGTAGGAAGAACACAACCCTTATGATTCATAAACCAATTTACAGTATTAGCTCCAGGTAATTTTCCTTCTTCTTCTGGATAAGAACTCTTTTTGAAATCTAAGTTATTAGTTGATTTTAAAATAGCCTTTAATTCTTTTATTTCTTTTCTTTCAGTAGTATCCAATTTATATTTTTCTTTAGCTATTTTTAAATATTTTTCCTTATCTAGTTTTTCATATGCCTTAAGAAAAGAACTATATTTTTCAGGACTTTCTAATAAGCAATCAGTTATTTTTATTTCACAACTTCCTAAACCAAAGGCCTTAGCTTTACCAAACTTATGAAGTAAATCTTGTTCAAGCTCTAAAGAATAAATCAAAATTCCTAATTCTTCATCTGTTAAATCTTTAAAAGTAACTTCAAATTCAAAATTTTGTTCAGGTTCTAAAAACCAAATAGTTGAATTTGTAGTTGAAGGAGTAAGATCTGAAATAGTTTTTAAATAATTTGTATAGTTTTTTCCAGCCTCAATTTTATCTTGATGATGCCAATAAAATTTTCTTCCTCTTATTTTAAAATTTTTGTCATATGTTCCATTATTATCTAAATAAAATCTAGTTAAAGAAGGATGAGGTTCACCTAAAGATTTTAGTATTAATTTTTTTTCTAATTCTTTACTTTTATTATTGATTGATAAAGCATCAGAAATAAATATTTTACTACTCATTGAAGTAATTTTTTCTTGTTTTTTCTCTCCATTTTTATTTTCAGTATGGTCTCCAATAGTTCCAAATATTCTACAAGCAAAACATAGTTCTTCACTAGTACAAGGATGAAAATCTTCTGGTATTAAATCTAGTGGACTCATTTTATATCTCAATCTTGGAATTTCAGAAAAAGAAAAATTTTCAATTCTACCTTTTTCATTTACTTCAAAAATAATAGTATCTCCTTCTTTTAATTCATCTATATAAAAATTTTCTCTATCTTTTGGAGGTTTCTTTTCTTCAGCTTCTTTTCTTTGCTTAATTAAATACAACAAATCTTCATAATCAGATTTAGTAAAAGAATAATGTTTTTCATTAGGTATTAAAAGTTTTTCATATTTTTTATTTGGTATAAAAGAAGATACCCACAAAACAGCATTTATTGTTCCACCTTGCTGAACTTTACTAAATTCATTAGTAGAATTAATTGCATTAGGATCATCTTCACCTTTTTTATAGTTAGGTTTTAATTTCGCTCTTTTTATATAATCTTTAACTAATAAATTATTTGCTACCTTTACTGGATAAAAACCAGGTTTGTAGTTAGATAAAACTTTTTTTCTATTAACTTTAACTTTATCAGCTTCAATGATTATACCATCATCATTAGCAGTAGGAAATTTCTTTATAATTCCAAAAACATTAGTTTTTCCACCAGCTTTCCCTCTATAATCAAGTCTTTCTTCTTCAACATTTTTTATACAACTTGTTGTCAAAACTTCAATTATATTTCTAATTTCACCTTTTAAAGTACTTGCAGGAATAACATATTTTTCATTACCTTCAACTTTTAAAGTCAATGTTCTTTCTTCTTTTTCATCAGTTTTATTTCCTATAAATATAGGAGTTAAATTTTTTAAACTACATTTTATTTTTCCACTATGATTACCTTTAACTCTTTTTTCTCTTTTAATTACTTTTACTTCTCCCAAAGAAACAAAGTTATATGGGTAATCAAAGATAGAAAGTTTTTCCTCTTTTTTAGGACTATTAAAACCTTTTTTTACTCCTTTATCTTGACTTTTTTCAAAATCTACATCAACTTTTCTTAAAATTTCTAAGTTTGGACCTTTTATATCATATTCTATACTATCTCCAACTTTTAAGTTAAAGCTTTTAAACTTTTTTGTAATTGGAAAATTTTTATCAACTTTTTCTAACTTAAAATATTTCTCTGTTTCATTTACTTCTATAATTTTAGCAGTTTTTCCAGCCATTAGTCTTCACCCCCAAATTTTATATACTGAATGACTTCTCTTTCCCCAATTTTTCCTATTCTTACTTTTAATCTTCCGTATTCTCTCATATAGATATACTTTATAGTTTCTTTTATTTTTCCTTCTTCATTCTTATCAAAATCTGATTTTATAATTTTAGTATACCTATATTCATTATCTCCAAAGTTAAATACAGTTAGCATAAAATCTTCATTGAAAATATATAATTTATAGAAATTTTTAACTTCTTCTAGAATTGTATCTAAGCTAGAAAGATTAATATTTTTTTCTAATTTAATTCCATCTTTATTATCATAGTCAACACTAACTAAATATAAATCTTGAGTACTTGTAATTTTTTCTTTAATCTCTCCTAAGGATAGAGTTTTAAGTTCTTCCATTAGTTCACCCCCATTTCAAAAAGAGCAACTATAAATTTATTAGGATTTTCTACATCAACCTTTTTAAAGTCATCTTTTAAGTGTAATGATTTATTGATGTACTTATTTCCTAGTTTTTTACTTTCTTTATCATTGATATTAAAATATTCTTCAAATATTTCTAATTCATCATTTTGACTTTTAAATTGCTCATATTTTAAATCTTCAATTTCAAATTTAACAAGTCCGAAACCACGAGTTTTTGAGTTACCTATTCTAATTTCATTATTTATACTATCTCTTATTAAGAAATAAAGAGCTTGTAAATCTTTTAAGCTAGCATTATTTATAGTCAATTCAGTTACAAATTTTTCCATAGTATATTCATATTGTAAAGGAACTTTTGCCTTTGAACTAAAATGATCTACTGGAGTTATAGCTCTTAAAGAGGTTACTTGTTTTAGAGCTTCTTTAGGATTTGTGTAGAATAATTCTCTAAGTTTTTCATCAGATAAAAAAGCATCTTGCACAAATAATCTTGATTTTTTAGCCTTATCTCCTTCAACAAAACCAAATAGATTATCAACATATTCATTGTTATTTTTAGAAGAAGTTAAAAATCTATCTCTAAATAAGCCTTTTAAAGTAGAACCAGCAATATATATTTCTCCAACTCTTACTTCATCTTTTATACTTCCTTTTTCTATTGTAAGTTTTTTCCAAGGCTTCTTTTCATCTTTCTCATTTCTCATATTTTTTTCAGTTGTTATAACTGCTACATATGTATCATCTTTTTCCTCATCATTTCTGTCATTTGAAGAATATTTTATTGTAAGAGGAGAAAGAGGAATTATTTTTAATTTAATAACTAATTTATTATCCAATTTTAAAAATTCTTTCATAGCTCCTCCTAGTCAACTAATTCTAAGTTTGCAAATTTAAAGAAATTGTTTTTATCCATATCTGATTTTTTCTTTTCAAAAATATATTTTTTAAGGTTATTTTTATCAACATATTGAATTTTTAAATTTTCTAATTTACATTTTCCAATACCTCTTGATAATTTACCACCAAATAAATCGCCTTCATCATATATATCTTTTAAGGCTAATGCAATTAAATCTAATTGATAAGGCTCAACATTTTCTAGTTCAATAGTAAATTTGAATTTAGAACCTGCTGGAATAATATCATAATCAAATTTAGCACTTGCCTCAGTAGCACCTGTGTTCCTATCTATTTTTATTCCATCTCTTCTAATAGAGTTAACATCAGAAATTATTGGCATATCTGCAATATGTATTCTTCCTGCTACACTTGAAAAACTATCTTTTTCTTTATCACTAAAATTCATTTTTTCTTGAACTCTTTTTATTACATCAGCTGTATTATTTTTATCTGTAAAAAGATTAGTATAACCAAATAGTAATAAAACATCTGCCATATTTAATAAATCTTGTGTTTTCTTATCTTTAAATTTAAAATTATTTTCATCTAATAAAAATCTTTCTAACTTTGTTCTTAGATATCCTCTAAACGAAGAACCTGGAATATAGAAATTACCATCTTCTTTCATAAAAGGTGCATCATGCTCTGCTTCTTCCTTTCCACTACCAATATGTAAAGCTGTTAAAACTACTAAATCTCCCTCAATAAAGTATTTATTTTTAAAAACTGAAAAATCCATATATTTACCCTCCTTAATCTATTTAAGTTTTTTATCAAATCTTTCTACACCAAGAATATATCTAAAATAAGTTTTTAATAGTATCAAATATATTTTATTCTTTTCAGAATCAGTTATATCATCATCTTTTAAAAAATTATCTTTATAGTAAGTATAGAATTTTTTTGCCTTTCCTACTGGAGATTCATCTCCTAAGATTTTTGCTCTTTCTAACTGTCCATCAATAAATTTTTCAATATCTTTGCTGTCCTTATAGAAATTTCTATCTTCTAGTAAAGAATAAAATCTACTAAGTTGAGCAGAATTTATACCTTTCATTTGTTCTTTTAATTCTTCATTTTTTATATATTTATCAAAAAACTCTTTCTTTATATTTTGAATTTCTTCTGTTGATAGTGAACTTTTTTCTTTTTCAATTTTTTTCTTTTTTTCTTCTAAAACATTAAACTTTCTTTCTCTATTAGGATACCACATTAATTATCCCCCCTTGAGCTACATATTTTAACTCTACCAAAACCTTCATTTTTTCTAAGCCCTAGTCCTTTTTCTTCTATTTTCTTTAAAAGTTCTAATTCTTCTTTATAGTTCTCAACTTCAAATGTGAATACAGAACCTCTACTAAAAACAAGTTCATCAATTTTTCTAATATTATTTATTATGTTATATCCTTCTAGTTTAGCTGTATTTACAAAACTTCTGTTATAGCTAAATTCAAATTTATCTGATAAATTAGCAAGAATTTTAAATTGCTCTTGAGCATTATATATATCATTAAAAGGTAAAACCATATCTGATTGTAAATCAAAAGTTATTAAAGTTTTATTATTCAATGCTTCTTTTTCATCTTTTGGAATATCTTTATTAAATTTATCTATTCTTGAAACTATATCTTCCTTTGTTTCAACATAATCTTTAAAAGTAATCTTAGCTTTACCGAAACCTTTTGTTTTTAGCTTTCCAAGATATATTGTATAGACTTGATTTTTATTTATTAAATCTTTTGGAAGTTCAACATCTCCTATTAATTCAATTTTTTTGAAGTTTTTATCTCCATCTTTTTCATAAGAACTTAGGTATTCACTGTTAAATAACATTCCACTTTCAGCAGATTTTGTCTTAGAGTTTATTTTAACACTAACTTCATTTCCAACTATTGAAAAGTCTTGTTTAGAATATCTTTCTAACTTCACTCCATCTACTTCAATTATAGTAGTTTGAGCTTTATCTATTTTTTTATCTTCACCATTTATTTGATATTTAGTTTTAAATAAACTAGCCAAAGAAACTTTATCTTTTATTGCATCAGAGGCTGTAATTTTTAATATTTTGTCTAATTCAATGCCATTCTTTACAAATAATTCAATTAATGCCCCTCTTATAGTTGAGCCTTGAAGGTATTTTTTTACTTCAACATAGTTTCCAAGCTCTCTAGCTTTTAAAATTAAAGGTTCATCGAATGTCAATGTATAAGAATATTTAATTAAATCATTGTTAATTTTATCTTTATTAATTTTTTTATCTTCTTTTTTCAAATTATTGATGATTTTTTCTAAATCATTTATATCTTTTCCATCAATTAGAACTTCAACTTTTCCAAGTCCTCTTGATTTAAAACCACCTATAAAATTTAAGTGAAATAATGAAGCTAGAATAAATTTTAAGTCTTCCTTGTTTATATCATCTTTAAATACTAATTCTCCTTCAAATTCATTATTTTCTCTTAAAAACTCATAGTTAAATAGAGATTGTGGAATAGTAGTTCTTGTTCTTCTATCTATTCTAATACCGTGTCTATTTCCAGTTTTTTCTTCTTTATCTTTTTTTAAAGTCAAGTTAGAAAAAATAATTTTAGAAAAATCATTTTTTTCTAAATAATTTCCTTCCTCTCCAAAATATTTTTTTATAAAAGAACTAGCTTCTTCATTTAAAGCATTTTTAAACTGTAATACTCTTTCTCTTAAAATTCCTTTTATATGTTTTCCACTAAAAAATGGATTACCTTGTTTATCCCTTTTTATCTCCACATCTATATCTTTTCCTATTGTACCTAGGGAAGCTGTTATAGCTGGTAGAAGAAGTTTTACTGTGTAATTAATCTTCATTAATTTACTACCTCCTTAGTTTTAGTCAATGAAATTGTAGATTTCCAAAATATCAAAAATATTAACAAAATCATTTGTAAAATCATTTTCTAAATTTTCATTTGATTCAGATTTATGTTCTATTCCTAATCTATTTTTAATAAAATTTACTTGATCATTATTCATTTTTGAAAGTATATTGATAAGTTCCATCTTCTTTTCAAAATTAGCTTTTTTCTTATCAGCTTTTAAATCATAAATATATCTTAGTTTGTTAGATGGAAAAGCAATTTTTTTCATATCTTTAATAAGAGTTAATAATTTTTCTATATTTTTAAAGTCATTCCCTTTTTCAAGGGCAATTGAATAAGGTCTTTCCATAACCTTGTTATCTTTAAATTTATCTCTAAATTCATCAATATCAACACAACCTTCTGAACCAATAACTTGAAAATCAATAAAGCCTGTTTTATTAAGATTTTTATCAACAGCTTTTTTTCTAGCTTTTTTTGCTGATTTTTGTAAATGTAATGCTTGCTCAAAAAGCTGAAACATAGGAGTTTTTGCCTTTGCAATTATAACTCCAGAAGATGAAGTTATTCTTGTATTTTCATCTTCCCCTATGTCTTTTGTAATTTCTTTCATTGCAATAGCCATCTGTTCTTCAAATCTTTTTTGGAATTTCATAGAGATTTCCATAACTAAATTTGGAGGAAAGACAGCACAGACATCATCTCCACCAACTATTAAAAATTCTCCCCATTTATCTCTCTTATCTGCTTTTTCAAAAACTTCTTTTAAAACATCTCTAAGAGATTCTTTAGTAGTTCTATCTAGCTCTTTACTAAATTCTCCCATAAATTTTAAATATAAATCTTCAGCATTATCTTTTTTTTCTAAAAGCTTAATAAATTTATCTTTTGAGCCTTTTAAAAAATCACCTAAGCCATCGCCATCACTGTACATCAATCCAAAAAAGCTATCAGTATCTTGATAATCTTGAATATTAGTTTTCGCATCTATACTTATATTTTCATCTATTTCTTTTTTTTCTGCCATTTTTTTATATTTATCTATAATAACTTGTTCTTCATAACTAAAACCAGATAAAATATCAGCAATAGGATTTTCTCTATGTTCTTCTAATATTTTTTTGGCTTTTTCTATTATTCTTTCTCTTTCAGTAGTTCCATCATCATCTCTAATATATTCTTTAATTGTGTTATAGAAACCTACATTATCAATTTTATCAACTTTCTTTAAAAGATTAGCAAAAAGTATTTTTCTAAAACTTGCATCAGATATTTTTCCAGTTGTCTTAGCTTGGTTATTAATTTGCCATTTTAAAGTACGAAGGTCAATGGAACAGCTTTCTGTGTCACTAAGTTCTTTAAAAATTAACTCTCCATCTTTTATGTGAAAACCTAAGTTTTCTAAATCCCTTGAGAGATTTTTTATACTAATTTCAGCAAGTTCAGTTCCACTTAATTCACATTTTTCAACACGAGGTAAGTCAATATTTAAAGTAGAAAAGCCTTTACTTTTTTCAATAGCAGTAAGCTCTCCCAATTTATCTAAATCATTCCATACTTCTTTTCCATTCTCACTTTTTTCGCCTTTTTTATACTGAGTTTCAACATAGACTCCTACAACTTTTGCACCAGGAGCTTCTTTTTCATATTTCTCTTTAACTTCTGCTATAATTTCCTTAACCACTTTTTCAGCTTCTTCTTTACTAGCTCTTTCAACAAAGAATTTAGCATTTCCAGCCCCTACATAAATAATATCTTCTTCATTGATACCATTTTTCTCTAAAATTTTTGGTACTTCCACCTGATTTAGATAATCCAATAGATAACTTGCCCCTCTAATTACTTTCAACTTATTTGTTGAAAATAAAAATTCCTTAATCTTTACTGTTTCAATAGCTACAATAAATTTTGCCATTTTATCCCTCCTTATTTATAAAAATTTTTAAATTACTTCTATCATTCCATAGTATTTCTTATGTTTGTAACCAATTCCATTTAATTTCATAAAATATAAAAGAGTTTCATATTTATCTTTTTCTTCATTGGATATTTTTGAAAAATCTAACTCAATTTCTCCAACAAATGAATTTAAATCCCCTTTTTCTATGTATTCTCTTACTAGCTCAATTTTTTCTAGTTCTTCTTTATTCAAAAAGATCTTATTATTCTTGAAAAATTTATTATATTTTTGGCAACTCAATAAAAATAATAATTGGAAAGAAAAATCTAAAAAACTGTACCCAACTTTAAAAATAGCAGGACTTTTAAAGATAATAGATACCCTGTTATTTATTATTTTAAACTTTTCTATATTTTTTAAATTATCTTCAATTTTGTCCAGTAATTTAATTTCTTTAATTATAATTTTTTCTTGATTTATATAAAAATTATCATTTAACTTAAATTCTAAAATTTTATTAACTAGAGAGTTTAAATCCTCATCATTAATTAGTAATTCAATATT
>ERZ773067.1341-NODE-1341-length-13376-cov-7.994370_pt1 | contig 13376 bp, 6 predicted proteins | sample MGYA00580622_ERZ773067 | MGnify/ENA primary metagenome ERZ773067 (study PRJEB29015, sample SAMEA2737998) | human oral metagenome | biome: human oral; feature: human-associated habitat; material: dental | place: China | collected 2113 ...
ACGCATAGCCAAAGCTATGTGGAGGATTTGCCGACAAAAAGCGGGCAAAAAAGATGCGCCAAGATGACGGTGCTGAATTTATCAGTGCTTCCCTAGCATATAACAAGAAGACATGGTATTTCTTATTTTGAGAGTCGCTGTTTTTTATAACGATGAGAAAACAAACAAATATTACAAAGAGAACGGTCATGCAAGCCAAATACTTGCGTGACCGTTCTCTTTATTTTCGGTGTGCGTTTGATAATTACTATGCTATACACTTTTTTTATTTGATTGGAGGAATCATAATGGACATCAACAACATTCACAACGCAGAGAGTGTATTTATTGCGGGATCGGCAAATGAAGGAGTTACTTACGGATATATCAGGGTATCTACTGCCCTTCAGCATGAGGATCGACAACGTGCGGCAATGGAGGATTTCGGAATCTCAGAAGACTGTCTCTTCGCCGATAAGCAGAGTGGTAAAGATTTTGACCGTCCTGCCTATAACGCGATGATGGCGCGGCTGACAAGAGGCGATACAGTGGTAGTTAAAAGTTTGGACAGACTTGGACGCGACTACGAGGAGATGATTCGCCAGCTTGACATCATTACTCGCGAGAAGGATGCCGCCATCGTCATCTTGGATATGCCGCTCATTGACACGCGCCACAAGCAGGGAGATGACCTCACGGGGAAATTCATCTCGAATCTCGTCATACAGATTTTTTCCTATGTTGCCCACATGGAACGGAACATGAATCATCAGCGTACGATGGAGGGGATTGCGGCAGCCAAAGCGAAAGGTGTCCAGTTCGGCAGACCTCCGCTCACGAAGTCGGAGAACTTTGAAGACATCCGTGCTGCGTGGGAGGCGGGAAATATATCAGAGCGCGAAGGTGCGCGGCTTTTGGGCGTGTCGCGCCCTACCTTTCACAAATGGATGCATGAATAAACGGCAGGAAATGCATCGTTTTTCTGCCATCGCTAGAATCCTTGATTTAGAGTTTTAATAATATAGTAGCAATTCGCTGCAAACGCCCTCGATTCCTTCCTAAAATTGAAAATTTTGCATGGCAGAAAAACGATGGTATATTTGCCCGTTGCTTTCCAAAGTAGATTTATGTCCTCTAGGAGGGAATGTAGTGCAGCTGAAGGAGTTTATCGTCGGTAGCAAAGTCAATGGTCTCGAAGTCGGAAAGACTGTGGAGATTGTGGCTGTCAGGCATCATGGAGATATGGTCGCTGATATCACGTACAAAGATGCCGCAGGTAATTTGAGCGGGCAGATGGTGTATGCCGACCAAGCGGCAGATATGACATTGGAGGAAAAAGCGCTGCCGTGGAGCTTTGATGCCGATGCCGCTCGGATGAGGCTTGTTTCCGAGGCATATCGCATTCACTTGGCCTATTTGTTTGATCCATACATTGCTGTGCATACATCCTCCATTGAGCCGCTGCCGCATCAGATATCGGCAGTATACGAGAAAATGCTTCCCAGGCAGCCTCTGCGCTTCGTGCTCGCCGATGATCCCGGCGCAGGCAAGACCATCATGACGGGGCTTCTCATGAAGGAACTCATCATGCGCGGGGATATCAAACACTGTCTGATAGTCTGCCCGGGAAACCTTGCCGAGCAGTGGCAGGATGAGCTGCACCGCAAATTTCATTTGCGCTTCGAGATACTTACGAGTGACAGAGTGGAATCCTCCGTTACGGGGAATATTTTTTCTGAACTGAATTTTTGCATCGCCCGTTTGGATAAGTTGTCCCGCAGTGATAACTTACAGGAGAAACTCAAAGCCACCGATTGGGATCTCATCATTTGCGATGAGGCGCACAAGATGTCCGCGACAATCTGGGGCGGCGAGGTGCGTTATACGAAACGGTTTCAACTGGGAAGGCTTCTGTCCTCAATCACAAGGCATTTTCTCCTTTTGACCGCTACGCCTCATAATGGCAAAGACAGCGATTTTGCCTTGTTCATGTCGCTGATTGATGCAGATCGTTTCGAGGGTGTCAAGCGTGACAGCCAACAAGCGGTGGATGTATCCGATGTAATGCGCCGCTTGGTGAAGGAAGAACTTTTGAAGTTTGATGGGAGGCCGTTGTTCCCCGAGCGAATCGCCTATACGGTCAATTACGACCTCTCCCCGATGGAGGCGAAGCTGTATCAAGAGGTGACGGAGTACGTGCAGGACGGCTTCAACCGCGCGGAGCGTTTGGACAGCGACCGCAAAAACACGGTGGGATTCGCACTCACCATTCTGCAGCGGCGGCTGGCGTCGTCTCCCGCAGCCATTTACTGCTCTTTGGATCGAAGGGCAAAACGCTTGGAGCAGCTGCTGCAGGAAGAAAAGCTGAAACGACGTGCAAGTGAATTCCATTTTGATTTCGGAAGTTACGGGGATGCCGAAGACTGGGAGGATTCTCCGAGCAGCGAGGCCGAGGCTGCCGAGGATGAGATGGCTGCGCGAACCAGTGCAGCGCAGACCATCGCCGAAATGGAGGAAGAGATACGGACGCTTCACCGTCTTGTCAAGATGGCGGGGCAAGTACGCGCGAGCGGCGAGGACAGGAAGTGGGATGAACTGTCGCGGCTTCTGCAAGAAAACAAGAATATCGTTGGAGCGAACGGCGAACGGGAAAAGCTCATTATTTTCACGGAGCATAAGGATACGCTTTATTATTTGCAGGAGAAAATATCCTCTTTGCTCGGATGTGCCGAGGCTGTCGTCACGATTCATGGCGGCATGGCACGGGATGAACGGCGCAAGGTCGAGGAATGCTTCAAGCAGGATAAAAGCGTCTTGGTGCTCGTTGCTACGGATGCTGCCGGTGAAGGCATCAATCTGCAGCGAGCACACCTAATGATCAATTATGATCTGCCGTGGAATCCCAATCGGCTGGAACAGAGATTTGGGCGCATCCATCGCATCGGGCAGACGGAAGTGTGTCATCTTTGGAATTTGGTGGCGACAGGAACACGGGAAGGCGATGTGTTCCAGCGGCTTTTCGGCAAATTGGAAGAGGAGAGAAAGGCCTTGGGCGGCAAGGTCTTTGATATATTGGGCAAGCTGTCCTTTGACAACAAGCCGCTTCGAGAACTTCTGATCGATGCCATCCGTTACGGAAATGATCCCGAGACAAGGGAGCGGCTCAATACCGTCATGGATTCTTCGCTCAATCGGGAGAAGTTGGAGGAGATGTTGACGGAACGCGCCTTGACGGAAGATGTCATGAATCAAAGCGTCGTGGCTCGCATTCGCGAGAACATGGAACGCATGGAAGCCAGAAAGCTCCAACCGTTCTTTGTGGAGAGTTTTTTCCTTGCCGCATTCAAGTTGTTGAATGGGCGTATTTATAAACGTGAACCCGGACGGTACGAGATTACTCGCGTGCCGTTTGATATTCGTAGCCGTGACATGCAGATCGGCTTCGGAGAGCCTGTGCTTTCCCGCTACGAGCGCATCTGCTTTGACAAGAGGAATGCCAACATCCCTGGGTTTGTCCCCGCGTCCTTTATCACGCCCGGTTCGCCGCTTCTTTCCGCCATGAGCGACCTCGTTCGTGAAAAATACGGCAGTGACCTCAAGCGGGGGACGATCTTTGTGGACGATGCCGATGGCGGCAAGGAAATGCGCCTACTGTTTTATATCGAAAACAGTATACAAGACGGGCAGATCATTCCCGGAACAGGTCGAAGGCGCGTGATCTCAAAGCGTGTGCATTTTGTTGAGATTCGTAAAAATGGTGAGGCGTTCCTAGCAGGATACGCGCCTTATTTGGATTATCGTGCGCCGAATGACGAAGAGAAAGAGCGCGTACGTTCGGCACTTCAGCAAGAGGATTGGCTCAAGGAGGCAGTGGAGGAGATCGCTGTCGGCTACGCCATACGAGACATCATTCCTGCCCATTTACGCGAAGTGCGCGAATGCAAGAACGCTCTGTTGGACAAGATGGAACGTGCGGTAAAAGAAAGGCTGACGAGTGAAATTCGCTATTGGGATTTTCGCGCCAATGAGCTTCGCGAGAAGGAGAGCGCCGGCAAGCGCAACGCCAGGCTCAATGCCGACCAAGCCGCACGAAGAGCCGAAGATTTGACGGCAAGATTGGAGAAGCGCTTGGCTGAAATCGCGCAGGAGCGCAAGATCACAGCGATGCCTCCCGTCGTGGCAGGCGGTGCGCTCGTTGTTCCGAAAGGGTGGTTCGGCGAGACGGATGGAGACGCAGCGGAAGCAGATGGAGCATCACGCGCAGAAATCGAGCGAGTCGCCATGCAGACGGTAGAAGCCATTGAGCATGAACTGGGATATGAACCGAAGGATGTGAGCATGGCGAAATGCGGCTATGACATCGAATCATTCGTGCCCGAGACTCTTCGACAGGATGGGAACTGCCTTCGCTTTGTCGAGGTCAAGGGCAGGCGAGCCGACGCCGATACGGTGACGGTCAGCAAGAATGAAATCTTGACCGCGCTGAACAAGCCCGATGCATATATTTTGGCAATCGTCGCGGTGGACGGAAATAAGACGAAAACGACGTATTTGCAAAAGCCGTTTAGCAGCTCACCGGATTTTGGCGCGGTGAGTGTGACGTATAAGATTGATGATTTGCTCAAGCAGGGGCAGTGTATTCTGGAGAGGTGAGAAATGTGTGCTCGTTCATGGGAGATTTCATCACGCCTTCCGTGCTGTCATCTGTTTTTTCGTGTATAGCAACATGCGGACTATGTTATATAGCCTATCAAACTCATGCTTATACCAAGCGAGAAGATGAGATGAAGTATGCACGAAGTGTGGCGCTTTGGATTATCGGACAGGATTTTGATAATAAGAATTTTATGGATGTGGCGATTATCAATCTCTCTGAAAGCCCCATCTACGATGTATACGTCATCGGTTGTCCATATGGCAAGGATGAGGATAGAAAGAAGTCGTATGGAGGTTATAGTCAGCGCGATGTGATTCCTCCCAATGTGAACGGATCGAACAAGGTGTATATGTCCGTCGAGGTGTTAGGACTGCAGAAAGATTTGTCATCCGTTACAGCGACAATGTTTTTCCGTGATATTAATGAAATTGAGTGGTGTCGTGATAGTCACGGAAGACTACATAAATGTCCGGATTATCAGCGGCTTTTCAAAAGTGGACTGAAAGAATCTTGAGTGGGGAGAATTTTCTGTTATGAGGAAAAAACTGATCGAAGTAGCCATCCCTCTCGATGCCATCAATGCGGCTTCGGCGCGGGAAAAATCCATTCGTCATGGGCATCCGTCGACGCTCCATCTTTGGTGGGCCAGGCGACCGCTCGCCACGGCGCGGGCGGTGCTCTTTGCCTCTCTCGTGGATGATCCGTCCTCGCATCCGGAGGAATTTCCCACGGAGGAGGCGCAGGATGCGGAGCGGCAACGTCTCTTTCGCTTGATGGAAAAGCTCGTCGTCTGGGAAAACAGCGGCGACAAGGCGCTTTTTGCCGAGGCGTACGAGGAAATCAAGAAATCCACGGACGGCAATCCGCCGCCCGTCTTTGACCCCTTCGCCGGGGGCGGTACGATTCCCTTGGAGGCGCAGCGGTTGGGGCTGAAAGCCATCGCTGCCGATCTGAATCCCGTGGCGGTCATGATCAACAAGGCGATGATCGAGATCCCTGCGAAGTTCCAAGACCAGCCGCCGGTGAACCCTGCGGCAAAGTCTCTCATTGATGTCGAATGGCATGGAGCAGAGGGTCTTGCGAATGATATTGCATACTATGGAAAGCTGCTCAAGGAGAAAGCCTTTGCCAAGATCGGTCATCTCTATCCGAAGGTGAAAGTCCCGGAGACGGGGCAGGAAGCGACCGTCATCGCATGGATTTGGGCGAGGACGGTGAAGTGCCCGAATCCAGCTTGCGGTTGCGAGATGCCGCTGGTACATTCTTTTTGGCTGTCGAAGAAAACTGGGCGTGAGGTTTATATTGAGCCAACTGTAGAAGGTAAAAAAGTGCGGTTTGAGGTGCGGTGCGGCAAGGGGAAAGTGCGTGAGGAGACAGTAGCAAGAACTGGAGCAAATTGTGTGGCCTGTGGAGCAAGTGTACCGTTTTCGTATATTCGTGAAGAAGGAAAAGCGGGACATATACATTCGCAGCTGATAGCTATTGTGGCTGAAGGGACAAGCGGCAGAATTTATCTTACGCCAAATAATAGCCATGAGCAAACGGCGAATGTCGAAAAGCCGGGGGATTATCCCGATGCGCCGTTGCCGGTAAATCCTCGTGACTTCAAAACACCAAATTATGGTATGAACAATTATGCCGATCTTTTCACTAACCGCCAACTTACAACACTAACAATTTTTAGCAACCTAATTGGAGATGTACGAGAACAAGTAATTGCTGATGGTGGGACTAAAGAATATAGTGAGTCTGTGTCTGTTTATTTGGCGTTCACTGTTGATAAGATATGTTCATATTCTACATCTTTATGCGGATGGCATAATACAAGAGATGGTGTAAATAATTTGTTTGGACGTCAAGCTATTCCCATGGTCTGGGATTATGCAGAATCCAATCCCTTCAGTAATTCGTCGGGCTGTTTTAATAATATGATCGAATGGATTGGGAAAAGTGTACAAACATTGCCAGCAGTTGGCTGCGGAACAGTTTGCAAACAAAATGCCACCGAACTTCATGATTTTCAAGGCATAGTGATTTCTACGGATCCACCTTATTATGATAATATCGGTTATGCTGATTTATCAGATTTCTTTTATATTTGGCTTCGTCGCGCACTAAAAGATATTTATCCTGAAATTTTCTCAACGATGCTTGTTCCTAAAAAAGAAGAACTCGTTGCAACTCCCTGTCGATTTGACGGTAATGCTGAAGCAGCTAAAAAATTTTTTGAAGAGGGAATGGCAAAAGTTTGTAAACAGATACACCATTATACGAAAGAGGACATTCCTTTCACAATTTATTATGCATTCAAACAAAATGATATGGATGTAGATGGCATCGCTTCTTCCGGATGGGAAACAATGCTTAATGCAATTATATCAGCAGGATTTTCTATTACTGGAACATGGCCTATGCGAACGGAAATGAAATCTCGCTCATTGGCAAGAACAGGCATGAACGCTCTTGCGTCCTCCATTGTCCTTGTCTGCCGCAAACGCGTCAAAACCGCCGCTATCTGTACCCGTAAAAACTTTCTGCGCACACTCAAACATGAATTGGAAACCTCCCTTGCACATCTGCAAAAATCCAACATCGCTCCCGTGGATATGGCACAGTCAGCCATCGGTCCAGGTATCAGTGTTTACTCCCGCTATACGGCTGTCCTCGAATCGGACGGCTCTCCCATGACCGTGCGGACTGCGCTGAAGCTTATCAATCAGGCATTGGATGAGTACTTCTATGGACAGGAAGAAAATCTTGATACCGAGAGTCGCTTTGCAGTGGATCTATATATGCAATGTGGATTTAACGAAATCGCCTTCGGTGATGCAGAGGGGTTCGCACGGGCGAGAAATGTTGCTGTGAACCGCTTGCAGGATATGGGCATCATAATTTCCACGAAGGGGAAAGTGCGACTGAAAGATCGCGATGAACTCCCCGTAACACTCTCTACAGGAGACAGCACTTGGCTTTGGGTGCAGACCTTGGTGCGCGAACTTGGGGAAAACGGCATTGAAGGTTGCGCCAAACGACTCGTGGACTTTATTCCTGACGGAGAAAGCATCAAGCATCTTGCCTATCGGCTCTATCAGATTGCCGACAAAAAAGGCTGGGCGCAGGAAGGCACGGGCTATAACAATCTCGTCATCTCGTGGACAGACATCATGATGCGTCGGGAAGAACTCAGAAATCAGCATGTGGAAGTCATATCCTTGGATTTTTAGGCGGTGAATTGGAATGAACGAACAAAATCACGAGCTCGTTGGACGCGCCCTCAACACCATTCTTCGCGAGGCGCTGGCTCCCTATGTGGCGCGAGAACTGATGGCTGTGTTTCACGATGATTGGTGGAAAAAGGGTGTTCTGGGCGTCTTGTACGAGGAGCAGAAGCGAAATCTTCCTGCGGAAGGTAGCTATGCGAAATTGACCGATTCGATGGATGTGCAATGCTGTCTGATCCTCATGGATCTTCATTGGCGGGAGATCTTCAGCAAGAAGCTCTCCCGCAATCATTACAACTGGGTCAAGGAGCTCAATACCGTCCGCAACCAATGGGCGCACACGGAGTGGAAGGTCTTCAATGACTCCTATACGGCGCGTGCACTCGATACCATGGCGCGCATGTGTGAACAGCTCGATGACGAATATACGATCGAGCTTCGCAACCTTTGGCGTGAGAAGGCCTATGGCGATGCGGCAGGCTCCAGAAATGCGGCGCAGACGGAAGTTGTTCCCGCTGCATCAAGGACGAACACGGGCATCATGCAGGAGCCGATCGGCAGGCTCAAAAGCTGGCGAGAGGTCATGCGTCCGCATCCGGATGTGGCGGAAGGACGCTATCGGCAGGCGGAATTCGCGGCGGATTTGGCGCAGGTGGCACGTGGCGAGGGGAGCGCCGAATATCTCGATCCTGTGGAATTTTTCTCCCGCACCTATGTGACCGAGGGGATGAAGGGGCTTCTGTCGCAGGCACTCCGGCGCTTGGGGCTTGGCGACGGCGAGCCGGTCATTCAGCTCAAGACGTCCTTTGGCGGCGGCAAGACGCACAGCATGTTGGCGCTCTATCATCTGTTTCACGGCAAGCTCCGCCCGGTGCAGTCGGAGAATGTGCAGGCCGTTCTCGCGGCAGCCGAAATCGGAGAGCTGCCGAAAGACGTGCAGGTGGCTGTCGTTGTCGGCACGGCGCTCAATCCTGCCAAGGCAAAGCGGCCGATCTATATGCCGGGCATCACCATCCATACGCTGTGGGGCGAGATCGCCGCTCAGCTTGCCTACGCATCGAAAAATTCCAAGCTGTACGACTATGTGAAGGAAGCGGACAAGCGCGGCGTTTCGCCCGGCTCGGAAGCCCTGCGCGATATGCTCGATGAATGCGGTGCATGCCTTATTTTGGTCGACGAGCTGGTCGCCTACGCCAAGAAACTCTATGGGATACAGGGGCTTCCCGCCGGCTCGTTTGACAATCTCATTTCTTTCATCCAGGAGCTTACCGAGGCGGCTCGTGCCAGCCGTCGCAGTATGGTGGTCGCATCCTTGCCGGAATCGGAAATCGAAGTTGGCGGCGATGCAGGGCAGCAGGTTTTGACGCAGATCGAGCATACCTTCGGGCGCATGGAGTCCATCTGGAAGCCGGTGGCGGCGAACGAAAGCTTTGAAGTCGTGCGGCGCAGACTTTTCCTTCCCTGCCAAGACGAGGCGGCACGCGATGCCATTTGTGCCGCCTTTAATAAGATGTACCGCATGCATGGCAATGATTTCCCCGTGGAGGCAAAGGACGTTTCTTATCAACAGGAGATGGTGAATTGCTATCCGATTCATCCTGAATTTTTCCATTTCCTCTATGACGAGTGGGCGACGATTGAGAGGTTCCAAAAGACGCGCGGCGTCCTGCGTCTGATGGCGGGCGTGGCGTATCATCTTTGGATCAACGCCGATGCGAGCTGCATGATCATGCCGGGATCGATTCCGCTCGCCATTCCCCAGATTCGTGACGAGCTGATCCGCTATCTGCCGGAGAATTGGAATGCAATCGTTGATTCCGAGATTGACGGACGCGACTCTGAGCCAATGAAGCTCGACCGAGGAAATTCGCGCTATGGGGCGCTCATGGCGGCCAGACGAGTGGCTCGGACGATTTTCCTCGGCAGTGCGCCGAGCGTCCGAGAGCAGAATATCCGCGGCGTGGAAGAGAGTCATATACGCTTGGGCGTCGTGCAGCCGCAGGAAGAAAAGGACATCGCCGTCTTTGGTGACGTCTTGGGCAAACTCAAGAGCCAGCTCGCCTATCTCTATACGAACGACACTGGTACGCGCTGCTGGTACGACAACCGCCCCACGCTTCGCAAGTTGGTGCAGGATTTGGAGAGCCGTATTGCCTCCGACGATGTGGAGCGGGAAATCGAAATGCGTCTGCGCAAGTGGAAGTCCTCGCCCGATTTTTGCGGCATCCATATTTGCCCGTCTTCAGCGGATGTGCCGGATGAGCAGCGGGTGCGCCTCGTGATACTGCCGATGACGGATGTTCACGAGCGAGGGCAGAAAGATACGGCGGCGCTTGAGCAAGCGAAGGAAATCTTGGAAATGCGGGGAACGTCGCCTCGTCAGTACAAGAATATGCTGGTGTTCCTCGCCCCGGACAAGGGCAGGATGTTTGAACTGCAAAAAATCGTTCGCCGCTTCAAGGCATGGCAACTGATTCGCGATGAGGCGGAGCGGCGCAACCTCGACCAAGCGCAAATCCGCGAGGCGGACGCCAGCATCCAGCAGGTGGAAGCGAATCTCGTCATGCGACTTTCACAAGCCTATGCGTGGGTATTCGCACCTTACATTGACGCTGAGGAAAATATCAAGGATGTGCGTTGGAACATTGCCGAGATCTCCTGCACACAACTCAACAATGTGCAGAAGTGTGCCGAGAGACTCACGGGCGATGACAATCTGATCCGGGCATGGGGCCCTGTTCTCTTGAAAATGGAACTGGACAAGTGGCTGTGGAAAGATCAGGACGCCATCGAGATCAAACAGCTTTGGGAATACCTTGCATCCTATTGCTATCTGTCGAGACTGCGGGACGTCCAAGTGCTTTTGGATACGATTCGCAAGGGCGTCATGACAGAGGACGGCTTTGCTCTTGCCGAGACGTTTGACGGCAGCCGCTACATGAACCTCAAACTTCGGCAGGAGATCGCGGGCGAAGTGCCGATGTACGGTCTTGTCGTGAAAAAAGAAGCTGCCGAAAGGCAAGTTGCGGCGGACGAGAAAAAGCGTGCGAGTGAATCCGAGCCGATCTCGGCGTCCGGCTCTACGAATGGAGAGAGTGTGGAGCAGACAGGGGAGGAGGAGCAGGAAAATCCAGCGACAAGGAAAAGCATAGTTTCGGAAGTGCCCCGGAACAGGCATTTTTCCATGGATGTAGCACTCGACAGCGTTCGCATCAATAAGGAGGTCAGCACATATATGAGCGAGGTGCTTTCCCATTTACTCAGCCTGCCCGGTGCAGATGCGACGATTCGCTTGGATGTAGACATCCATCTTCCGAACGGTACGCCGCCCGACGTGGTGACTACCGTATCGGAAAATTGTCGGACGCTGAAGGTTGATAGTTTCAGGTTTGAGGAATAGGGAGAAAAAACCGTTCAAATATTTGCGTGTAAGTGCAAATGAAAGCAGCTGCGCCAAGAAGAAGTCTGCATCCTTGGCGTAGCTGCTTTTTTCCTCCACAGTTCAGTTTTTCGGATAATTTTGCAGATTTGTGGATATTCTTTTGCTATTTCTTTTCGTATACTATAAATAATCAGACGAATAGAGAGCGAAAGGATTCGATGCTGCTAGAAATCAATAAATTTGGAGGGGACAATATGAGTGTAGCGATTCACATTGAGAACGCCGTGAAACGATACGGCGATCTCACGATCATTCCGGGGATTACGGAACACATCCACAACGGAGAGTTCTTTACCCTGCTCGGTCCTTCAGGCTGCGGGAAGACAACGCTTCTGCGCATGATCGCAGGGTTCAACAGCATTGAGGGCGGGGATATCCTCTTCAATGAGCAGCGGATCAACGACATTCCCGCGCACAAGCGGAACATCGGCATGGTGTTCCAGAGCTACGCAATCTTCCCGCATCTGACGGTGCGGCAGAATGTGGAGTACGGGCTGAAGCTGCGCGATGTGCCAAAGGCGGAGATGAAGGAGAAGGTCGACCGCATCCTCGATGTCGTGCAGATTGCGGACTATCAGGATCGTCTGCCGGAACGCCTCTCGGGCGGCCAGCAGCAGCGCGTGGCACTCGCGCGTGCGATCGTTATTCATCCGAGCGTGCTGCTCATGGACGAGCCGCTCTCGAACCTCGACGCGAAGCTGCGCATTGAGATGCGCTCCGCGATCCGTGAGGTGCAGAAGAAGGTTGGCATCACGACAGTCTATGTCACGCACGATCAGGAGGAGGCACTCTCGATCTCTGACCGCATTGCCGTCATGAATAAGGGCGAGATTCAGCAGACGGCACAGCCGCAGACAATCTATGAGCGTCCGTGGAACATCTTTGTTTCGACCTTTATCGGGCACTCCAACCTGTTCCACGGACGTGTGAAAAAGTCGGGGACAGAGATGAGTGTCATCTTCCGGAGCGGTCATGAAATGCCAATGTCGAATCTCGGTGAAGAAGCAGAGGACGGCATGGATGTCGTGATCTCCGTGCGTCCCGAGGAGCTCTCGATCCAAGACGACGGTCTGCCGTGCAAGGTGAAGACGAAGGTCTTCCTCGGCAAGTACATCAACTACAGTCTGGACTTTGACGATGAGATGATTCTGCCGCATCAGGCATCGCTCGAGTTCTCGCAGGATCTCGGTCATGCGACGCAGCAGCTCGAGGTGGGGGACACAGTGCACCTGCGTCCGAATGCACGAAAGGTCAATATCTTTACGGCGGACGGTTCGCGCAATATCCTGAAGGATGTGGTGTGCTATGAATAAGCTCAATCTCCGTTGGGATTTCTGGACCGGGATTACGCTGCTCTCCATCGCGGTATTCAGCCTGTTCCTCATCTATCCGCTCTTCTCGCTCTTTGCATCAGCGTTCCAAGACGCGGTGACGGGAGAGTTTACGCTCGCACATTTCTCTCATTTCTTTGAGCGGAAATACTACTATCAGTCGATGATCAACAGCTTCAGCGTGACGGCGTGCGTGACGGTACTCGCGATTGTGATCGGCACGGCACTCGCGTACTTTATGACGCTCTACCGTATCCGTTTCAAGAGTGCGCTTGAGATCTGCATCATCATCTCCCTGCTCTCGCCGCCGTTCATCGGCGCGTACTCGTGGATCCTCATCGGCGGGCGCAGCGGCATTTTGACGCAGTGGCTGCAGGATGCGTTTCAGTACGAGTTCCCGTCGATTTACGGATTTTCGGGCATCCTGCTCGTTCTGACCCTGAAGCTCTACCCGTTCATCTACCTCTACGCAGCAGGTGCAATGAAGAACATCGATTCCGCGCTCATCGAGGCGGCGGAGAGCCTCGGGTGCAGCGGCATCCGCAAGGTGGTGACGGTTATTGTGCCGCTCATCACGCCGACGATTCTCGCGGGCGCACTCATGGTCTTTATGAACGCAATGGCGGACTTCGGTACGCCGATGCTGATCGGCGAGGGATTCAACGTCATGCCGGTCATGATCTACTCGGAGTTCATCAACGAGGTCGGCGATCAGGCGAATTTCGCGGCGGCAATGGCGGCGATCA
>ERZ773067.1343-NODE-1343-length-13347-cov-15.315603_pt1 | contig 13347 bp, 14 predicted proteins | sample MGYA00580622_ERZ773067 | MGnify/ENA primary metagenome ERZ773067 (study PRJEB29015, sample SAMEA2737998) | human oral metagenome | biome: human oral; feature: human-associated habitat; material: dental | place: China | collected 2113 ...
CGACATTTGCGCCCGCAGCTCCGTCCTCGATGCGCTGTACCTTCGCCCCCATCAGAATATGGATGCCGCGATCATTTGTGTGCTGCAGGACGCGTGCGGCGATCTCCGTGTCTTCGCGCGGGATGAAGGCATCGCCGTCCTGCACGACGGCAACGGACGAGCCGAAGTTGGCGTAGTACGATGCGAACTCCAGTCCGATATAGCCGCCGCCGATGATGACGAGCTTCTCGGGCAGCTCGTCCAGCTCCATCATCGTCTCGCTCGTGTAGACGTGCGTGCTCTCTGCCGCCCCCTCGATCGGCGGGACGAAGGGCAGCGCACCTGTATTGATGAAAATGCGGTCCGCCGTGACGGTCTGCTCTCCGTCCGCGCCGACAATGCGTACGGTATGCGCATCGACAAACGATGCTTCTCCGTCAATGACGACAGCACCTGTCCCCGTCACCTTGGCGTAGTTCTTTTCACGCAGCATCGCTGTGAGGCGGCGTTTCTCTGCAATCGCCGCACGATAGCGCTCCGCCTTTGCCGCGAAGTCACCGCCCGCCGCTGCCGAGAGCCGTGCACTGTACTCCAGAGACTTCGACGGGATGCAGGCGACGTTGATGCAGGTGCCGCCGTAACGCTCCTTTGACCGCTCGACGAGGGCGACCGTTTCGCCCTTCTTCGCGAGGAAGCCCGCGAGCGTCTTGCCTGCCTTGCCGAAGCCGATGATGAGATTTTGATATGATGTGTTCTGCATGGAATATGCTCCATTTCTGTTGAAATTTATATGACTGTTGTTATTATAGCATTTTTTGAGACAGTGAAGAGAAATATTGTGGAAAAAATGTGCGTCTCATTTACAAAGTACAGGATTCCTCTTATAATGATAGATAATTATTCTCTGTCAATGGAAAGGAGCGGACTATGCTGACGCATGAAATACTGGCACCGCATACAGAACTCCTGCTGCAGCACGATCTGTTCGAGGGAATCCCGGCAGATGCTCTGCCGGTGCTTCTGAATGCGCTTGGCGGCGAGATGAAGCGTTATGCGGCGGGGACGGATATCATGCGCATGGGGCGTGCGCCGATTGTGACGGGCATCATCCTCACAGGGGCAATCGAGGTATCGTTCCTCAACGAGAACGCCGACCAGATCGACATGAATATATTCGAGGCGGGCAAGAGTTTCGGCGAGACGATGGAGGGGGCGAATCTCGCGGCAAGCCGTATGTTCGTCAAGGCACTCAGCGATACGCTGATCCTGCGCCTGCAGTTTCGACAGCTCTACGAGCGTTCCTCGTGCAGCGATCCGCATCTCTGGCGCTTTACGCTGAATATGCTGCGCAGAATTTCGCAGAAGGGCATATTCTATCAGCACAAGATTCGCATCATGGGGCAGAAGAGCATCCGCGCAAAGCTCAGCGTCTATCTGCAGGCGATCTCTGTTGAGGGGGACGGTACCGCTGTACGCGATCTGAACCAGACCCAGCTTGCACGCTACCTCGGCGTGGAGCGCAGCGCACTCAGCCGCGAGATGAGCCACATGCGCGACGAGGGGATCATCGACTATGACCGCAAGACCCTGCGCGTGCTCAATCCGGATTTTTTAGCGGTTTAGGAAGCGCGCAAAAAGACCTGCCGCTTTTTTGCAGCAGGTCTTTTCTCATGCGGAAACGTAAATCTTACACCATCTCTTCGGGATGGAAGACCTCGTCGAACTTCTCGGCGGTGAGGAAGCCGAGGGCAACGCACGCTTCTTTGAGACTGATGTTCTCGTCGAATGCCTTGTGTGCGGTCTTCGCGGCGTTCTCGTAGCCGATGTACGGGTTCAGAGCCGTGACGAGCATCAGCGAACGGTGGAGGTTCTCGTGCATCTTCTCGCGGTTCGCCGTGATCCCCGTGACGCAGCGGTCGTTGAACGACTTGAGGGAGTCGGTGAGGAGTCGTGCGGACTGGAGGAAGTCGTAGATCATGACGGGCATGAACACGTTCAGCTCGAAGTTGCCCTGTGAGGCGGCAATGCCGATGGCGGCATCGTTGCCCATGACCTGTACGGCGACCATCGTGACGGACTCGCACTGCGTCGGGTTGACCTTGCCCGGCATGATGGAGCTGCCCGGCTCGTTCGCGGGGATCGTGATCTCACCGAGACCGCAGCGCGGCCCTGCGGCGAGCCAGCGGATGTCGTTCGCGATCTTCATCATGTTCGCGGCGAGCCCCTTGAGACCGCCGTGGGCGAAGACAATGGCATCCTTGCTTGTGAGTGCGTGGAACTTGTTCGGCGCGGTGACGAACTTCTTGCCCGTCAGCTCGCTCGCCGCTTGTGCGACGGCGACATCGAAGCCCTTGGGCGTGTTGAGCCCTGTGCCGACAGCGGTACCGCCAAGTGCGAGCTCGTGGAGGAAGGGCAGTGCTGCCTGCAGCTGCTTCTTCGACTGCTCAAGCATGGCGAGCCAGCCGCTGATCTCCTGCGTAAACGATATGGGGACGGCATCCTGAAGGTGGGTGCGCCCTGTCTTGACGATGCCTTCGTTCTCCTTCATCAGGCGGCGGAATGTGTTCGCGAGGAGATCGATGCTCGGGAAGAGGCCGTCCTCAATGGCGATGACCGCTGCGATGTGCATCGCCGTCGGGAACGTGTCATTCGAGCTCTGCGACATATTGGAGTGATCGTTCGGGTGCAGGATCTTTTCGCCTGCGATCTCGTTGCCGCGGTTCGCGATGACCTCGTTGACGTTCATGTTCGACTGCGTGCCGCTGCCCGTCTGCCAGACCGCGAGTGGGAAGTGCTCCGCAAGCTTGCCCGCGATGATCTCATCGCAGGCCGCCTTGATGGCGTTCAGGCGTTTCTCGTCGAGCTTGCCGAGCTTGTTGTTTGCAATCGCGGCGGATTTCTTCAGAATGCCGAATGCGTGAATGATCTCGGCAGGCATCTTCTCAATGCCGATGGGGAAATTCTCAAAGCTGCGCTCCGTCTGCGCCGCCCAGTACTTGTCCGCCGGAACCTTGACCTCGCCGAGGGAATCGTGTTCGATGCGATACTCCATTTGGATTGTCCTCCTTAAAATTATGATAGTAGAGAGAAAAATCTGCTAATAAGAGTATAGCATAAAATAATGAAAATGAGAATGTTTATCTTGCAAAATTATGATAAATTTTCTGTAAAATCGTCTGTGCGGCAATGCCGATGCCGATGCCCGTCAATATCCCGACGAAGCCGAGCACGGGAGCGTAGGAAAAGAGTGCGGAGGTCTGCATGACAGCAGCGGCGACGAGAAGCTGCACCATGTTGTGCAGGAAGCCGCCCGCCGCACTGATGCCGACGATGGACAGCTGCGAGTGCTGTTTCAGCAGCACCATCGCCGCGAAACTCGCCGCGCCGCCCGCGAGACTGTAAAGCAGGGGAGCAAGTCCGCCGCCGAGAGCAGAGGCGAGGAGGATGCGCAGTGCGAGCATCAGTGCAGCATCCCGCATCGGGAGAATGCAGAGCGCGATCAGCGTGACAATGGCGGCGAGCCCAAGCTTTGCGCCCGGTACGGGCAGCGGCAGGGGGAGGAAGCCTTCAAGTACGAAGAGAATGAGGGAGAGTGCGGTGAGGAGTGCGATGTGCGTGATTCGGTGAATATTGTTCATATCATTTCACTTCGATCAGGAGTTTGTGCGGGAGGCAGGCGATCACGTCGCCTTTTTTCGATGCTTTGCCCGTGTGCACGCAGACGAGGTCAGGGCAGTCGGCATGGATGACGGCGATCGTTTCGCCCTCAATGCGGATGGTGTTCGTTCCGTCCTCGTCCGCAATGACAATCTCCTCCGTGCCCGTGTGTCCCGTGAGCGGGATATCATAGAGCTGCACATTGTTCTGTGTGATTACGGCATGCCGTATTTCATTGTCCGTGCGTGTGAAAAAAAATACGGCACCGATCCCACAGAGGAGGAGCAGTGCGCCGATGAGGACAAGATCGTTTTTCTTCATTGGGATTCCTTGCCTTGACGAATGTTTTCGATCACAGTACAATAGCTTTTAGATGCCTTTTCCAAGCTCACGCTGCCAGTAGGCGAGATCGGGCTCGTTCAGAGGCAGGTCAATGGCCTGTCCGTTGTCGTAGCAGAAGCGGACGCGGATGGTCGTTGCCTTGCGGACGGAGGGGAGACTGGCGCGGGGGAGTTCGACGAAGAATTTATTCTCGTTTTTGTACGGACTGTCCGCCTCGGGCACAGGACGCGGCGTATACTTGGTAGATGCCTTCATTTCCCATGCGGTACCGTCCGTGTAGAGGACAACGTCGGGCAGGAGTTTTGCCTCGTCAAAGCGGTAGTCCCACAGCGTGAGGGTTGCACCTTCGAGCCGCCCCTCACCCGTGTAGGATGTCTGAAAGTCGATGCGTGCGTAGGCAGAGAGGCTGCGCGCTGTGCGATGGTCGATCTGGTAGGTGTAGGAGAGACCGAAGATGCCGACGAGGATGAGGAGCAGGGCGATGAGGATGACGAGTTGACGGAACAGGTTCTGCACGGCGCGCCTCCTTTCGATAATTTATTTCGTGGTATTATAACATAGGGGAATGGGATTTGTCAGCAGTTGATGAAAATGGGATACAGGAGGGGATGAAATGGCGGTAAAGCTGTTTGTATCAGATCTGGACGGGACGATGCTGCCGGACGGCAATGTGGTCTCTGCGGAGAATATCGCGGCGGTGCGCCGCGCGGCGGAGGCGGGGGTCACGGTGACGATTGCGACGGGGCGCATGTTCGAGGCGGCGCTGCCCGTTGCCGAGGCGCTCGGCGTGGATGTGCCCATCATCTCCTACAACGGCGGGCTCATCAAGAGCCCGAGCGGGCGTGTCTACGAGGAGCACACGGTCGATCCCGCGCTTGCGCATGATCTCATCGCGTTCTGCAGGGAGCGCGGATGGTACATTCAGAGCTACAGCGGCGGCGTGCTGCGCTATGTCGAGCCGTGCGATGAGTCACGTTTCTATGAGAATTCGCAGAAGCTCACGGGTGAGGCGGTCGGCTGGGACGGCCTCTTTGCACACACAGCAGGAAACTGCAAGCTTCTCCTCGTGACAAAGGAGCTTCCCGTGACGCTTACGCGCGCGGAGGCGGTGCTTGCAGAGTTCGGGGTACAGGTGGATGTGACGCGTTCGGCGGACTGCCTGATCGAGATTGTGCCGAAGGGCATCTCCAAGGCATCGGCACTGAAGTCTCTTGCAGGCAAACTCGGCATCGCCATCGAGGAAACGATGGCGATCGGCGATGCGTACAACGATCTGCCCATGCTGAAGGCAGCAGGCAAGAGTGTTGCGATGGGCAACGCGTTCCCCGAGGTCAAAGAGGTGACGGACTACGAGACGCTCTCCTGTGAGGAGAACGGGCTTGCAGCGGCAATCTACCACTATGTGCTCGGCATGGGAGCGGATGCCCCCGTACCGATGACGAGGGGCTAAGTCATGGCAATCAAACTCATTGCGCTCGATTTGGACGGGACTCTGCTCAATTCGGAAAAGCAAATCACGACGCGCACGAAGGATATTATCGCGCGCGCCATGGCACGCGGTGTGACGGTGACGATTGCAACGGGGCGCATGCTGCGCTCCGCGCTCTACTTCGCGCGTCTCATTGCATCCGATGCGCCCGTTATCTGCTGCAACGGCGGATATGTCGGAACGGCGGAAGGCAATCCGCTCTTTGCGCGCTATTTTGAGCCTGCACTTACACGGGAGTTTCTGACATTTGCCTACGAGCGCAGCTGGTACGTGAACTGGTACAACGGCATCGAGATCTACGCGCCGGAGTACCGTGCAGAGTGCTTTGCCGCCTATCGAACGACGGCGAATTTCGTGGTGACGGAGGTTGGGAACGACTATCTCAGCTACACGGAGAACGTACCGCAGTTCGTCCTCCGTGAGATGGAGAACGGGGTTGACTCTTACGTCAGCGAGGTGCGGGAACACTTCGGCGGACGCCTTGTGCCGCAGCAGAATACGGGCACGAGCGTTGACATCAACCCACCCGGCATCAACAAGGCGGTCGGCGTGCAGGCGCTCGCGGATGCGATGGGGCTCAGCCTTGACGAGGTGATGGTTGCGGGCGATGCGGACAATGACTTTGAGATGCTCTCGATGGGTGCGTTCTCCGTCGTTCCCGCGAATGGTCTCCCCGGGGCAAAGGAGCGCGCCCGTTATGTGACGGCGTCGAACGATGCGAATGGGATTGCCGCTGCGATTGAGAAGTTTGTACTGTGAGGTGAGTACGATGGGGGAAGCAAAACGGGCGACGGAGAAATTCCGCCCGGTGATCGTGACGGGGCTGTCGGGCGGCGGAAAGTCGCTCGCGGCACGCTATATGGAGGATCTTGGCTACTTCTGCGTGGACAATCTTCCGCCGGTATTCATTCCGAAGTTCATCGACCTCTGCCGCGAGACACACGGACAGATCAGCCGTGCGGCGATCGTTGTGGACACGCGCAGCCGTGAGTTCTTCGATGATTTCGTCCGCGTCCTCGGAGAGCTGGATGCAGGCGATGTTGCCTATGAGCTTCTCTTCATCGAGGCGTCTGACGACGTCATCATTCGCCGCTACAAGGAGACACGCCGTCCGCATCCGCTCGCACCCGATGCGCGCATCTCGGAGGGAGTGACGCGCGAACGCGGACAGCTCGCTTCCGTGCGTGCGCGTGCGACGCAGCTGATCGACACATCGAATCTGCGCAAGGCGGAGCTTCGCGACATCATCCGTCAGCACTACGATACGCCGGGGCGGGACGCGGAGATGAACGTCAATATCCTCTCGTTCGGCTTCAAATACGGCATTCCGCTCGATGCCGATCTTGTCTTTGACGTGCGCTTCCTGCCGAATCCGTTCTACGTGGATTCGCTGCGCAATAAGAGCGGTACCGTCCCACAGGTCGCTTCCTACATCGAGTCGTGGGACGTGACGCAGAAATTCGAGCAGCAGCTCGACGGGATGATTGACTTCCTCCTGCCCAACTATGTGAAGGAAGGCAAGAGCCAGCTCGTCATTGCCGTCGGCTGTACGGGCGGCATGCATCGCAGCGTATTCATCGCAAAGCATCTCTACGATCGCATCAAGGGCAGCTATGCGGCGCGTCTCGAGCATCGCGATCTCATGAAGAACGAGGTGCAGGAGCACGTCAGCGAGGGGTAATTCATGCATCTTATCAAATGGCTTTACCCGGGCATGGGGTTTAAACGGTGGCTCTTTGTCTTTGCCGTCGGGACGCTCTGTGTGGGGCTTGGAGCTGCACTCATCTTCAACTACAAATACATCGACAGCATCGAGGAGGCAATCTTCCGCTTCGTCTATACGTGGCAGGGCAGTTACAACTACGGTTTCACGGCAATCGCGGGGGCGGCGGTCGCCCTCCTCGGCACTGCACTCATGCTGGTGGCAACACGCCACATCATACGCTCTGTCATCACAGCACTGATGCCGGAGGGGACATCGACGCGCCTCGTTGATCTCGTCTATGAAAAGACTCGTCTGAGCCGCGGCCCTGCGGTCACGGTCATCGGCGGCGGCCACGGCCTCTCCGTACTGCTGCGCGGGATCAAGGAGCTGACGAGCAACGTAACGGCGGTTGTGACGGTCGCGGACGACGGCGGCTCCTCGGGACGTCTGCGCGAGGAGCTCGGCATCATCCCGCCGGGCGATCTGCGCAACTGTCTTGTCGCGCTTGCCGACACGGAGCCGCTGATGGAGAAGCTCTTCCAGCACCGCTTTGCGGGCGAGAGCAATCTCGCGGGACACAGCTTCGGCAATCTCTTTCTCGCGGCGATGGCGGAGGTCACGGGCGATATGGAGACGGCACTGCGCGAGTCCTCAAAGGTTCTCGCGGTTAAGGGGCGCGTGCTTCCCGCATCGAAGCAGTCCGTGCGCCTCGACGCGATCCTTGAAGACGGCACCGTGGTCGAGGGCGAGTCGCATATTCCGGAGGTGGAGGGGCGCATTCGCCGCGTGCGCCTCTACCCGCAAGATGTCGCGCCTGTGCCGTCCGCGCTTGAGGCGATCCGCACGGCGGACGCGATCATCCTCGGTCCCGGCAGTCTCTATACGAGCATTATGCCGAACCTTCTCGTGAATGGCGTGGCAGAGGAGCTTCGGAAGAGCCGTGCGCTCAAAATCTACATCTGCAACGTCATGACGCAGCCGGGCGAGACGGACGGCTATACTGCCGCCATGCACGCGGAGGCGATCGTGCGGCATGCGGGGCGCGGGGCAATCGACTTTATGCTCGTCAACAACGCGCCGATTTCCGATGCGCTGCGTGAGAAGTACGCGGCGGAGGGAATTGCGCCCGTTGTGGTGGACGAGGCGCAGATCAATGCGCTCGGCATTGGCTTTGTTGCAGCGGACATCATCAATCAGTCGGATGCCGTGCGGCACGATCCCGACAAGCTCAGCCGCAACGTCATGCGCATGATCTACGATCTGCGGGTGAGCTGAGATGCCGTCCTTTGCCTCGGATGTAAAGAATGCGCTCTCACGCACGGATGAGGAGCGTGCGTGCTGCCAGACGGCAGAGCTTGCCGCACTCCTGCGCATGGGCGCATCCATGGTGACGGATGGGGCGCACGGGCTCGGTCTGCGCTTCGAGGCGGCGAGCGCCGCCGTTGCGCGCCGCGTGATCCGTCTCCTGCGCACGATGGATGCGGCGATCGAGACATCGGTTGCGATGGAACGGACTCCGCAGCTGCGGCGGCGCACATACATTGTCAATATTGCAGCGGGGGAGGGGGTTACCCCGCTCCTCACGCGACTCGGCTTTCTCGACGGCGGGGAGGCGCTCCGTGCGGGCACAGATGTGCTGCTCCTGCGCAAGAAGTGCTGCCGTGCGGCGTATCTGCGCGGCGCATTTCTCGGCGGCGGCAGTGTGAACCGTCCCGAGGCAAGCTGCCATCTCGAGATCGCGGCGAAGAGCGCGGCGATGGGGCGTGCTCTTCACACCCTCCTGCGGCGCCTGCACTTCCCCGTAGGGCTGACCGATCGGCGCGATACCTACGTCGTCTATCTAAAGGAGGGGGACGCCGTCATGGATTTCCTCGCGCTCATCGGCGCGGAGGAGGCGGCAGAGGAGATCGAGGTGGCACGCAATCTGAAGGAAGTGCGTGCACAGGTGAACCGTCTTGTCAATGTGGAGACGGCAAATCTGCAGCGTGCAGTAGATGCGGCGGCGGTGCAGCGTGCGGCGATTGAGCGCCTCGCGGCGGCGGGACGGCTCGCCGAGCTGCCTGAGGAGCTGCGCGAGACCGCAGAGATGCGGCGCGCGCATCCGGAGATCAGCATGTCGGAGCTTGCGGCGCTCTGTCATATCAGCAAGTCGGGCATGAGCCATCGCCTGAGGAAGATCTGTGCGATGGCAGAGGAGGTATAGAGTTTGATCAGAGGAATTGTACGGCGGCTTTCCGCGGGACTGCCGCTGCCGGTACTCCTGCTCGCCGCGTTTGCGGGCTGGATTCTGACAGCAGAGGTACCTGCGGGCTTTCCCATTCTGGAGTACCATATGGTGAAGGAGGATGCGCCGCCGAAGGCAAAACCCTATGTGGTCCCGCCCGAGGATTTTGCTGCGCAGCTGGATTACCTTCTTGCAGAGGGATATACGACGATCACGCCGCAGGACTACGCGCGTGCGCGCAAGGGAAAGCAGGAGCTGCCCGAGAAGCCCATTATTCTCTCCTTTGACGACGGCTATGAGGACAACTACCGCGTCATTCTGCCGATGCTTGAGGAGCGCGGCATGAAAGCGGTGTTCTATGTGGTGACGAATGACATCGGGCTCCCCGGCTATATGACATGGGACAATCTCTTTGACATGGAGCGGCGCGGCATGGAGATCGGCAGCCACACGGCGAACCACATTCCACTGACGGAGCTTCCACCCGAAAAGCAGCGCGATGAGCTGCGCCTCTCGAAGCTGATGCTCGAGTGGAAGGGGATGAAGACGATCTACAGCTTCTCCTATCCAAACGGTGCCTATGATGCGGGGATTGTTGCCATGCTCCAAGAGGAGGAGTATCTGACCGCCGTGACGGGCGACGCGGGGCTGAATGATCGGGCGACGAATCCGTATCTCCTGCGGCGTGTCAACATTGCGCCGCCGCGCCTGGGGCTGACGGAGTTCCGTCTGCGTCTGATGAAGGCGGACATCGCCGCGCGTCTGGATGCGCGGATCGCGCAGCTGCCGGAGGGACTGCGCTTAGGGATTGCACAGATGTGGGGCACACTGCGCAGGGATGATTGAACAATCGAAGGGAATGTAGACAACACACATGAATAAGGGAATCTTTCAGAAAATGGCAGCGCTGACGCTCGCGCTGCTCTGCACGGGCGGGCAGGCATTTGCTGCGGGACATGGCGAGGGCACAACGGTCATGCGTGAGCGCGGCGCGGCACAGGCGAATATCCGTGACCGCGTTGCGAGCATCCTCGGGTCGAGCGAGCCGCCGCGCAACCGCGTGTTTGCACCGGGGACGTCACATCTCATGCATCGCTGGCCTGTGGAGTCCTACGACACGGGCGGCACACTGCTCTTCTCGGACAGTCCGGAGTATGTCAAGGAGAGCGGCATTCTCTACAGCGATACGGTGACGGGGGATGCGCGCGTCCTCTACTACCACCTGAATGACACCGCACAGCCGAAGAAGGTGGCAGTCATGCTCGAGACAGAGGCGGATCTTGCGACGGTGTCCGTGACGCGCGGCGCAGCCGCTGCACCGAGTGCAGACTATCTGCAGGTCGGCAAGGCCACACAGATCGGCTACTTCGACACGCGGGAGATGCATGAGCACGTTTACGTGACGAAGGAGCGTCCGCGGCTTCTCGTGCCCGCTATGAATACGACGGTTCTGGCACCGGGAGATCTGGTCTACGGTGTCTATGATTTTCACACAAATGCACCTGTGCGCGTCTCGGTCATCATGTACGGGGCGGATGTGGATCCTTTCGCCTTCCTCCGCACTGCACGCGTGCTGCCGCGCGATGAAGTTGCGCTGCGCGGGACGTTCCGCGGGATGAACCGTATGATCACCTCGCAGAAGGTCTATCGCCCCACGACGGACGGCACCGTTTACTTTCCCATCGGCGACAATGTTCACGATATCTACCGCCGCGGCATCGATGCAACGGACGGCTCCGCCGTTGTGAATTACGGCAACTACGGCATTCTCTATCAGATCCGCATCCCGACAACAGGACGCGAGAACACGCGCTACTTCCTCAGCCCTCTGGGCGGGGTCTATGCGGGGGCGATGCGCGCGGAGAGCGGCGCAAAGAGCATGCTGCTTCAGACGCCTGCGACGCGGCCGTATTTTGGTGACCAGACACTGCCGGAGCCGGCGCAGGTGGCGCAGGCACGTGAGGAGGGGCTGCTCTTCCTGACGCAGTACACAGAGCTCGCGGACCTCGGAACCTACACAAGCGCGCAGTCCGTACAGTTCGAGTACTCACCGCCGGGCGCGTCCAATCTGCCGGTAAATATCATTCTCATGCCGGAGAAATAAGATAATTTTTTCATCTGGGAAGGGTTTTTCTTATGTGTGTTGAATAATGAAATAGCGAGTGATACATAGGAAACTATTCAACTTCGGGTGGATCAGGGAGGAAGAAAATATGTCAGAAGAGACGAAGATTGACCACGAGCGCCTGCTAGAAGCGATTGAGCGGATCGCGACCTCGACGCAGACGGTTTATGAGGCGATCGAGCAGGTTGCGAAGAGCGCAACGGAGCTTGCAAGCGCGGGACAGGAGTCCGTCAAGCAGGCGAAGTTCCTGCAGGAACGCAACGCCGACACGATCAAGGTCATCGACTTTATCACGAATATCGCAGGACAGACCAATCTGCTTGGTCTGAATGCAGCCATCGAGGCGGCACGTGCCGGCGAGCAGGGACGCGGCTTTGCCGTTGTTGCTGAGGAGGTACGCAAGCTTGCGGAGCAGTCGCGCGAGGCGACGGAGCGCATTCAGGTAACGCTGAATGAGATGAACCGCGCGGTTGAGGACATCTCAAAGTCCATCGAGACGACCGGCTCCATCAGCGAGCAGCAGGCGGCCTCGACGCAGGAAATCACGGCGAACCTCTCGCGTGTGACGCGTGCGGCGGATGAACTGAAGGACTACATTCGGAATCTTGCTTAAGACGACACAAAAAACTCCCGCAGGTACGCGGGAGTTTTTTGTCATTCATTTCTTCTTCTCTTTTTCTTTGGCACGCGACTTCGCTGCCTTTTCCTTCGCCTTTGCCTTGTCGCTGACCTTTTTGTCCTGCTGATACTTTGCGTAGTCAACGCCCATGCTCGCCAGCTTGTGCTTGATCGTCATGATCGGGTGGCGCAGGAACATGCCGCGCTGCGTCTCGTTCATGATGGTGAGGAAGTCCTGCGTCGCCTTCGTGCCGAAGCAGGGGCGGTCGCAGCGGTCGCAGATCGGCTTTGTGATGCCGTAGGGGCAGCGGTCGATCTTCGTAAAGACGGTGGCGAGGAGCGCCGTGCAGGAGGGGCAGAGCTTGCCGTCCTTCGGGCTGTGATGCTTCCTGCAGTAGATCCCGAAGGTCTTGCGGATGTTCTCCTTCTCCTTCGGGATGTTGTTCTTCAGTTCGGGTGGTTTGCGCTTCGGGAGGAAGCGTGAGAAGATGCTCATCTGGTTCACCTGTGCTTTCGTCTATTTCTTGCGCGGATGCGCTTTTCTCTCCATTTCGTCATTTTACCGATTTTTTCGGGAAAAAGCAAGCGAGAAGTCTGCGTGACTTTTGCCCTGAAATGGAGTACAATGAACGCAGATACAGTTCAGGAGGGTACGATGCGCAGAGATGAGAGATGGCGGTTAGACAGCCGGATGGATGAACGGCCCGCAGAGGGCATCGAGGAGGGGCAGCTGCGCAGGCTGCTGTCCAACACGATTGACACGATCGAGGACAATAAGACGCAGATCTTCGATATTTACCAGAATACGCGCAGCGAGGTGGACGATGCGCGCGATCGCCTGGCCGAGCTGCGGAACCGCGTCGCGGAGACGATCGAGCGCGTGGATGGCCTCACGCAAGAGGAACAGCGGGCAAAGCAGCGGCTTGCGGAGGTGAGCCGGAACTTCGCCGACCACACGGAGGATGAGATCCGCAAGACATACGAGGCGGTCTCGATCATCCAGATCAACCTCGCGATCGAGCGCGAGAAGGAGCAGTCCATGCGCGTGGAGCGCGACAAACTCGAGATCCGTCTGCGCTACCTCTACAACGTTGTGGCGCGCGCGGAGCATATGGCGCTCTCGATCGGATCGGTACTCAGCTATCTCAGCACGCAGGTCAGCGGCGTGCTCTGGAAGATCGAGGCGGTGCAGAAGGATAAATTCGTCG
>ERZ773067.1344-NODE-1344-length-13340-cov-5.544900_pt1 | contig 13340 bp, 10 predicted proteins | sample MGYA00580622_ERZ773067 | MGnify/ENA primary metagenome ERZ773067 (study PRJEB29015, sample SAMEA2737998) | human oral metagenome | biome: human oral; feature: human-associated habitat; material: dental | place: China | collected 2113 ...
AGGCGGCGCCCACGATGCCCGCCGTGTTGAGCAGCTTCGCCGGGATCATCGGCGTCTTGAGCGACAGGAGGGGCATGAACTTGTCGTGGTTCTCCGACACCCCGCCGCCGACGACGAAGAGATCCGGATTGAGCAGGAACTCAACGTGGCTGTAGTAGCGCTGCAGGCGGGCCGCCCATTCCTCCCAGCCCAGGCCCTGCGCGGTCTTCTGGCCAGAAGAGGCCATCTTCTCGGCGTCGTGTCCGTCGATCTCGAGGTGCCCCAGCTCGGTGTTCGTCAGCAGCGTTCCGTTGACGATGATCGCCGATCCGATGCCTGTGCCCTGCGTCGTAAAGACAATGACCCCGTCGCGGCCCTTCGCCGCCCCGTAGGTGACCTCGGCGATGCCCGCCGCATCCGCGTCGTTCAATGCAACGACGGGGCGCCCCAGGTGAGTCGCCATGAGGGCGCGAACGTCGACGTTGACCCACGACTGATCAAGGTTCGCCATGTAGGGGATAACACCGTCGAAGACGGGCGCGGGAAAGGTGACCCCGACGGGCACGTCGGGACCCACCCCCAGTCGGTCAATGACCGTGCGGCACACGGCCGCCACGGCGTCCGGCGTCGCCGGATCGGGCGTGGGAATACGAACCTGATCGCCAACGTATTCGCCTGATTCCAGATCAACGAGCGCGCCTTTGACGCCCGATCCTCCAATGTCAATGCCGCATGCAACCGTGGTCATGACCCCTCCTTGGGTGACGTGTGTGCCGTCCGGTACGAGGCCTCCCCCCGCCCTACCGCAATTGTAGGCGAGGTCACCGAATGAGGCTCGGCCCGTGCCGCACTGTGAGAGCGAGCCGCGCGCCGTGCGTGGCTAGGGGAGGGTGAGGATGTCGGCACCCTCCTCGGTCACCACGATCGTGTGCTCGAATTGGGCGGTGCGGGAGCGGTCGGCGGTGACGATAGTCCAGCCGTCGTCCCACTGCTCCCACTCGATGGTGCCCAGGGTGAGCATCGGTTCGATGGTAAACACCATGCCCGGTTCCATGATCGTGTCGTAGGAGGGAGCCGCATCGTAGTGAGGAACGATGAGGCCGGAGTGGAAGGCCTCTCCCACGCCGTGGCCGGTGTAGTCGCGCACGACTCCGTAGTCGAAGCGCTTGGCGTAGGCCTCGATGACGCGGCCGATGACGTTGATCTCACGGCCCGGGCGAACCGCCTTGATCCCACGCATGAGCGCGTTGCGCGTGCGTTCGATGAGGAGGTGGGACTCTTCGTCGACGGTGCCGACCTCGAACATGGCGCAGGTGTCTCCGTGGACGCCGTCCTTGTAGGCGGTGATGTCGATGTTGATGATGTCCCCGTCTCGCAGGGGACGGTCGTCGGGGATGCCGTGGCAGATCACCTCGTTGATCGAGGAACAGATCGCCTTGGGGAAGCCCATGTATCCCAGGCACGATGGGTAGGCGTCGCGAGCGATGATGTACTCGTGAGCGATCCGGTCGAGCTCGTCCGTCGTGACGCCGGGGGCGATAGCCGCCGCGACGGCGTCGATTGCGCCGGCCACGATGCGTCCGGCTTCGCGGATCCGAGCGACGGTGCGCGGGGATTTCACGTCCGAGGCCGTGACTCGTTCGGGGCCGTCGTGGAACATGTACTCGGGGCGTTCGATATGCTCGGGAACCGCCCGCATCGGTGAGACCCTTCCGGGCGTGAGCGTTCCCAGCGGTGCGCGGCGTGCCAGCGCTGATGCTTCCATTGGTATCGTCCTAATCGTTCTTGTAGTTGTCGGGTCCGGGGAACTTCCGGGTGCGCACGGCTGCCACGTAGTCGCTCGCCGCGTTGCGAAGCGCCGGCCCGAGCCGGCCGAACTTATGCACAAAGGAGGGCACCCACTGCGAGTAGCCCGCCATGTCGGACCAGACAAGAACCTGACCGTCGGTATCCGGTCCCGCCCCGATGCCGATCGTGGGGATTGCCGCCGCGTGGGTGATCTCCCGCGCGACCGAGGCGGGCACCATCTCCAGGACGAGTGCGAAGGCGCCGGCCTCCTCGACCGCCTTCGCGTCTGTGCGTAGAGGTTGCGCTCCATCTCCGCGTCCCTGCATGCGAGGCCCACCCAGGGTGTTCTCGGACTGCGGGGTGTAGCCCAGGTGGGCGCACACGGGAATTCCGGCGGCGACCAGGGCGGAGATGATGTGCGCTCGCTTCTGGCCCCCCTCGAGCTTGACGGCATGCGCCCCCGCCTTCATGAGGCGGGCTGCGGACGCGAATGCGTGCTCCGGAGTGTCTTCATAGGTGCCGAACGGTAGGTCCGCGATGATCATCGCGCGCGAGGTAGAACGGGCGACGGCTGCCGTCGTGCGCTCCATGTCCTCGAGCGTGACGGGGAGGGTGGAGGAATGACCGAGCATGACGTTGCCGAGAGAGTCTCCGACGAGCAACATGTCGACTCCCGCCGCCTCCAGGATGGGCGCGGTGAGCGAGTCGTAGGCCGTGAGCATCGTGAGGGGAATGCCCTCGGCCTTCGCGCGAGCGATGTGCTGGACGCGCACGCGCTTGGCAGGCAGGGCACAGGGAGTCGGAGACGAGTCGGTGGCGTCCTCCGGTGGCGTGACGTGAGACATGAGTATCCTCCCGTGAGACGGCGGTTGCGCATCAGCGCATTCACGTCCTACAGCGTAGCGCGATGGCGGACCCGGTGAGCTGTGAGGACGGGCGAACGGGTAAGATGGGGCGCGGTGCGCGTGAGAGCTACGCGGACATGACCCCAGTTGGACAGAAGAAGGAAGCAGGACATGGCTGGCAGTGCCCCTGACCTTGATCCTCTTGACGAGGCAGCTGTCGAGGCGCTTCGCGTGCAGGGCCTGGTCGATATTGAAGCAGCCGACTCGTTGGACGCCCTGAAGGCGGTGCGGGTGGCCCTCCTCGGAGACCAAGCCCCACTCGTGAGCGCGAACCGCACGATCGGAACGCTCGACCCGTCCAAGCGCGGCATCGCCGGCAAGAACCTTGGGCAGGCTCGCAAGGCACTGACGGAGGCGCTTGAGGAACGCAAGGCCGAGCTCGCCGCGGCCCTCGAGGCGCGCATGCTGGTGGAGGAGGCCGTCGACGTGACGCTTCCGACGCAGCGCTCCACCCAGGGGGCGCGACACCCCCTCGAGACGCTCATGGAGGAGGTCGCCGACTTTTTTGTCGGCATGGGCTGGGACATCGCCGAAGGCCCGGAGATCGAGCACGAATGGTTCAACTTTGATTCGCTCAACTTCGACATCGACCATCCGGCTCGCCAGATGCAGGACACGCTCTACATCGACGGACGAAGCATCGGTGGGGAGCGCGAGGACTCCGGCCACCTCGTCATGCGTACGCACACGTCGCCCGTCCAGTCTCACGCCATGCTCTCCCGCGGCGTTCCGCTCTACGTTGCCTGCCCGGGCAAGGTATTTCGTTCTGACGCGCTGGATGCGACCCACACGCCCGTGTTCCACCAGGTGGAGGGACTCGCCGTGGACAGGGGGCTGACGATGGCCCACCTCAAGGGGGTCCTCGATCATTTCGCCCGGGCGATGTTCGGACCCGAGGCGAAGACGCGCCTGCGCCCCTCGTACTTTCCTTTCACCGAGCCCAGCGCCGAGATGGACCTGTGGTTTCCGCAGAAGAAGGGAGGCCCGGGCTGGATCGAATGGGGTGGTTGCGGCATGGTCAACCCGAACGTGTTGCGCGCCAACGGTGTTGATCCTGAGGTCTATACGGGATTTGCCTTCGGGATGGGACTCGAGCGCACGCTGATGCTCCGTCACGGCATCGCGGACATGCACGACATCGTCGAGGGAGACGTGCGTTTCTCCCTGCAGTTTGGATGCAACGGAAGGGGTAACTGACATGCCTATGGTGACGCTGAGCTGGCTCGCTGACCACGTGGATGTCGCCGAAGGAACGGACGCCGAGGCGCTGGCTGCGGCGCTTGTCAAGGTCGGCCTGGAAGAGGAGGAGATTCACCCCGCTCAGGTGGTTGGACCGCTCGTCGTTGGTCGCGTCCTTGCGCGCACGGAGGAGACCGCCTCGAACGGCAAGGTCGTGAACTACTGCCGAGTGGACGTCGGCGAGTACAACGATGCTCCCGGAACTGGCAAAGAGCCCTCGGACCTTCCCAGCCGCGGAATCATCTGCGGTGCTCACAACTTCGACGTCGGTGACCTGGTTGTCGTCTCGCTGCCCGGCGCGGTTCTTCCGGGCAACTTTCAGATTGCCGCGCGCAAAACGTACGGGCACGTCTCGGATGGAATGATCTGCTCGGCCCGCGAACTCGGCCTGGGCGAGGACCACTCGGGCATCATCGTCCTCCCGGAGTTCTTCCCCGATCGCGAGATTCCGCCGGTGGGTACCGACATCGTCTCCTGGCTCGGCTTGGGCGAGGAGGTCCTGGAGATCAACGTGACGCCGGATCGGGGCTACTGTTTCTCGATGCGCGGAATCGCCAGAGAGTACTCGCACGCGACGGGCGCCGCGTTCAGGGACCCGGGGCTTCCCGGCGTCATCGCCTCGTGCCCGCCCGTAGCCAACGACGAGGGGTTCCCGGTCGTCTTCTGCGATGACGCTCCGATCCGCGCACGCCTCGGCGTTGACCGCTTCGTTGCCCGCGCGGTGCGCGGGACGAATCCGTCGGCTTCCACGCCCCGGTGGATGGTGGAACGCCTGGAAGCGGCAGGAATGCGCTCGGTCTCCCTGGCCGTCGATATCACGAACTACGTGATGCTGGACCTGGGTCAGCCGATGCACGCCTACGACCTGGGTGCGCTGGCAGCGCCGATCGTCGTGCGCCGCGCGCGAGCGGGCGAGACCCTGGTGACCCTGGACGAGGAGAAACGTGAGCTGGACGAGCAGGACTTGCTCATCACGGACTCTCCGCACGCACAGGGCTCTCGTATCATCGGGATCGCCGGCGTCATGGGAGGTGCGTACTCCGAGGTGGGCGAGAGCACCACGGACATTCTCTTCGAGGCCGCACACTTTGACGCCGTGTCCATCGCGCGCAGCTCGCGCAGGCACAAGCTGCACTCCGAGGCGGCCAAGCGCTTCGAGCGGGGAACCGACCCCGCCCTGCCGGCGCTCGCCGCGCAGCGCGCCGTTGAGCTCATGATTCGCTACGGCGGTGGGAACGTCGATCCGGGAGTTACCGACAACGACCAGCGCCCCGATCCGGTACGCATTGTGTTGCCCATGGGCGAGGCCGAGCGCCTGACCGGTGTGTCGCACAGCCCGGAGCGCATCGCCGAACTCTTGAGGGCGGTGGGGTGCGTCGTCGATGAGCCCCGGGATGGAGCGATGGAGGTCACCGCCCCGTCGTGGCGTCCGGATCTGACGATGCCGGCTGACCTCGTCGAGGAGATCGCCCGCCTTGACGGCTACGACAACATCCCGGTGATCCTGCCGAGCGCCCCCGCCGGTATCGGCCTCACGCTCGCCCAGAAGGCGCGGCGTCTGAGCGCCGCGGCGCTGGCGGAGGGAGGGCTCGTGGAGGTCGAGTCCTATCCCTTTGTCTGCGACACGTGGGATCGTCAGGGCATCGCCTCTTTTGACCCCCGCCGGAGCGCCCTGCGTTTGCGTAACCCCATGGCCGACGATTCTCCGTGGCTGCGCACCTCGGTGCTCGATACGCTGCTGGACGTCGCGGGCCGTAACGTCGCTCGCTCGAACGCGGACGTGGCCATCTTCGAGGTGGCGAAGGTTGCCCAACCGCAGGGAACGGTGCCCGCCGAGCTGCCCGGAGCCGACCAGCGTCCCTCCGATGAGGTTCTTGCCGCGCTCGAGGCGGGAATTCCCGCTCAACCGTGGCACATCGGCGGGGTTCTGACCGGGAATGCGCAGCGCTCCGGTGTGCTCTCCCAGGCACGTGCATTCGATTGGGCGGACGCCCTGGAGTATGTTCGCTCCGTGGCACGCGGGCTTGGCGTGCGTGTCGAGGTGACGCGCGCGTGGGTGGAGTCTCCGGCCGCGCACAAGGGAGCCCCGATGCCGACTCCGGCCACCGATCCCGCGCGGGTCGCGCCTTTCCACCCCGGCAGGGTTGCGCGCGTCTTTGTTCGCGCGGGTCGTGACCTGGTCGATGTGGCGCTTGCAGGTGAGCTCTCTCCGGCCGCCTGCCGCGCGTTCGGCCTGCCCGCCCGCTCCTGCGCTTTCGAGATCGATATGGATGCCCTCATCGGGCAGATGTCGACCGAACCGATTCAGGTCAAGGGGGTGTCCACGTACCCTCTCGCCAAGGAAGACATCGCGCTCGTCGTCCCGGCCGACATTCCCGTCGCACGCGTTGAGCAGGTGGTCCGTCAGGGCGCGGCGCCGCTGGCCGAGTCGGTGACTCTCTTCGACATGTACGAGGGGGACCAGGTCCCGTCCGGCTATCGTTCGCTCGCCTTCGCCGTGCGTTTGCGAGCGTCGGATCACACGCTCACCGCCAAGGAGTCGGCGCAGGTGCGCGAACGTGTCGTGGCGAAGGCCTCGAAGGTTCTCGGAGCCTCTCTGCGCGCCTGACCGCCGCGCCGCGAATGACCGGTCGAATCTCACGTGTGGTGCCCCACTCATTGGGGTGTTGCGTGCGAGGTTTCGGCCGGTCTTCGCACTACCATGAGAGCATGCACATCCTTGTTACTGCAGCATCCAAGCACGGGGCGACGGATGATGTCGCCGACGCCATCGCCAAGAGGCTTCAAGAATCGGGCATGACGGTCGATCGCATCGCCCCCTCCGAGGTCGCTACGGTCGCCCCCTACGATGCCGTGATCGTCGGCTCGGCAGTGTACATTCTCCAGTGGATGCCTGAGGCCCACGACTTCATGGAGCGTTTCGGTGATGACCTGCAGGGCAAGCCGGTGTGGGCATTTTCGGTTGGCATGAACGGAGTTCCGAAGCATGCGCCGCAGGATCCAACGCGCGTGGGCCCGCTGCTGACCCACGTCAACTGTCGCGATCTGCGGACCTTTCCCGGCCGCTATAAGCCTTCCTTGCTGTCGCTGCGTGAGCGCTCGGTGGCCCGTCTCGCCGGTGTTGTCGAGGGCGACTTCCGCGATTGGGAGGCCATTGACCAGTGGACCGACGGCATTATTGCGGAGCTGTCGGCCTGAGTGCATCACGGGCAGATGCGGGTGGGCACCCACGGTGCCCACCCGCATTTTTCGCACGCTCGCGCAGGGATATGCATCTGGATGTATAGTCATGCATATGACTGTCACGGTAGCTTTTCCCGGCACAAAGAGTGCCAGGCACGAGATGATCCGCGATCTTCTCGCCGCCGAATCAATCGGGAGCCAGGAGGGCTTGCGCAGCCGTCTCGCTGAGCGAGGCATCGAGGTGACGCAGACGACGCTTTCGCGCGACCTCATGGACCTGCGCGCCACGAAAATCCGTGACTCCTCTGGCGCCCTCATCTACACGGTCCCCGACCACGATGGAGGGGCAACCCACGACGGGGAAGCCGCGAACGTGCGCCTCGCACGCTGGTGTCAGCTCCTACTTGTCACCTCCGTCAAAGTCGATAACCAGCTCGTTCTGCGCACGCAGGTGGGCGCCGCCAATCTTCTGGCGTCCTCGATCGATGCCGCACGCAAGGACGAGATTGCCGGAACCATCGCCGGCGACGACACAATCCTCGTCATCTGCCGCAGCGAATCCGCTGCCGCCGACGTCGAACGCATGCTCCTGGCTCTCGCCGAACCCGGCGCCCTCCCCGACAACTAGTCACCGCCTCGCCGACCAGCGTTCGGCCTAGGCCCACACACCCAACAACTGGAAGGAACCCACATGTCGAGTAAAGACCGCGTCGTCCTGGCATACTCAGGAGGACTGGACACCTCGGTCGCGATCGGATGGATCGGCGAACAGACCGGCCGCGAGGTTGTGGCCGTCGCCGTCGACGTCGGCCAGGGCGGTGAGGACCTCGAGGTGATTCGCCAGCGTGCCCTCGATTGCGGCGCGGTCGAAGCCTACGTTGCCGATGCTCGCGACGAGTTCGCATCCGAGTACTGCATGCCCGCCCTCAAGGCCAACGCCCTCTACGAGGGTAAGTACCCTCTCGTGTCTGCGCTATCGCGCCCGGTGATCGTCAAGCACCTGGTCAAGGCTGCGCGCGAGTTCGGCGCGACAACCGTCGCGCACGGATGCACGGGCAAGGGCAACGATCAGGTGCGTTTCGAGGTGTCCATTACCTCGATGGCGCCGGACATGGACTGTATCTCCCCGGTCCGCGATCTTGCGCTCACCCGCGACGTCGCGATCGACTACGCCGAGAAACACAACTTACCCATCGAAACAACGAAGCACAACCCCTTCTCGATCGACCAAAACGTCTGGGGCCGCGCTATCGAAACGGGCTTCCTCGAGGACCTGTGGAACTCGCCGACCAAGGACGTCTACGTCTACACCGACGATCCGACGTATCCGCCGCTGCCCGACGAGGTTGTCATCACCTTCGATAAGGGTATCCCCGTGGCCATCGATGGGCGCCCGGTGAGCCCGCTGGAGGCGATCCAGGAGATGAACCGTCGGGCGGGGGCTCAGGGCATTGGCCGCATCGACATGGTGGAGGACCGCCTCGTGGGCATCAAGTCGCGCGAGATATACGAGGCGCCGGGGGCCGTTGCGCTGATCGAGGCTCACCAGGCCCTCGAGGCGGTCACCCTCGAGCGCCTGCAGCACCGCTACAAGCGCCAGCTCGAGCAGACCTGGGGCGAATTGGTGTACGAAGCGCAGTGGTACTCGCCGCTGAAGAAGTCGCTGGACGCCTTCATCGAGCACACTCAGGAATACGTGAGCGGCGATATTCGCATGGTGCTGCACGGCGGCCGAGCCACCGTGAACGGGCGTCGCTCCGAGGCTTCCCTCTACGACTTCAACCTGGCGACCTATGAGACGGGCGACACGTTCGACCAGTCCTCGTCGAGGGGCTTCATCGACATCTACGGCATGCAATCGAAGTTGGCTGCCGCACGCGACGTGCGTTTCGGAGTCAACATGGGCTACTGAGACTTTGCTGAGGGCGTTCTCACAGGGAATGTTTCAGTTGGGTTTCAAGAGGTGGGAGCGCCGGGAATGGCGCTCCCACCTCGCATAGTGTGTCGTGTATGACCTACGAAGCGAGCGCTGCGATCGATGCCACCGCAGACACCGACCGGGGGGACGCCCTACGCGCCCGGATGATGCGCTATACGGTCGCGGGCATGTTCTTTGTGGGCTTCGCGGGCAAGGGGGTGCGGGGGATCTTCGGAGACATCGGTTCGCTGGTTCCCATGCTGATCCTCCTCGCTTTCTTCGTCGTGCTCTTTCGAGTCTCGGGCCGTTCCCTGAAGCTGCGGCGTTTTCCAACCACGATATGCCTCTTCGTCGCCTGGTGTGCCCTGACGTGTGCGTGGTCGGCGTCGCCGCTGCTCAGCCTCGAGTATTCGGCGATCCAAGTGTCGCTGACACTCGTGTCGATCGCCATAGCCGTGGCGCTCGACCTCGTCTCCCTCGTCGAGTCGTTGATCCTTGCCCTGCAATGGATCATCGGATCATCCTTCATACTCGAGGCCATCGTCGCCCTCACGGGGCAGGGTCCGCTCGCGCCTCCGACCTATTGGGGCAGAGGAACGCTGCCGGCCTCGTACTACTGGGTCGAGGGACGTCTTCTTATCGGCGGACCGATTCAAGGATTTCCGGGCAATCGAAATCCGCTGGCCTTCGTCGCTCTCCTTCTCGCCGTATGCCTCATCCTGCGCTACATGCAGACCCGCTGTGCCCCGGCCGCGACCGTCTTCTGGCTTGCGGCTTGCGGGGCGGTCCTCCTGCTCACGCAGTCAGCGACGGTCGCCCTGTCGACCGTCGGCTGCTTCCTGGTGATCGTTGGGCTCGTCGTTCAGCGCCGCGTCCCCGTTCGCTGGCGTCTGCGAGTGATCGGGGCTTTCACCGCGGTAGGTATCGCAGCCGCTGTCGGAGCATTCTTCGCCAGGCACATGATCGCCGACGCTTTTGGACGTAGCCCGGACATGAGCGGGCGTTCTATCATCTGGCGTCGCGCCGCCGCCCTGATCGCCGAGCATCCCATCGGGGGGTGGGGCTGGTTCATCGGGTGGCCCACGTCGATCGAGCCCTTCTCCTCGCTCGTGATCCGAAACGACGGCACCGCGACCAACCAGGCGCACAACGTCTACGTCGAGGCCGCGTTGACCACGGGTTTCGTTGGAGCCGCGATCATCACCGGAGCGATCGTATGGACCCTGTTTCGCGTCGTCAAGGTCGCCGTCGCTCACATCGACGACAATCTGTGGGACGTCATCCCGGCCGTGCTGATGATCGCGATGTTCATTCAGTCTTTCACCGAGTCGCGGCTCCTCTTCGAAGGCAACTGGATGCTCTTCGTCGTCATCGCCACGTGGGTCAAGGTTCGGGGCGAGGTGCCTCTCGTGTGGCCATCGGCGGCACGCCAGCATCTCGAATACTCTTAGACGTACACGCGACGCACAACGCTCAGCCACAGGAGGTCTCCCATGTCGAAGTCCGAACAGCACGTTTCTCTGTGGGGTGGTCGCTTCACGGGAGGGCCCTCGCAGGCGCTGGCCGCGCTGAGCGTATCGACCCACTTCGACTTTCGGCTCGCTCATGTCGACATCGCCGGGTCCCACGCCCACGCCGACGAGCTTCATCGCGTCGGCCTCCTGAGCGATGCCGAATGCGCGGACATGCATGACGCTCTGGCACGGCTGGACGCCGACGTGGCCTCCGGATCCTTCCTGCCGGAGCCGCTCGACGAGGACGTACACACGGCGCTGGAACGGGGCCTCATCGAGCGTGCGGGCGCGACGCTGGGGGGCAAGCTGCGGGCCGGTCGCTCGCGCAACGACCAGATTGCGACACTCATCCGTGCCTATCTGCGGCAGGAGGCTCGCCACCTCGCTGGACGTGTCCTCGATATCGCCGACGCCCTGGTGAGCCAGTCTCGGCGTGCGGGGGATGCAGTGATGCCCGGGCGCACGCACATGCAGCATGCGCAACCAGTCTTGGTTGCTCACCACCTGCTGGCTCACGTGTGGCCGCTTCTACGCGACATTGATCGCCTGCGCGACTGGGATAAGCGGGCCGCGATTTCGCCCTACGGATCGGGGGCGCTGGCAGGTAACACGCTCGGCATGGATCCTCGTCGCATCGCCGCCGCCCTCGGTTTCTCAGACTCGGTTCCCAACTCGATTGACGGCACCGCCGCTCGCGATGTCGTTGCGGAGTTCTCCTTCGTCTGCGCGCAGGTGGGAGTCGACATTTCGCGGCTGTCGGAGGAGATCGTCGTGTGGAACACTAAGGAGTTCGGCTACGTGACGCTCGATGACTCTTACTCGACCGGATCCTCGATCATGCCACAGAAGAAGAACCCCGACGTTGCCGAGCTCGCGCGCGGAAAGGCCGGTCGCCTCATCGGAGATCTCACCGGTCTACTCACGGTCCTCAAGGGAATTCCCCTGGCCTACGACCGGGATCTCCAGGAAGACAAGGAGCCCGTCTTCGACCAGATAGATACCCTGGACGTCCTGTGTCCCGCCGTCGCCGGCATGATCGAGACGATGACCATTCACCTCGATCGACTCGCCGAGCTGGCACCCCAGGGCTTCTCTCTGGCCACCGATATTGCCGAATGGCTCGTCAAGCAAGGGGTTCCCTTCCGCGACGCTCACGAGATCTCGGGGACCTGCGTGCGCCTCGCCGAGGCTAGGGGAGTGGAGCTGGCTGACCTGACCGACGAGGAGCTTTCCAGCGCCTCGGCCCACCTGACCCCCGAGGTGCGTTCGATTCTCACCGTGGACGGATCAGTGAGGGCACGCGCGGGACGAGGGGGCACGGCACCCGTGCGCGTGGCCGAACAGATCGAGGAAGCCTGCGGCTGCCTGAGGGATGCGAGGCAGTGGGCGAGCGCCGCCGTGAACTGACCTCGCGCGTGGCGTGCGCTCCTCGTTGGGCGAGGGATGCGTCCACGCTGAGCTCACGCCGTGCGCCCGCAGCCGATACACTGGAAACGCAACAATTTTGTTGGATTCGTAAGGAAGGATAACTTTCGTGACAGACATTCTGGACGACCTGCAATGGCGTGGGCTGCTCGCGCAGCACACGGACCTTGAGGCGCTTCGCGCCCACCTCGCTTCCGGGCCTGTCACCTTCTATTGCGGCTACGATCCAACGGCGCCATCCCTGCACCACGGGCACCTCGTACAGCTGATCGTCATGCGTCACCTGCAGCTCGCGGGGCATCGCCCTCTCGCGTTGGTCGGAGGAGCAACGGGACAGATCGGTGATCCACGCCAGAGCGGAGAACGTCAGCTGCAACCCACCGATGTCGTCCAGGGCTGGGCGGATCGGCTGCGCGCGCAGATATCCCGTTTCCTGGACTTCGAGGGGCCGGCCGCGGCTCAGATGGTGAACAACCTCGACTGGACCGAGCAAATGAGCGCGATCGATCTGCTGCGGACGATCGGCAAGTACTTCCGCGTGGGCACGATGCTGGGCAAGGACATCGTGGCGCGCCGCATCGCCTCAGACGAGGGCATTTCCTACACCGAGTTCTCCTACCAGGTGCTCCAGGCCAACGACTTCTTGGAACTTTTCCGCCGAGAGGGCTGCACCCTGGAGACGGGAGGCAACGACCAGTGGGGCAATATGGTCGGCGGCGTCGACCTGATCCGCAAGGTTGAGGGAGCCGAGACTCACGTGATGACGACCCCGATCATCACGAAGGCTGACGGCACCAAGTTCGGAAAGTCTGAGGGGGGAGCGATCTGGCTCGATCCCGAGATGATGACACCGTATGCCTTCTACCAGTTCTGGCTGCAGGTTGCCGATGAGGACGTCGTGCGTTTCCTGAAGATCTTTACGTTTATGTCGCGCGAGGAGATCGAAGCCCTTGCCGTTGAGGTCGCTGAGCGGCCCCACCAGCGTGCCGCGCAAAAGGCCCTGGCCGCCTCGGTGACGGAACTGGTCCATGGGGCAGACCAGCTGAAGCGAGTTCTTGCCGCGACCCAGGCGCTGTGGGGTGGGGGAGACATTCGCGACCTCGACGCCGCGACGCTTGCTGCGGCGACGGCTGACCTCCCGCGTGCGAGCCTGTCGCTCGGAGAAGCAACGGTTGTGGACGCGCTGGTGGCCCTTGGCTTCGAGAAGGGAAAGACCGCGGCTCGTCGGACGATCGCATCGGGCGGAGCCTCCGTTAACAACGTCAAGGTCGAGGACCCAGATGCGCTTCTGAACGCCAGTGACGTTCTTGCCGGTGGTTTGGCTCTCATTCGCAAGGGACGCAAGAATCTGGCGGTGCTTGAACTGCACTGAGTGTGTGCGCAGAGAGG
>ERZ773067.1345-NODE-1345-length-13331-cov-10.649367_pt1 | contig 13331 bp, 10 predicted proteins | sample MGYA00580622_ERZ773067 | MGnify/ENA primary metagenome ERZ773067 (study PRJEB29015, sample SAMEA2737998) | human oral metagenome | biome: human oral; feature: human-associated habitat; material: dental | place: China | collected 2113 ...
ATGAAATATGATAGGATAAATTATCTGCAAATCAGTTGTCGCCATGCCTCCTGCGGCGTCGGAATGAGCATCACTCTCGGTTCCCCAGCTTTCTACTATGTCAGAATGAGCCTCACTCTCGGTTCCCCGGCTTTCTACGGCGTCGGAATGAGCATCACTCTCGGTTCCCCAGCTTTCTACGGCGTCGGAATGAGCCTCACACTCGGTTCCCCAGCTTTCTACGGCGTCAGAATGAGCATCACTCTCGGTTCCCCAGCTTTCTACGGCATCGGAATGACCATCACTCTCGGTTCCCCCGATTTCTACGACGTCTGAATGACCATCACTCTCGGTTCCCCAGCTTTCTACGGCGTCGGAATGAGTCTCACACTCGGTTCCCCCGATTCCTACGCTGTAGAAGTGGGCATCACTGTAGATACCCCTACTTTCTACGTCGTAGATTATATAAACACCCTTGGTTTGCATGGTTTCTATACTAGAATATCAAGGATTACTTTGTTCTGCTACCGGATGTACAGCTCGCCCGTATGCTCGTATTTCTTCGTTCCTTGGTTCTAAATAGGACGGACCATATACCATATTGTAAGCGTGATGCAAACTACTCGGAATCGCCGTCCAACAATTAGAACTAAGCATCACATTATGCAACGTCCCATTAGTGTTACTACGAAATCCTGTAGGAGGTATATAAATTGTAGCATTAGGATTTGTGATTTTATTATTCAAGACCCAGCCTCCATACCAACCAATAGTATTTATTGGGCCACGATTTTCTCCTGTAGTAGTAAAAGCTGTAAAAGCGTTAGAAGCAGGTACATTAAAACCTGCTGGAGAGGGATCATAAATGGTTTTGATAACTGGGTTATCATTTAAACTGATAGTTATATTTCTCATCGACCAAAGATTAATATATGAATAACCTAATGGTGGTGTGTTGTACCAAGACGGAGAATAAGTGTAGAAATTTTCTGGATGTTGAATGCCATTCTGTATAGACATATTACCCCCGGCATTCTCATTAAACGAGCCTTCTGACACGGAAGTAACACCTGGGAGTGCATCCTTACGTCCCCATTGATAAAGCGTAGAATTACCATTCTTTACTATTGTAGCTGGATTTTGTGTAATAGTAAATTCAGCTTTTTGAGCAGTACCTGAATTTCTTGTAAGTTGCTCTATTTGAACCTTTATTTTACGTGGTTGTTTATAGTTGGTTTCTTTCCAAGAGGTGTATCGCCAACCTATAGTTTCAGAAGCAAAGTAGTATTTGACACCTTGAAAGTTGGTTACTTCTATCTTATCCAATACATTATCAGGAGCAAACCAAAGATGCCATGACCATACAATAGTACTACCTCTCATGGCCGCAACTACAACATTTCCACCTCTTATATTCTCTGCCTTTACTTCAAATTGTAAATAACCGTCACCCAACACATCGTGTTCTATAGCCAGATTGCTCACTAAGTTTGATTCGTCTGCCCAGACTATCTTAGCATTATTTATTCCATTGTTTGCACCACCGTTGGTTTTCTCTATCCAAGGGTCAGTTATGTTTTGCTCCATATGGTCTTTGAAATTCTGTAAGATAAATGTGCCAGTATTAGTGGTCTTATAGGAACTTTCGTTCTTATTCCCATCCTTTATAGCATTGCCATATACCAGAGGGAGTTTGTAGTATCCCGGATGAGATATGACATAACAGTTAGCTGTGTTGCGAGAAGTGGAATTACCTTTTATATCGTGTGTAGAGAGGTCGTAATACTCACCAATACTGCCTTTAGGGTTAATCTTTAATTTAGCATTACGTTCATCCAATAAGTCTACTATGCTTGTTTTTATACTTGCTGTACCCGTTTCGGCTATTGTTCCACCGTCGCCATTTTCTTTGCTTAATGCTGTGAGCCATGTAGGCTTTGTATCGCTTTCCGGTCCCCAGGTTAATCCACCGTCTGTGCTTTCTTGATATTTCACAACTCGCCATTTAACGGGTTGAAATGTTGTTCCAACTTTACGATAGCTTATGATGCCATAGGCACCGGTTTGAGAAATGTTGTATCCAACGGCAGAGGGAGATGTAGCTTGAATTATATACTCCCAATTACTGTTTTTCTCGGTCATCATATATGTCTTCGTGGTGCCAGGCTTCCATTTTCCACCTTCGATTTTAGCGGTGATGCTAGTGCCGTCGTTGAAGGTGATAACGATTTTTGCGCCGCTGGGAAGGGTTTGAGGAACCATAAGGAATGTGTTACCATCTTTAAGAATCACGTTGTTAAGTGTACCGTTGGTGAGAACGTTGATGTTGTCGAGCTTAAAGTTTGCCGTAGTGCTACCGGTTGTCCAGGTGTGAGTGGCGGGATTGTAGTTGCCTTTGTTATGAATGTTTTGGAACTCTACGCTCTTAATTGTTTTGCCCCACGAAAGATTGGAACCTACGCCGAGACGGATGGCGGTAAGAGCGTGGCGGAACTTTAGAGGCACAACATGAGCAGCACCGCCGGAGGATGGGGTGTAGGTAATTTCATTAGTAACAGCCGACATTAGGTCGGTTTGGTTGGCAATATCCGTGGAGGCTGTGAAGTCGACTGTGGGCAATGCGTTTGCTGATGCTTGGACTAACTTTTGGTTCGGGTTCGAGCCGTCCATATAAGGATAAATAGCGTAGAATTTAAGACTGGAGGCGTCGCTAGACCAGATCTTGGGGTTTACCATTACGCCGGTATTGCTAACGCGTTCATTGTAGAAATAGTCGGCTTGGTTGCTGCCGTTTTTGCTTGCCGAAACGCCGAAGTCGGCATCAATGGTGCTTTTCAGGAATGCGCGGGTTTCAGGCGTGCGTTTAACCGGATTAACGCCGTCGATGGTTGTTTCCTGAAGGCAGGCATCGGCAGCAATGGACTCGTTAAACGGAATACTACCGATGGGTTCGGCGGCGGCAATACTGCGCGATTGAGGATTATCTTCGGGCGCATCCTGAACGTCGGATACTTCGAAGCTCATGCCGCCTTTGTTGCCATGGTTGTTGTCTGTTATGTTTTCATCTGCACACGAGCCTATGAATAGTACGGCCGTGCAAAGCAGGGCGAGAGAAAGTTTGTTCTTAATCATGTTGCTACTTCTTTTTGGGTTATTCAAATTCAATTTCTTCATTCTCATCTTCGTTGTCTTCAATCTCGGGTGTTCCCGGCTTGGGTTTGATTTCGCTTGGAACAAGCAGATGGAATTCGTGTTGCAATGAGATTGTCTCGATGAAAGGCGGGACATACGCGCCTTTTTGGAATTCTTTTTTCTTCATACTGATAATGATTTTATTTCGTGATTACACATTTGTAGTTGTGGCAAGGGGTGATTTGCTGTCCGCACCCATCGGGCAAGGCCGGGATAAATACGCAATCGCTCGGACCTTTCGACCAATATATTGCTTCGGTTCTGCGAACCGAAGTGAGGCGGACAGACGCGGGGTCTGTCCCTACATGCGGCCTGGTGCCCGAGCGGGAGTTTTTGTTTACTGAAATGGGAGTATTCGCCGTACGAAAATCGTGCGGATTTTGAGGATAAAATCTTTCCTTATTTTCTCTTATATCGGTTGCGGAAAGAGTACGAAAAACGGCACGGAGAATCTTTCCGGAATCCCCGTGTATAATGGATGTACGGCACGCTTCGCGCGCGCGTATGAAAAAGCTAATTAATAGGTCTGGCCTGTGTGTGTGTGTGTGTGTGTGTGTGTGTGTGTGTGTGTGTTAGCACTTTTTCCGAACCCACCAAATATTCAGACGAAAAAATCACAGAGAAATCGAAATTTCTCTGCGTCATCGGGGCGATGGAATATGTTGCTAAGTGTTTCACGGTGGCAAAGGTATATTAATCAATTTGTTTGAGCAAATATCTTGTAAAAAGAAAAGTAGCAACATTATTCGCCTCCACGTACACATTTGTCGCAATTTACAGTTACAATAGGGCTACGAAAGCATCGGTAGACCGTAAAACTGTTTATGATGGAAAGCAAAATTTGTTTTGCAATCATCTTCAATTATCTTTGCACACATGAATGGATTCCACGTAATGCACGAAATAACTCTACTTGAGGAACAAGATGCATTGTACATTGCCGAAAGACATAAAAAAGAGTTCGACTACCCGATTCACAATCACGAAGAATATGAGCTCAATTTCGTTGAACACGCACCCGGTGTACGTAGGATTGTTGGTGACTGTACGGAGATTATAGGCGAATACGATTTGGCACTCATCGCCAGCGAAAACCTGGAACACGTCTGGGAACAGTATCAGTGTACAAGCAACGACATAAGAGAAATAACAGTGCACTTCAAGTTTGGACTCGATGATGGATTCTTCGAAAAAAGACCATTCCTACCAATACGTAATATGCTCAAAGAGGCGCAGAAAGGATTAGCTTTCTCAACCAGTGCGATAATGAAGGTTTATCACGACATCGATATGCTCTCACAGGTGAACGGAAGGTTTGAAGCGCTGTTGAGATTCCTTCGTATTCTAGATACGCTGGCACGTTCGGGTGGAGCAAGAACACTGGCCTCATCATCGTATGCAAAGGTGCAGATTGAGGACGATTCGAAACGGGTACTGAAGGTGAAGAATTATATTAATGAGAATTATATGTATGAATTGAAGCTCGAAACATTGGCCGATTTGGCTAATATGAGTCAAAGCTCGTTCAGCCGGTTCTTCCGTATGCATACTGGTAGGACTCTAAGTGATTATATAATTGATGTGCGTATGGGATTCGCATCAAGATTACTACTCAATACAGAAGAGAGCGTTGCAAATATCAGTTTCAAGTGCGGATATAATAACCTTAGTAATTTCAACCGCATTTTTAAACGTAAGAAAGGCTGCTCGCCTAGTGAGTTCCGTGAACATTACAGAAAAATCAAGATAATCGTCTAGAAGTTACACCTAGGCGTGAAATAATCAATAAGATGGAAATATTAAGATTCTGCGCGCTGCTGAAGCAAACGCTTTGGGGCGGAGACAAAATTATCCCGTTTAAACATCTGCAATCCACCGAGACACAGGTGGGCGAAAGTTGGGAAGTGTCGGGAGTAAAGAATAACGAGAGCGTGGTGCTCGAAGGCAAATTTGCCGGTTGGAAACTGAACGATGTGCTCAAAGAAATGGGAGCGAAGTTAGTTGGCAAGGAGAATTACGCACGCTTCGGAAACGAATTTCCGTTGCTAGTTAAGTTTATTGATGCTCGCGAACAGTTGTCAATTCAGGTTCATCCTGATGATAAGAAAGCTGCAGCTCGAGGATTGGGAAGAGGAAAAACCGAGATGTGGTATATAATGAAAAGCTCAGCCAATGCAACTCTTCGTAGCGGATTGAAAAAAAGCATAACACCCGAGGAATACAAGGCTATGGTGGAAAACGACACGATAACCGAGGCTCTAGTCGAATACAACGTCAAAGAGGGCGATGTATTCTTCTTACCTGCTGGACGAATTCACTCAATCGGAGCCGGATGCTTCCTTGCTGAGATCCAAGAAACGAGTGACGTTACTTATAGGATATACGACTTTAAACGCAAAGATAAAAATGGAAACTATCGGCAACTTCACACTTGCGAGGCAGCCGAGTGTATAGATTACAGAGTGGCAGCCGACTACAGGACACACTATACTCCGGCAAAAAACGAAGCCGTTGAACTGGTGGGCTGTGAACACTTCACAACCAGTCTTTATGATCTCACAGAGCCTATGACACTGGACTATTCAGAGCTCGATTCTTTCGTGATTCTGATTGTACTTGAAGGGCATGGAACAGTGATTGACGAGCAGGATAGAGAATATAAGTTACAAGCTGGTGAAACCCTACTCGTGTCAGCCGACTCGACAACTATTGAAGTATCGGGTAACGTAAAATTCCTTGAGACCTACGTGTAAAAAATCCCCATGAAGCAACGAAAAATATCTCCATGGGCCTGGGTTCCGTCACTCTATTTCGCTGAGGGACTGCCATATGTTGCGGTTACGTTTCTGTCGATAGAGATTTACATGCAGATGGGGCTGTCAGATGCCGAAGTAACCTTTTATACCTCGTGGCTCTATCTTCCGTGGGTGATAAAACCCGCTTGGAGTCCGTTTCTCGACCTTATTAAAACTAAACGCTGGTGGGTTGTTTCAATGCAGATGTTGCTTGGTGCGGCTTTTGCCAGTGTGGCTTTTACGGTAGACACGGTGTGGTGGCTGCAAGGCACTATATGCTTCTTTTGGTTGCTGGCATTCAGTAGCGCAACCCACGATGTAACCGCCGACGGATTTTATATGCTCGGACTCAACCAGCATCAGCAAACGTTTTTCGTTGGCATACGCTCTACATTTTATAGAGTATCTATTGTTGTGGGAAAAGGCGGACTTGTCGCTCTCGCAGGAATAATGCAGAAACAAGTGGGTATACAGCTTAGTTGGTCGCTAATTTTTTATGCACTTATGGCACTGTTTATTGGGTTGTCGCTCTATCACCGCTTCATTCTTCCGAAGCCAACGGAAGATTCCGAACATACACATTTGTCAGCAGCCGGTTTGTTCCGGGATTTTGCTGAAACATTCATCTCGTTTTTTCGTAAAAAACAATTATGGGTGGCCATAGCATTCATCCTTTTGTTCAGATTACCCGAAGCGCTCATCACGCCCGTGTCACAACTCTTTCTTCAAGCCCCGGCAGGAAAAGGCGGACTGGCTTTATCGCTCAAGGAATATGGATTAGTTAATGGAACAGTTGGTGTCATAGGCCTTCTGATCGGTGGAGTCCTTGGTGGTATGGTTGCCAGCCGCGGAGGACTGAAACGATGGCTCTGGCCCATGACAACCGCCATAACATTACCTAACATTGCCTACGTCTACCTGGCTTACGAACTACCCAAAAGCATCATTGCTATTTGCACGGCAGTGTTCATTGAGAACCTCGGTTATGGATTTGGATTCAGCGCATACATGCTATTTATGATATATTTCAGCAAAGGCAAACACAAAACAAGCCACTATGCACTTTGTACCGGCTTCATGGCCCTATCGATGATGCTTCCTGGTTTTTTCGCTGGCGCGTTGGCACAATGGGCAGGCTATGAAATATTCTTCATCATTGTGATGCTCTCCTGTCTGTTTCCATTCATCGTTGCATCGTTGCTTAAAATTGACCCTGAATTCGGAAAGAAATGTGCCGGATAGCCCTGAAACACACGGTTTCATTTTGTTTTTTTGGCATGAAAAAATTGCATGCTGATTGTGAATCATTACCTTTGCAAACGAATCTCTAAAGCTTTCATAATGGCTGGTACAAAACAAATTAGAACAGCGCTTATATCTGTTTTCCATAAGGATGGTCTCGACGATTTGCTCAAAAAACTCAACGAAGAAGAAGTTAAGTTTCTTAGCACCGGAGGTACCCAACATTTCATAGAATCACTTGGCTACGACTGCCTAAAAGTAGAGGATATAACATCCTATCCATCTATTCTGGGCGGAAGAGTCAAAACGCTTCACCCGAAAATATTCGGCGGAATCCTTGCACGTCGTAATAATGAAGACGATCGCAAACAGATGGCGAAATATGAAATCCCTGACATAGACCTCGTAATTGTAGATCTATATCCTTTTGAGCAAACTGTTATAAACGGTGCCAACGACCAGGAAATAATAGAGAAAATAGATATCGGCGGCATATCTCTTATTCGTGCCGGAGCAAAGAATTTCGAAGATGTTGTGATTATTCCGAGCAAGGCCGAATACCCAGTGCTTCTTCAGTTGTTGAACACCAAAGGAGCACAAACCGAACTTGAAGACCGAAAGATGTTTGCCGAGCGGGCATTCGGAGTGAGCAGTAATTACGATGCTGCAATACATGAATGGTTTGCCAAGTAAAAACACATAGACTACAAAACAACAAACACAAACAAAATTATTGATGGAGGTGTTTAAAGTACCGCCATCACTTTTAATTAGAACACACAAACAATGGGACTTTTTTCTTTTATCCAAGAAATTGCAATGGACCTCGGAACGGCTAATACCATTATTATTAGCGACGACAATATAGTTGTCGACGAACCATCCGTGGTTGCTCTCGATCGCCGTACAGACAAGATGATTGCTGTAGGTGAAAGCGCAAAGATGATGTACGAGAAAGAGCATCCGAACATTAGAACCATCCGTCCATTGCGCGACGGAGTGATTGCCGACTTCACTGCTTGCGAACAAATGATTCGCGGATTGGTGAAGATGGTTCACAGTGGGAACAGATTTTTCTCACCATCACTACGCATGGTAATTGGCGTACCTTCGGGCTCAACCGAAGTTGAACTGAGAGCCGTTCGCGATTCGGCTGAACATGCCGACGGACGTGATGTTTATTTGATTTTCGAGCCTATGGCTGCTGCTCTCGGAATGGGATTGGATGTCGAGGCACCGGAAGGCAATATGATTGTCGACATCGGCGGCGGAAGTACCGAGATTGCAGTGATTTCGCTGGGCGGAATAGTATGTAACAACTCTATTCGTGTAGCCGGCGATGATTTAACAGCCGATATCCAAGAGTATATGAGTCGCCAGCACAATGTTAGAATAAGCGAGCGAATGGCTGAGCGAATCAAATTACACGTAGGTTCTGCGCTGACGGATCTGGGTAGCGATGCCCCCGAAGACTATGTTGTTCACGGTCCGAACAGAATCACTGCTCTGCCGATGGAAGTGCCTGTTTGCTATCAGGAAGTAGCCCACAGCTTAGACAAAACTGTGGCCAAGATTGAAAATGCCGTATTGTCCGCACTCGAGAATACACCTCCCGAGTTATATGCTGACATTGTGAAAAATGGAATCTACCTCAGTGGAGGCGGAGCTCTGCTACGCGGTATAGACAGACGTTTAACCGAAAAAATCAACATTAAATTCCACATTGCTGAAGACCCCTTGCACAGTGTTGCCAAGGGCGCTGGAATTGCATTGAAGAATGTAGAAAGATTTTCGTTCCTGATGCGTTAGTTAGGAACTCACGTGAAAAGATTGCCGTCTGCCGACAACCACTCTCCCACGGAAGAGCGTTTCGGATGGGCGGCGATTGATTTTTATAGCGAACCATGCACAATCTCACCGAATTTTTAGCTCGTTACAAACACTGGTTTCTTTTCGTCTTTTTAGAAGTAACCAGTGTAGTCTTATTATTCCGTTTCAACGACTATCAAGGAAGCGTATGGTTCACATCGGCTAACTTCGTCACTGGAAAGGTATATGAATTGAGTTCTAACCTCACATCGTTCTTCACTATGAGTAAGAATAACGAACAGCTTACCCAGCGTAATATCATCCTTGAACAAGAGGTGAAAGAACTCTCCACGAAACTATATGAAAAGACTCGCGACCCGCAGTTTCTCTCCCGCGGACAATACCGCACACTCGCAAAGTTTCGACTCATTCCCGCAAAAGTAGTAGCCAACTCTATAAACCGCGAAGACAACCTGATCACGATAAACAAAGGTTCATGGGATGGCGTTCGCAAAGACATGGGTGTTGTTTGCGGAAACGGAATCGTAGGAACAGTCTATTTCGTAGGCATACATTATTCTGTTGTTATCCCTGTGCTTAATTCCAAATCGAACATAAGCTGCTCTATCTCCGGTCGCAACTATTTCGGATATTTAAGATGGGCAGGTGGACGAAGCGATATTGCTTATCTTGACGACGTACCTCGACACGCCCGATTCAAAATAGGCGACCGAGTTATCACAAGCGGATACTCATCTATTTTCCCTGTTGGCGTTCTAGTTGGGAAAGTGAAGCATGTCTATAATTCAAAAGACGGGCTATCATTCCGAATCGCAATACAACTCTCAACCGACTTCGGAACACTACGCGACGTATGCCTTATCGACGACTCATCCATTCTCGAACAGCGACATGTCATTGAAGCTGCACGCGACTCAATGAAAAACCTAACCCAAGACCCAACATCAGAAGAATAAAGAATTCCCAACGAATGAACACCGATTTCTTGAAACGATTTCTATGGGCATCAATCCTCATAATCCTACAAGTGTTTTTGCTGAATCACATCCACATGTTCGGTATTGCCACCCCATTGCTTTACGTCTACTTTATTCTACTTTTCCCACGTAATTATCCACAATGGTCTGCCATGCTATGGGCATTTGCCATTGGTCTCACACTTGATGCCTTCAACAATACTCCAGGTGTCACCGCGGCATCGCTAACCCTAACCGCGGCCCTGCAACCATTTGCTATAAGACCATTCCTATCGCGCGAAAGCAGCGAAACTCTCATACCGGGAATGAGAACTCTGGGAGTGTTCAATTTCATCGTCTACATTTTCGTATTAACCACCATCCACATTTTTACTTTCTTCTCTCTAGAAATGTTCAGCTTCTTCAACCTCATCGAATGGGCTGAGTGTGCCGGCGCAAGTACCGCGCTTACAATATTACTTATCCTGGTAATCGAACAAATGCGAAGCAGGATATGAAGAAAGTATATATGGAAAGACGGCGAATGGTGCTCAGTTCAGTAGCTGTAGCGATAATATTCATATATCTCGCCCGACTTTTCGCACTCCAAATAGCCAGCGACGACTACAGAAAGAGCGCCGATTCGAACGCCTTTCTCAAGAAGATTGAATTTCCATCACGCGGAATCATAACCGATAGGCACGGCAAGCTCCTCGTCTACAACCAACCTGCTTACGACATTATGGTTGTCATGAACGAAGAGAAAGGCAGAATAGACACTCTCGAATTATGCCAAACGCTAGGCATAACAAAGGAATTCTTCATCAAGAGGATGAACGACATCAAAGACCCGCGTAAAAACCCAGGTTATTCGCGATTCATACAACAGCTCTTCATAAATCAACTCAGCGACAAAGAATTCAGCGCATTCCAGGAAAAACTCTACAGATTCCCCGGATTCTACATACGCCGCCGAAGCATACGTCAATACAAACAAAACATAGCGGCACACATCCTTGGCGACGTCGCCGAAGCTAGCGAACACGATATACAGCAAGACGATTACTATCAGCCGGGAGACTATATCGGTAAGATGGGAGTAGAACGCGAATACGAGAAACCGCTACGCGGACAAAAAGGAGTGCAGATTCTCCTACGCGACGCACACGGAAGAATTAAAGGAAGATACAAAAACGGGAAATACGACCAACCCCCACTCCCAGGGCGCGACATCCAACTCGGAATCGACGCCAATCTCCAAGCACTCGGAGAACGACTCATGGAAGGAAAGCTCGGAGCCATCGTAGCCATCGAACCTAAGACAGGGCAAATACTAGCAATGGTTTCATCGCCCACATTCGACCCTCGAACCATGGTGGGCAAGCTGCGCGGAAAACATCAGAAAGAAATGTCGCTCGACCCAGCAAAACCACTCCTCAACCGAGCCATAATGGGACAATATCCACCCGGTTCGACTTTCAAAACCAGTCAGGCCGTTACGTTCTACACCGAAGGAATACTTAACGACTCCACACTCTATCCCTGTGCGCGAGGCTTCTCCTTCAAAGGCCTCCACGTTGGATGTCACCCCCACGGCGCACCAATCTCGCTCGTACCCGCAATCAGCACATCATGCAACGCCTACTTCTGCTGGGGACTCTACTACATGCTATCCAACCGACGCAAATACAAAACCCTCGACAAAGCCATGGACACTTGGCGCGATTATATGGTTTCGATGGGATTCGGATACAAACTCGGAGTCGACATCCCGGGCGAAAAACGTGGTATGATTCCAAACGCCCATTTCTACGACAATGCATTCGGACGATGGGGCCCTCTATCCGTCATATCCATATCCATCGGACAGGGCGAAGTGAACCTAACCCCACTGCAAATAGCCAACCTCGGAGCAACCATCGCCAACCGCGGACACTTCATCACGCCCCACATCGTACGACACGTCCAAGGCCAAAAGCTCGCACCCGAATACACCACTTGGCACCATACCAAAGGCTCTGCCCGAGCCTACGACGAAGTAATAGCCGGCATGATGGCATCCGTTCGCGGCGGAACCTGCTCCCACGCCGTACATCCAGGCTACACCCTTGCCGGCAAAACCGGAACAGCCCAAAACCGCGGTAAAGACCACTCAGTGTTTATGGGATTCGCCCCCGTAGAAAACCCCAAAATAGCCATAGCCGTATACGTAGAAAACGGCGGATTTGGAGCCGATTTCGGAGTGCCAATCGGCGCACTCATGATAGAACAATACGTTAACGGCAAACTAACCCCCGGTGACCAAGCACGAGCCAACCAGATGCAAAGCAGACACATCAGCTACGCCTTCAAACGCAGTATGAGCCAAAGCGACTCACTGCGACTCGACTCACTGCGCCGTATAGCACAAATCAGAGACTCGCTCCGTGAAGTCCAGGAAAAACAGCGTCTCGAAGAAGTCGAACGCCTCAAAGAAATTAAAGCCAAAAAAGACGCACAGGAAAAAGAAAAAAAATCACAACCACAAAACGACCCAGCCCTCCAGCCCGAAGAAGAACCACAAGTTCGCTCCGAACGTCGCCCACGCCAACCCGACCGTGGCGATGGAGAAAAACACCGCGACAAAGACTAATCACATCCACTAACTTCCATATAATATAACGTGAATTCGGTTTAAGAATCCGCTTAAGCTCTGTTTATATGTACAATGGATGAACAGACACGGATACCAACTCGGCCTACCGGCCGCATGTAGGGACAGACCCCGTGTCTATCCGATTCCCATACCAATTCGGTTTACCTACCGCATAACATGCCCCATCCTTAACAGGCGGGCGAGCGGACAGACACGGGGTCTGTCCCTACAGGCGGGCTAACTCCCGAGTTGGCATCAGTGTCTAACATTCATCCTACCCCACTAGGATTAAGCGGATTCTTAAACCGAACTCACGTAATAAAACCGAGACCTAGGACAACTTGTCCACATTCGGTTGAAGTCCTGCCACAGTCTTTATCGTACTATCGTATATATATTTTGGTGTGCAAATAAATTATTCATTCCGAAATACTACTACGATGATGTAAAAACAAAATCGATATATCAAAATATTAATACGTTGATGTAACAATAAATATATTGCAGCATCATAGTGCTATTTTGGTGTATAAATAATCTTGAGACATCATCGTAGTGCTATTTTGATGCATTTATAAATGCAATGCAGCATCGTAGCAATATTTTGGTGTATAAATAATCTTGATGCATCATCGTAGTGCTATTTTGATGCATTTATAAATATAATGCAGCATCGTAGCAATATTTTGGTGTATAAATAAT